>ENA-OWPF01001692-OWPF01001692.1-human-gut-metagenome-genome-assembly--contig:-NODE-1692-length-18319-cov-3.001916_pt1 | contig 18319 bp, 18 predicted proteins | sample MGYA00248261_ERZ651840 | MGnify/ENA primary metagenome ERZ651840 (study PRJEB26924, sample SAMEA4378268) | human gut metagenome | biome: human gut; feature: human-associated habitat; material: faeces... | reverse complement strand
AAAGGCTTTACAGCATAACCTTGCTGTGAAAAGACTTTACAAACGTCACGACCTAACAAACCCTCAGCACCGGTAACTAAAACCTTCATAAAAAACTCCTGATTGATATAGCTGGCCTTCATAATATCCAAGGCATAAGCCCTGGATATTTTCGATATAGAACACACACATTAAAAGATCTTGAAAAGCTACGTTCTCAAAAATCCTCAACGTTTACATTATAGCGAATTTTGTATAAAAATAGCGATTTTATGCGAATTTTTCACATTTTATTTATGCAAATCGCAAACGGTTTAGTTTGCGTTTACAGGAGATTTTGAGTAAAAACATGAACTTAATCACAATATACAAAAGATAAATGTAACTTATTTGCATAATTGTGAGCTCAAGCGCATTTTTAAGCATTTTCCTAAAGTTTTATCTCTGTGCTAAAATAAACCTATGAAATATTTAGCGCTTTTACTCAGTCTGCCACTATTTATGGCCTCTTTGCAGACAGAGGCGGCTCCGGCTTCAGGCTTTGATCTGGAGTTTAAGAAGCCTAATCCGCCTAATTCTGTGAAAGGGGTTTTAGAAAATGCCAAGGAGCTCGATTATGTGCTCCTCTGCGGTAGCTTTGTCGAAATCATCGATAGAGAAAACTATCAATTTAGTGATGACAAGGGCAATAAGATCATAGTGTATTTTGCCGGCGGTATTATTCCTGAAGATCTAACCTTAAACTACGAGTACTACCTGTGGGGGCAGATTATTGAGCGCCAAAATAATAAAGTACTCCATGCACTGGTCATCTCGCCTCATACATAAAAATCTTTTTAAATGTTTGAACTTAGACAATATTTTATTTTGTTGCTCACCGCAACAATCTGGGGTACGGGCTTTATCGGTCAAAAATTGGGTATGGACCATATCAGCCCCTTTGCCTTTACCTTTTTACGTACCTTTATCGGTGGCTTATTTTTAATTCCAGTTATTCTGGTCTTAAAAAATATGAAATATAAAAATAAGCCCATGTTGCGCCCGTCAAAGCCCAGAAAATTCATTGTTGGATCCATTGCCTGCGGTATCTGTCTTATCACTGCCGAATCTTTTCAGCAATTTGGACTTGTCTATACCGATGTCAATAAAGCAAGCTTTGTCACTGCTTTATATATCATCTTTGTGCCATTTATAGGTTTAGCTTTAGGCAGTAAGATCCAACCTAAGATCATTGTAGCCCTCCTCGTCTCGGTCGTAGGTCTCTACCTTTTGTGTATGAAGGGCTCCTTTATCTTGCAGATGGGCGATTTCTTAGTTTTAATTGGCGCTATGTGCTTTGCCTTTCACATTATGGTGATCTCGCATTATGTAAATTATGTCGACGGCGTCTTGCTCTCCTGCGGTCAATTCTTTGTGGCCTCATTTTTAGGCCTTATCATGATGTTGATTACCGGCGTTCCTTCCTATGAGGCTTTTGTGCTAGCCGCCCCAGCCTTTATCTATACCGGCATTATGTCAAACGGCATTGCCTATACCTTACAAGTCATAGGTCAAAGAGGCATCAATTCCTCCATTGCATCCCTTATCATGTCGCTTGAATCGGTCATGGGCGCCATCTTTGCCGTCCTGCTTTTAGATGAGAGCATGAGTACTAAGGAAGTAATCGGTGCAATTTTGATGTTTGTTGCCGTCATCATCGCCCAATTGCCATCAAAAAAAGCGAAATAATCTTCAAGCAATGCCGCATTTGTCTTTCAGCTAGCGCTTTTTTCTTTTAGCTTGCGGCATTGCAGTGTAAAATAGCGATCAAATTTTTAATCAGAGGTTTAAATAATGAGCGAAACTAAAACCATGCTCGTGACCAATGCCCTGCCTTATGCCAATGGCCCGGTACATTTAGGTCATATGTTAGAGCATATCCAGTCCGATATTTATGTCCGTTTCCAAAGAGCCTTAGGCAATAAAGTGGTCTATGTCTGTGGTGATGATTGCCACGGAACCCCGGTCATGATTAAGGCCGCCCAATTAGGCATTACCCCTGAGGAAATGATCAATAAGGCCTGGGAGTCTCATTATGCTGATTTAAAAGGCTTCTTAGTTGAGTACGACAATTATTATCGTACCCACTCTCCTGAAAATCAGGAAATCTCCTCTATGATGTATGAAAAAGCCTTTGAAAGTGGCTTTATCATCACCAAGAAGATCTCTCAGCTTTTCGATCCGCAAAAGAATATGTTCTTACCCGATCGCTTTGTTAAAGGAACTTGTCCTAAGTGCGGAGCTAAAGATCAGTATGGCGATAACTGCGAGGTTTGCGGTGCTACCTACAATCCAACCGATCTCAAAGATGCCTATTCCACCGTCTCTGGTGCCACCCCTATCTTAAAGGAGTCCTTACACTACTTCTTCGATCTTCCAAAAGCTGGCGATTTCTTACATGACTTCATCCGCAATCGCGGTGCTATCCCCACTGAGATGGCCAATAAGCTTGAGGAGTGGTTCACTCAGGGCTTAAAGCCGTGGGATATCTCCCGTGATGCGCCTTACTTTGGCTTTAAGATCCCAGGCACTGAAGATAAATACTTCTATGTATGGATGGATGCTCCTATCGGTTACTTTGCATCCTTAAAGAATTACTGCGATGCTCACAACTTAAACTTTGAGGATTTCATCAAGCCTGATTCTCAAATTGAAATGAGCCACTTTATCGGTAAGGATATTCTCTACTTCCACTCCTTATTCTGGCCGGCTACCTTACACGCCGCTAACTTACGTTTACCTAACCATATCTTCGTTCATGGTTATGTCACTGTTAATGGCGCTAAGATGTCTAAATCTAAGGGCACCTTCATCAAGGCCTCTACCTTCTTGAAGTTCTTAAAGCCTGAGACCTTACGTTACTACTTTGCCTCTAAGATGAATTCCTCTGCTGTAGATTTAGACTTAGCCTTAGATGATTTCGTCGCTAAGGTAAACTCTGATATCGTAGGTAAGGTTGTAAACTTAGCCTCTCGTACCGCCGGCTTCATTACCAAACGCTTTGACGGTAAGCTTGCCTCTAAGGGTTATAACGAGGATATCATCAAGCGTATTGCTGAGGTTAAAGCCGATATCATCAAGGCTTTTGATTCTTTAAATTATGCCGAAGCTATTCGCATCATTATGTCTCTTGCCGATGAGGCTAACCGCTATATCGACAAGGAAGCTCCATGGGTCTTGGCTAAGACTGAAGGTCAGGAGCAGAAACTGCATGAAGTCTGCACCGACGGCTTAAACCTCTTCCGTGCTTTAATTACCTACTTAAAGCCCGTCTTACCTGAGGTTGCCGCTAATGCCTCTGATTTCTTAAACGATGAGCTTTTATTAGCTGAGGTTGAGAAGCCTTTATTAGATCACAGCATCAATAAGTTCAAGCCTTTATTCTCCCGTATCGAGATGCCGGTTATCGAGAAGATGATCGCCGCCTCTAAGGAAGATCTTAAAGAGGCTAATAAGACCGCCGCTAAAGCTCCCTCTAAAGCAGAGAGCACCTCTGAAGTTGAGCCTTTAGCTCCGGAAATTACCATCGATGACTTTATGAAGGTCGATCTACGTGTAGGTCAGATCATTGAGGCTGCCGAAGTTCCCGATGCCCGCAAGCTCTTAAAGCTCACCGTAGATTTAGGCTTTGCTAAGCGTCAGGTCTTTGCCGGTATTAAGGCTGCCTACAAAGATGCTAATGCCCTTATCGGCCGTAAGGTTATCTTAGTTGCTAACTTAAAGCCGCGTCAGATGAAATTTGGTTTATCTGAGGGCATGGTTACTGCCGCAGGTCCTGGTGGTGAGCAGGTATTCTTATTAGGTGTTGATGACGGTGCTAAGATTGGCGATCGCGTCCACTAATAATTAAACTTTTATACAAGGCCACCTTCAAGGTGGCCTTGGTGTAAACAAAACTTGACCTTATAAAAACCTTGTCATTTTTGATAAGGTTTTGAATTTTTTGCAATTCTTTATCAAGAGCCTTTCCTATAAAAGCCTTTTTTAAGCCGTTTTGCTATAATAGATATGATCCCTTTGCGATTAGCTCTTTGTTAAAACACGGTAAGAAAATCTCCATTTGGAGTGATAATTAGTTTTGTGCCTTAGGTCCTCTTTCGGGGTTAAGGCACAGAGTTTTGCTCTGGCGCTAAAATCAAATTTTAGCTTGCACCACATTTACTCCTTTTCTCATATCTACGCTTAATCTTGCATTTTCCACCCCTAGGTTCTACCCTAGCGAGACTTGTGCATAGCCGGCATTAATGTTTTATCCCTACTCTTACCCTTTTTTTGCTCTTTGAAAGGTGATCGCTTTTTAGTTAACGCATTGAAAGTACACAGGTTTGTTTATGATACACAAGACTTTACATCATGAATTAAGGCTGATGCTCAAAATGTTTTGGCCGATCATTTTAGGACAATTTGCAGTCAATACCATGTCGGTAGTCGATACCCTCATGGCCGGTATGGCTGGCCCTATCGATCTTTCAGGTGTCGCCATCGGTTCAAGCTTTTTCTATCCGGTGCTCTATACCATGGTAGGTTTAGCTACTGCCATTCAGCCTATAGTCTCACAATTAGTTGGAGCTAAGCGTACTGATGAAATTCCCTATGAATTGCATCAAATTACGCTCATCTGCTTGTTTATCTCCATCTTTATGGCGATATTCCTCGCGCTCGTACATTTAGTCTATAACTTTATTCCAGCCGATATAGGCATGATTAGAGTTGCTAAGGGCTATCTCTACGCGCTCTCCTTTGGTATTCCGGTCATGGTGCTCTACCATATCCTGCATGCCTATTGTGAGGGTTTAGGTTATACCTTACCGACATTATTATTTGGCTTTTTACAATTAGCCTTAAATATCCCTTTAAACTATATCTTTATTTTCGGTCATTGTGGCATGCCCGCTTTAGGCGGTGTCGGTTGTGGTGTAGCTACGGCACTGACGGCTTTAATTGCAACTATTGCCTTCGTTTTCTATATTCAGTTATCGCCTAAATTTGCCCATGTAAGACTTTATCGTAAGTTCTATGCTGTAGATTTTGCCTGCATTAAAAAGTTCTTAAAACTCGGTGTGCCTTTAGCTCTCAGCGCCACCATGGAAATGGCTTGCTTCTTCTTAGCCGCCTTAATTTTAAGTCCTTTTGGTGCCATCATCGTCTCTGCGCACTCCATTACCCTGAGTGTCTCGAGCATGTTCTTCATGTTCCCGCTCTCAATTGCCATTGTTACGGCCATTCGTGTCGGTACGGCAATGGGTGCTCGCAATTGGGAAATGGCGGCTTTATCAGTTAAATCAGGTTTTATCATCAACTTTGTGATGTATGTGATTTCTGTAATCGTGCTCTTAATGGGCAATCACTTCCTCGCCGGTCTTTACTCTGATGATGAAACGGTAGTAGCCTTAGCAGCTTCACTCTTATTAGTAAACTGCCTCTATCTCTTACCTGATTCTGTACAGATGCTCTCAATGGGTATCTTACGTGGCTTTAAAGATAGTAAGACTATTTTCTATGTAACGCTTTTTGCTTACTGGATTATCGGTATGCCTCTAGGCTATTTACTTGCCTGGGGTTATCTCACCGATAAACCCACTCACGGCTATGGTATTTGGATCTCCTTTACCGTATCGCTGACTGTGGCTATGATCATCTATCTTATCCGGCTTAAGGTACTCTTTAAGACCCGCCGCCTCCCTAAGGCTATGACCGCTTAAATTATTTTCTCAGGCAGAATTTTTCTGCCTGAGGCTTATTTAAGCCTTGTCTTATATATTTAGATCTCTTAGAATAGCCGCCGGTTTTTAGCCGACTTAAATTTTCTTTTAGAACGGGTCTGCAAAAATCTTTAATTGTATTTGACCTTTTAGGGATTTTTATGATCACACGTCGTTTTGTCTCCGAAATTCGCCGCATGTTAAAGCTCTTTTGGCCTATCATCTTAGGTCAATTAGCCGTCAACTCCATGTCCGTAGTCGATACCGTCATGGCTGGTATGGCCGGAGCTTTGCAATTATCAGGTGTGGCCATCGGTGCTAGCTTCTTCTATCCGGTACTCTTTACCATGGTAGGTCTGTCCTTAGCTATTCAGCCTATCATCGCCCATTTAGTAGGCGCAGGAAATAAACAAGATGTACCAAGACAAATGCATCAGATCACCATTACCGCACTGTTTATTTCCATATTCATGGCGATCTTTTTATCGCAATTACATCTTATCTATAATTTCATCCCCGCTGATCCGGAAATGATCCGCGTAGCCACAGGCTATCTCTATGCGCTCTCCTTTGGCATCCCCATCATGGTGCTCTATAACGTCCTGCGTGCCTATTGCGAGGGTTTAGGTATCACTACCCCGACCCTGTGGTTTGGCTTTTTACAATTATCCTTAAATATTCCTTTAAACTACATCTTTATTTTCGGTGGCTTAGGCATGCCGGCCTTAGGTGGTATTGGCTGTGGTGTCGCCACTTCTTTAACTGCAGTCTTTGCTACTTTAGCTTTTATTGTCTATATACAATTATCCCCACGTTTTGCTGAGGTACGTTTATTTAGACAGTTCTATACCTTAGATACTAAGTGCATCAAGCAATTTTTAAAGTTAGGTGTGCCCTTAGCATTAAGCTCCACCATGGAAGTTACCTGCTTCTCTCTGGCGGCCTTAATCTTAAGTCCCTTTGGCCCTGTTGTAGTCTCTGCTCATTCAATTACCCTCAATATCTCGGGCATGCTCTTTATGCTGCCTCTATCTGTGGCCATTGTCACCACCATCCGCGTTGGCTATTTCATGGGTAGCTTAAACTTTGAAAGAGCCTTGATGACCACTAAAGCCGGCTTTTGTATCAATTTCTTTTTCTATCTAGTCTCGGTTATCTTCCTCCTCAATTGCCGACATTTCCTCGCCGGTCTCTATACTGATGATGAGTCCATTATTGCAATGGCCACCTCCCTGATGCTCATCAACTGCCTGTATTTATTACCAGACTCAATTCAGATGCTCTCTATCGGGGTCTTGCGTGGCTTTAAGGATAGTAAGACCATCTTCTTTGTGACTTTAATTTCATACTGGATTATCGGTATGCCTCTAGGAGCTTCTTTAGCTTGGGGTGTCTTTACTGAGCCTATGCAGGCCTATGGTATTTGGATTGGCTTTATCTGTGCTTTAACTGTAGCTATGCTCATCTATGTAACACGCCTGACCATTCTCTTTAAGACGCGCAAGCTTCCAAAAGCCCTGAGAGCTTAAGTTTTTTTTTAAAGGCATAAAGTTTTATGCCTTTAATTTTCTTGACTTTATCAAGGCTTTAATTTTGAGATCTGCATACCTTTATGCGCTTTTATTAGTGTTTGAAATTCAAGCAAGATATTTTATATCTTGAATATGCTTTAAAATATATGCAAATAACACTAACTATAATAAGGTCTCATTGCGCCTTTATCTAAAAAACAGCACATACCTATGGAAATAGAAAAATCAAAAGTTCCGGCCCTACCCAGAGCTACCAAATTATTAGATCTTCTAGCCCAATTTGGCCCTATGACCCGCTCGGAGCTTGTAACTAAATCAAATATTCCCCACAGCTCAGGCTATAACATCGTCGATGAATTAGTTAAATTAGGCTTTTTACGCCAAGATTCCAACGGTAAAATCTGTTTGTGGATGAAGACTATCTACTTAGGAGAGGCCGCTTCCCGCTCGCTTGATCTTAAAGATGTGGTACTACCGCCGCTTTTAAGCCTCTTAAATAGCTATGATTGCATCCATGTACAATATGGCGAGATCTATGGTGATAAAGCCTTCTATGTTCTAAAGAGAACCAATCAAAAGGCCACTTTCCAAGCCATGGCTCGTGAAGGCATGGAAATGTCCATGGTCCAGGCAGGTTTAGGCAAATTGCTTTTAGCCTATCAAGATGAGGCCTATCGCGAGCGTCTTTTACCTAAGCTTGATTATACCCCAGTCACCCCCACCTCCATTACAAGTCCGGATGTATTGCGTCAGGAATTAGCCAAAATCCGCCTGCAAGGCTGGTCTTTAGGTAACGAAGAAGGAGAGACCGGCTTTAGAAGTATTTCCGCTCCTGTTTTTGATCGCAATCATAATCTAAAAGGCGGCATTTCCATTGTTGGTACTGTCTATAAATTTACCGACGATATGCTATCGCAAATTGCGACCTCCACCATGCAATGCGCTCACAGTATTTCTGAAGCCTTACTCTAAAAAATCACTGAGCCCGGATTTACTAAAAATCCGGGAATTCACCCTCTACTAAAGTCGCAGATCTAAAATTTCCAACTTTAAATTTCACTTAAAAAGCGATCTTCTTGGCATTTTTTTAATTAAAAGAACTAATTTAAAATTTAATTTATGCAAGTCTCTCCAATTTTTCACTAAGTTTCAATTAATTAGTTATTTTTCCAATATATAGGAATTAAATCCATTATAGAAAAGAAAAATAACATCTGCTATATTGAAATCATCGTAAGCATTTTTTTATATCTGGCATATGGAAATGGAAAAAACAAAAGTCCCGGCTCTACCGCGAGCTAGCAAAATTTTAGATATTCTTGCAGAATTAGGTCCTATGCCGCGCTCTGAACTGATATCGCGCTCTCAAATCCCGCATAGCTCTGGCTATAACATCATCGATGAGCTGATAAAGCTTGGATTTCTTCGGCAAGATAGTGACGGCAAGTTTCAATTATGGATGAAAATAATCTATCTTGGTGGAGCTGCTTCAAAAGCTCTAGATCTAAAAGACATAGTGTTGCCTCAGCTTTTAAGTCTCCTTAATAGCTATGATTGTATCCACGTACAATTTGGCATGATTTATGATGATAAAGCCATCTATATACTTAAAAGATCCAATCAAAAAGCGGCATTTCAAGCTATGGCCCGTGAAGGCATGGAAATGTCTATGGTACAAGCTGGCCTTGGAAAATTACTCTTAGCCTATCAAGATGAGGCTTATCGGGAGCGTATCTTACCTAAGCTTGACTATACCCCAGTCACCCCTAACTCCATCACCTCTCCTGATGAATTACGTCAGGAATTAGCGAAAATCCGCCTGCAAGGTTGGTCCTTTGGTGATGCTGAAGGTGAGGCTGGTTTTAGAAGTGTTTCCGCCCCTGTTTTTGATCGCGATCAGAAATTAAAAGGCGGTATCTCCATTGTAGGTACCATCTATAAATTTACCGATGCCATGTTACCTAAGATCGCAGCTACAGCGATTCAATGCGCTAACAATATCTCCAAATCCTTGCTCTAAGAGCTTTTTTCGATCTGTCTTTTTAGCATTAAGACAGATCGAATTTTTATATAAAATTCCAATATATTGTCTTAAATAAATTTCAAGCTCTTATTGACCTCTCCTTCATCAAAATTTTATACATCAAATTTTGATACTCTTGTTATTTCAATAAATTAAATTAAGTAAAACTTTTAAAAAGCTCAGCTTATACCCGTTTAAGCTTTTAGGTTGTATACAAACAAATTACTGTAAACTGCTTATATATGCCCTTCTAATTTTTCCATTATATTGGAACTTGATACTATTAAATGGATTTTGTGACATAGGTTCGATAATTTCCAAATCTTTTTGACTAGACTTAAGCCATAAACACAAACACATTAGGAGAACACTATGAAATTATCTAAACTCTCAGTAGCCCTCATCGCCGCAAGCCTTAGCGTTGTTGCTGTCAATGCGCAGGCCTTAGAGCTTAAAGCTGGCCACTCCCATGTTGAAAATGAGGCTACCGATCTGTCCTTAAAAGAATTTGGTAAGAAATTAAACGAGCTTTCTGGTGGTGAAATCACCGTTACTGTTTATGCCAACTCCCAATTAGGTTCTGAGCGTGAAATGGCCGAGCAGGTCTTAAACGGCGCTTTAGATATCTCTATGTGTGGCGGTCAGCAGATCGAAAACTTCTATTCTCCTTTTGCAGTTACCAATATTCCTTACCTCTTCCGCGATTATGATCACGTTAAGAAGTTCATTAAGTCTGATGAAGCCTATAAGTATTTATTAGATGCAGCTTATGAAAAGAATAGCGGCTTCTTAGGCTTATGGTTTGAAACCTGCGGCCCACGTAGCTTCTATGCTAAAAAAGCCATTAATTCCCCTGAGGACTTAAAGGGCTTAAAGATGCGTGTTCCTGAGTCCCCGATGTCTATTGCCACCGTACAGCTCATGGGTGGCCAGCCCACCCCGATGTCCTCATCTGAGGTTTATTCAGCTTTACAGCAATCCGTTATCGACGGCGCTGAGAATAACTTTGAATTCTATGTACAGTCCCGCCACTTCGAGGTTGCCCCTTACTGGTGTCAGGACATGCACTCCATGCCGCCTAATGTCGTAATGATGTCTGCTTATACCTATGAGAGCCTCAATGAGCAACAGCAACAGTGGGTACGTGAAGCGGCTAAATATGCCCGTGACTTCCAGATGGCTCACTACGATAAGAGCTTAGAGGAACTCTATGCTAAGGCCGATTCCTTAGGCATTCACTTAAATTATGTCGACAATAAACCTTTTGCTGACAAGACCTCTTCTTTAATCGATGAGGAAATGAAGAAGCCTGCGCGTGCTGAGGTTATCAAGGCCATTCAGGGCATCAAATAATATCCTTGTATTTATGCCGAAGCTGTAATGGCTTCGGCTATTTAGTTTTAGGGAGAAAAATTTAAGATGCTAGCAGTCATAAACCGCATCAAATCCTGCTTAGATAAATTCCTGTTTTCAGTCTGCATCTTCATTATGGTGGTACTGGTGATCGACGTGACTTGGCAGGTTTTATCTCGTTACGTAGTCGGTGAACCTAGCCTCTATACCGATGAGGCTGCACGCTTTTTAATGGTCTGGCTGACCTTCTTAGGTGGCGCTTATATGTTTGGATCTGACAGTCATTTAAGTGTCAGCTCTCTGCGCGACATGATGCCAGCTAAAATGCAAAATACCTTATTTGTCTTTACTTATTTACTCATTGGCGCCTTTGCGGTTTTAGTCATGATTATGGGCAGTCAGAGATTAATTCTGCGTACTATCTCGCAGCCCTCTCCGTCCTTAGGTATTCCTATGGGTTATTTCTACTCAATTTTGCCCATCAGTGCCGTTTTTATCATCATCTACATGATCTTAAACCTAGGCGAAATGTTCTACAAAAGTAAGGCTGTAATTAAGAATAAGGAGCAAAAGTAAAATGGATACTAGCTTAGCTCTCTACTTACTGTTAATTTTCGGAGTTTTAATCTCCATCGGCGTCCCTATCGCTATTGCCATCGGGGTGTCCTCAGTATCGATCATGCTCATGGCTATGCCCTTTATGGTCGCTATTTCCACTGCCGGACAAAAAATGGTCAATGGCATCGACTCCTTCTCGCTTTTAGCCGTGCCCTTATTCATCATGGCCGGCAATATCATGAACCATGGTGGTATTGCCAGACGCTTAGTGGACTTTGCTTATCTCTTTGTAGGCAAAATCCCCGGTGCCGTCTCCCATGTAAACATCATTGCTAATATGCTCTTTGGTTCCGTGTCAGGCTCAGCTGTAGCCGCAGTTGCCGCTGTCGGTAAAACCTTATTACCTGAAGCTGAAAAGACTGGCATGAATAAAGAGCTCTTTGCTGCCGCTAATATCGCCTCAGGTCCTACAGGTCAGATTATTCCGCCTAGCAATGGCATGATCGTCTACTCCGTAGTTTCTGGTGGTACCTCTATTGGCGCTCTCTTCTTAGCTGGTTATTTACCTGGCATATTAATGGGTCTGTGCTCCACTATTGTCGTAGCTATTTACTTAAAGTTACATCCTAAGTGGGCAGGTAAAACTCAGGAGCATAAATTTACTTTAAGCGCCGCTTTAACTGTAGTCTGGCGTGCTCTACCATCATTATTGATGATTGTAGTTGTCATCGGCGGTATTATTTCCGGTGTCTATACTGCAACTGAGGCTGCCTGCTCTGCTGTAATCTATGCTTTAATCTTATCCTTAATCTACAAGCAGATTAATCTTAAGATCTTATTAGATGTAGCCCGCGATACTATGAACATCAGCTGCATGGTGCTCTTCCTTATCGGTTGCTCCTCAGTTATGTCCTATGTCTTAGCTTACACGCAGATCCCTAAGCTCATTGCCACATCCATGCTGAGCTTAACTGATAGTCCCTTTGTAATCTTCTTACTGATGAATATCATTTTGCTTATCGTCGGTATGTTCATGGACTTAACCCCGGCAGTATTGATCTTCACCCCGATCTTCCTGCCTATCGCTACCCAATTAGGTATGGATCCGGTGCACTTTGGCATCATGATCCTCTTTAACCTCTGTGTAGGTATTACCACTCCGCCTGTAGGTGCCGCGCTCTTTGTAGGTTGCAGTATCACCGGAGTCTCGATTGAACGCGTAACTAAGATGCTTATCCCGTTCTTCATCGCCACCATCTTAGGCTTAATGGTAGTTACCTATGTACCAGAATTGTCCTTAGCCATCCCGCGTATGGCCGGCATGATTAACTAAGACTAAAAAGGCAGGAGTGCCTCCTGCCTGAGAATTGATAAAAAAGGAGAATACAATGTTAAAGGCTGATAATTGCTTTTATTGTGAAGATGGCGCTAAACGTCAAAGCCTCATGATCGAGATCTGTAAATTTGAAAAATCAACGCTTTATCTCAACCGCGATCAAAAACATTTAGGGCGTGTAGTTTTAAAATATCATGAGCATAAGACTGATCCCTCTGAACTTACTTTAGAAGAAAATCAGCAGTTCTTCTCTGAGATGCGCAAGGTTGCTCAAGCGATAATGGCACTTTTCCATCCCGATAAGATCAACTATGCCATCTATGGTGACGGTGTACCGCACTTACACGTACACATTGTTCCTAAATATAAAGACGGCTTACATTGGGGCGGACCTTTCTTAGATACCTGTGAGAAAAAAGTCTTAACTGATGATGAGTACAACGATTTAATTGCTAAATTTAAACAAGTTTTAGGTAAGTAAAGTTTTTGGCTATTAGCTTATATAAGGATTTTTAGAAATGTTAAATTTTAATTTTCATCGTCCCACCGATTTCTACTTTGGTAAAGGCCAGGAAAACAATGCCGGTGACATCTGTAAAAAATACGGTGGCCACAAGGTCTTAGTCCACTTTGGTGGTGGTAGTGCTGTAAAGTCAGGCCTCATCGATCGCGTTTTAACCTCCCTTAAAAACGCCGGCTTAGAGGCTGTAACCTTAGGTGGTGTACAGCCTAATCCGATGTCAGATCTCGTCTATAAGGGCATTGAACTGTGCCGTCAGGAGCAGGTCGACATGATTTTAGCTGTCGGTGGTGGTAGCGTTATCGATAGTGCTAAGGCTATCTCTCACGGTGTCAATTATGACGGTGATTTCTGGGATTTCTTCTGTGGTAAAGCTGCTCCGCAAAATTCCTTACCTTTAGGTTCAGTTTTAACCATTGCCGCAGCCGGCTCTGAAGGTTCAAACAGCTGCGTTATCTCCCATTATGTCGATGGCATCTTAAAGAAGAAGGGCTTATCAAGCCAGAACAATGTGCCGAAGTTTGCCATTATGAATCCTGAGCTTACTGAGACCTTACCGCCATTCCAGACTGCCTGCGGCGCCTGCGATATTATGTGCCATGTACTCGAGCGTTATTTTACCAATACTCGCGATGTTCTGCTTACCGATGAGCTTTGCGAAGCTGTGTTACGTACCATTAAAGTTATGCTCCCGCGTGTCATGAAGGATCCGCATGATTATGAAGCCCGCGCTAATATCATGTGGGCTGGTACCTTAGCTCATAACAATACCTGCGGTGTCGATCGTGAACAGGATTGGGGCTCTCATCGCATCGAGCACGAGCTCTCAGCTCTCTATGATTGCGCTCATGGTGCTGGTTTAGCTGTTATCACCCCCGCGTGGATGGAAAACGTCTATATGCATGATGTCATGCGTTTTGCCCGCTTTGCCGTCAATGTCTTTGGCTGTCAGATGGATTATGAGCATCCTGAAAATACTGCTAAGGATGGTATTGCCGCCTTACGTAAACTCTGGGGCGATGCTGGTTTACCTTTAAACTTTGAGCAATTAGGGGCTAAGCGAGAAGATATCCCGACCTTACTTAATAACTTAGGTGGCGATGATCATACTGAAGGTCACTTCGTAGTCCTGCATAAGCCTGAAATTCAAAAGGTCTTTGAAAGCGCCGCTGACTACAAAGCTTAATTAACTAAAAAAGCCTTAGAATTTTTTCTAAGGCTTTTATCTTTTAAAGACTCTCTAAAAGCTTTTTCGGCAAAATTTCGTCATAGAGATTGCGCATAAAGCATGAGCGCAAATTATCACTTGTATTGACATTATCTAAAGGCTTAAGCTTAGAGACTTGCATAATCTTATCTAAATCTAAAGCTTCATCTTCATCTAAAGTTACCTGATAGCTAAACTTAGGATCAGGATCTACATAGAACTTCTCCTCACCCTCAAGCTTTAAAAAGTACAGCTCACTTCCCTGACTAAAAGGAGCCACAAAAGCCTTATTTAAGGCTTTGATAATGCGCTTTTGATCTAAAAGATAATCATGAGATTCTAATCTATCATCAAGGCATCTTAAGCACAGTAAGGTCATCATACTAAGCAAGATGCGACCTTGAAATTGAGCTACTGTCATCTCCTCTGTACTCAGGCACGCTTTAAAGAAGCAGATGCTTTCTTTAAGCGGATCGTAGCTTTCTAAATCATCAGCATCATTTTCTAATTCACAGTCTTGTATATCTAAAGCCTCAGTGATCTTATATTGGGACTTTAAACGCTCTAAGGAAGCCTTTAAAGTCTCAAATTCATCATCAGCGCCGTCATAAATCTCAAAGTCTAAAGGATAACCTAAATCATCCATAAAGATAATGACGGAAATAAGGCTCTCTTCCTCATATTCAGCCTCAGGGAATTCAAATTCTAAAATATCATAATAGACAGTACTGATATCGCGCTCGTTTTTGACATTAATCTGCTTATTTAAGTGCGTAATGAGGCGCTCTTTATTGTCTTTTAAAAATTCTAAGCAGTAATAAAAGTCATCTAAGCTAAGATTTGCGACAGCTTGATTGAAGATTAAGGTATTTTTTTGAGAGAAGGCTTGGGAAATGGTGAAGTGACGCTTTTTTAACAGCATAAAAGCTTGATAGAGAAGAGCTGCATTTAAATCAAAGCGACAATTACCATAACGCTTTTTATAATAATTGAGTTTTAAATCCAGCTTTAGATCGTCATTCCAAATTGCACGTAGAGGCTCTAAGCCATAAGCATACATCTTAGGAGCTGGCTTTAGCTTAGAATCCAAAAATCTATCTTGTGAGGCTACCACTTTTTAATCCTTATAATTTTTTACGACTCTATTATCAAACAGCCGAGCCTTTTTTAGTAACTAACATTTCTAAGGTACTAGCATACACAAAACTTAATATAAGATATAGCCCTCTTCAAAATGTTTGTTTTAAATGCAAGCTTTGTAACAATTAAAGCAGTGATGGTCTTGATTTTTAAAGAAATCATTGTATGAGCCAAAATTAAGCACAGCAAAAAAAATGGTCCTTGCGGACCACTTTTACCTAAAATATTCCCCACCTAAAAAGAGGATATTATTTACAGAGCATCCTCGTTTTCTTCGCCAGTGCGGATGCGTACTACGCGCTCAATATCGGAGACGAAGATCTTACCATCACCGATTTTACCGGTATGGGCGGCATTGATAATGGTCTGAATACACTTATCGACATTCTCATCAGAGACGACGATCTCTAATTTACACTTAGGCAGAAAGTCAACAACATATTCAGCGCCACGATAGAGCTCAGTGTGACCCTTTTGCCGGCCAAAGCCCTTAACATCGGATACAGTTAAACCGGCAATACCAATGGAAGCTAAGGCTTCACGTACATCATCAAGCTTAAAAGGTTTAATGATTGACACAATTCTTTTCATAATAGCAATTCTCCATTGAGAGCTTATAAGTTGTAACCACGCTCGCCGTGAGATGCAAGATCCAAACCCTCGGACTCCTGATCGGCATCTACGCGCAGACCAAACAACATAGAAGCGAGCTTAAAGGCGATGACTGACACTACGGCAGACCAGATGATAGCGACAATTACTGACATGAACTGACCGTAGAACTGACCGCTAATGGAATCCCAGCCCTCTTTAAAGCCTGTACCACCTAATGACGGAGCACAGAAGATACCTGTTAATAAAGCACCGACAATAGCACCAATACCGTGAACACCGAAGACATCTAAGGAATCGTCAATACCGGTCATCTTCTTAAAGCCATGCACACCCCATAAGCAGGCTAAGGCGGCGATAATGCCGATAACTACAGCACCCATAGGACCTACGTAGGCACAAGCTGGGGTGATGGCCACTAAGCCGGCTAAGACACCTGAGGCTGTACCTAAGGTAGAAGGCTTTTTAAAGAGGATCCACTCTGCAAACATCCAGGTTAAAGCTGCAACTGCCGGGCATAAAACAGTGTTGATGAAGGCTAAAGCAGAAACACCATCGGCGATAAGCTCAGAGCCGGCATTGAAGCCTAACCAACCTATCCACAGCAAGGCACAACCGACATAGGTTAAACCTAAGCTATGCGGGGCCATAGCGACACGACCTAAATCATGACGCTTACCTACTAAGAAAGCACCGATAAGACCGCAGACACCAGCGTTGATATGAACTACAGTACCGCCGGCAAAGTCATAAGCGTGGAAGGTTGAATCGATGAAACCACCACCCCAGACCTGATGAGCTAAAGGTGCATAGGAGAAGATGATCCACAAGGCTACGGCAAAGAGTAAGGACTGAAACTTAATACGCTCCACCATAGCACCGACGATCAAACAGGAGGAAATAGCACAGAAAGCACCTTGGAAAATAACCCATGTGTACTCAGATAAGGTGCCACTTAAACTCTCTAAGTCAATACCGCTTAAAAAGCTCTTAGAAAAACCACCGTAGAACTGTCCTAAGGCCACCTCAGTTGAACCAAAGGCAAAGCTATAACCAAAGAAACACCATAAAACTATAGCTATGGCAAATACTGCTAAACACTGTTCCATAGTGGATAAGACGTTCTTTGAACGAACTAAGCCACCGTAGAATAAGCCAATACCCGGAATTGACATCAATAAAACGAGCATAGCTGACATTAAGATAAAGCCATTAGAAGCGATGTCCAATGTCGGAGCTGCTTCCTCGGCACTAGCTGCTGTTGCTAGGACCGCCCATAATAAGGCTGATTTTAAAACTCTCATAAACTTTCTCCTCTAAAACAGTATTTTTATTAACTGTGGTTTTAAGATAACGCCCACCCCTTGCCTCAGCAATTACCTTCACCATAAAGGAGCAACATAAATCTAGCTTCCGATTATATGCACCATTTAAATACAGAATTTTCCCTAAAATGACACCTAAAATCGCGCTTTTTAGCTTTAAAAATGAAAAATCAGCTAAATTTTGTCAAAAATAGCCATTTAGATAATAAAAACAAATATATTTTTATAAGAGCGCTTTAAAAGCTTGTGTCAGGATTTTTTAAAGTAAGGCTTTAAAAGCTAAGGCGAGAATTTAAGAAAAAGGCAATGCCAAAGATGACACTGCCTGTGAGTTTTTAATCAAGATTTGAGCTAATCTTGATGAGAGTATCGGTATAAAAGTCGGTGCTCGAGTTTTTATCGATAAGGCCTGAAAGCGCCTGATAGGCTCGCTTAATGGCGTGATAGCCCTGACGATGGGGCTGCTGACAGACGACAAATTTGATAATACCGGCTTTGACCATTTCCCTAGTGGTATAGATATCATCAAAGGCCACCGCGATGATATTAGGATCGCCATGGGCAATGAGAGCGGCACCTACGCCCTGCACACCGGCACCGGCAACATAGACGCAGTTGATTTCAGGATGCTCTTTGAGCATTTTAGAGGTCAATTGCTGTGAACTAATATCAGAATCATTACACTCTACAGTCTCAACAATCTTATAATCGACCTTTAAATTATTAAGCTCCTGAGTAAAGCCAGAAATACGCTGATTGTGGCCTAACATCAAAAGTGAGCCGGTGACAATTAAGATATTGAGGCTTTTATTTTGAGCAATCAGTGAGAGCATACCACCGCAGGTCTTACCGGCTTTAAGATAATCTGAGCCTACATAACACAGACGATGCGCCCCCTCAACATCGGTATTGACTAAGATGACATGAATGCCTTGTGAGGAGCAATAATCAAGCTTTTCGCGAATTTCGGGGGTATTGATGGTAGCTAAGCAT
>ENA-OWPF01001674-OWPF01001674.1-human-gut-metagenome-genome-assembly--contig:-NODE-1674-length-18465-cov-3.262303_pt1 | contig 18465 bp, 14 predicted proteins | sample MGYA00248261_ERZ651840 | MGnify/ENA primary metagenome ERZ651840 (study PRJEB26924, sample SAMEA4378268) | human gut metagenome | biome: human gut; feature: human-associated habitat; material: faeces... | reverse complement strand
ATTGAAAAATCGGTATAAACAAAAGTCCGACTTTTAAAATCGGACTTTTAATATTCGCGGATTGCCGTGTCATAAAAAACTTACAAAATCCGCGGCAGAAGGCTTTGAAACATTAAAGAGGTGTAGGTTTAATTAGAACTGATAATCACCGATATTATCAGCAGTAAATACTAAAGGAGCAAAACCGAAAGCAATATTGTTCTCAACTGAGACCTTGTCATAGCCCTGAGCCTTAAGATCGGCACCAGTTTCAACCGCCTCGCCCTTAACTAACTTATAAGCTGCATATGCTGTAGCATAACCAGCATCAGCCGGACGCCAGGCTAAGCCCTTATACATAGAGCCGTCCTTTAAGTAGTTTGCTGAAGTTGAAGGCAATGCCAGAGATACTACCTTAACATCGGTACGCTTTTTATCCTTTAATGCCTGAGAAATGGCACTACCGTGTACAGAACAGTCAAAGAAGCCCTTAATCTTAGGATAAGCTTTAAGGATCTCAACGGTCTTAGCATAAGCTTGATCTAAGCTGTTTTTATCCTCATAAGGCTCATCGGAAATAACCTGCATATTCGGATATTTTTCTTTGATTTCACCGACAGCGGCTTCATACCAAGCCATATGAGTTGTCATGGTCAAACCACCGACAAAGCCTGCGTATTGACCTTCACCACCAACAGCTTCACCTAAGAATTGACCATAAAGCTTACCAAAGTCTTCAGATTTAAAGGCCTCAACATCTAAGTCAACATATTCAGCAATATCCGGAGCCTCATGAGTTACTACTTTAATGCCAGCATCACGAGCTTTTTTGATGGTAGGAATTAAAGCCTTAGGATCGTTAGGCACAACGCAAATAGCATCAACATTTTGAGAAATTAAATTCTCCATAATGGCAATCTGCTGTGACGGATCACCTGAAACCGGAGTTTGAACATAGACATTAGCACCGGTATCCTCTTTGAGCTGATTGATACCTAAAGTCATATCATCAAACCAAGGATCACTTTGCTTGACAATCATAACAATGGTGGGATTGTCAGGAGAGGCTACAGCTACAGATGAGCTTAGCATTGACGCGGCCACACAGCTTGCAATTACTGCTTTAGTTAAGAGTGAGACTTTCTTCATACTAAATTCTCCTTCAAAGAACGGATAAAAATGAGGATTTATTCGATGTTTCTATGTCTTGCTGACATCTGCTCGTGAGAAACCTGAAGTTTTTGCTCCAATCCCATCACAATAATGTCAAACAACATAAAAAGATGCTGTTCAAACAAATTACCCATAGGCTGCACAGACGGCACCACATCATCGATGCCTTTATAAACAGCTGCCGGAACAAATAGATAATCATCAGCTAAAGAACTAACTTTGCCAGAAGGAGAACCGGTAACAGCAAAAATATTGACACCAGTCTCTTTGGCATTTTCAATGACGCAATTGATATGCGAAATGTTGCCAGAACCATTAACCGTGATAAAAAGATCGCCTGCATGCATTCCTGGGGTGGTGTCATCCCAAATCCAATAAACGTCATAACCTAAGTGCATCAAACGCATGGCAAAGCTTTTAGCTGTTAAGCCTTCGCGCCCTACACCCATCACAAAAATACGTTTAGCCTTTACAACGGCATCCATCAATCTTTCAATTCCGGCAAGATCCTGACGTTTGAACACCTGCTCATGTTCGTCCAGAATTACCCTATAGAGCTTTTGATATAAGGTCTCAAAATTATCCATATATACTCCCTATTTTCTACACTTCTAAAGTGCAGCTTGTTTGCTATTTAGTTGATGTACTGTTGTCTTGAATTTTATTTTTTAAAGTGACAATACTCTTAGCCAGACGTCTACCATCCTTAGTTAGAGCCAATACAATAATAAGCATCACGCCCCAAATAAGCTTGGTGGTATATGGAGACAATTGCATAATAGTGAAAGCACTAGCTGCCATCTGCATCAATAAGGTGGTAATACCAATACCAATGACCTTACCCTTACCGCCTGCAGGATGAATACCGGCAATTACACAAACAATCAAAGCTTGGAAAATATAGGCATCGCCGTAACCAACTTTTGCCGAATTGACGCGCATAATAATGGTAAGTCCGGCTAAACCAGCTAAAAAGCCAATAGAGGTAAATAACAAAACTGTTATTCTCTTATTATTGATTCCTGAAAATAATGAAGCTACAGGGTTACCACCAAAAAGATAAAGCTTGCGGCCATTACCGGTTTTCTGCAGGAAAACAGCCATAACAAGCATGATTAATATAAATTCGATGAAAATCACCGGCACGCCATACACAGTAGCAATACCCACACTTGTAAAAGCATCAGGAAAGCCCACAATACTCTTTCCTCCAGTCAGAGCCATGCCGATACCTGAATAAAGAGTCATGGTTCCTAAAGTTGCAATCAACGAGGATACCGCGCATTTGGCGATAATAAAGCCATTAACAAAGCCTAAAAAGGTGGACAAACATAAAGCTGTAACTACTGCTACAGATATTCTCTGACCATCAGATAACTCAGGTAAGAGCTGTCCTGTCAAAATAAAACCAGCCACAATACTTGAAAGACAAGCATTAGCCACAATTGAAAGATCAATTCCTCCCACCAAAAAAGCTAGCATCATAGCTAATGACACAATACCGATTTCAGGGATCTGAAAAGCTAATGATTGCAAATTGTTACCTGAATACATTGCCGAGCCAAAGGCAAAAGCACAAATTAAGCAAAAGGCAATGAACACAAAGAGCAATGCGCTTAGATTGGCATCATTAAAAATACTTTTAAATAGCTTTTGCATAAAACACTACCTTGACTCAATGTTAAATAACAGATGCTTTTCATTTCTGATTTTTTCCTGAAGCGCTGTGAGTGACAGGGAAATAACCAAAATAATACCGACAAAGAGATTATTCCAAGAGGCTGATAAACCTAAGAAAATCAAGGTGGATTTCAATAAGTAAATGATAAGAATACCTAATATGGCACCAAAGATTTTACCCTTACCTCCGCTAATGCTAGTACCTCCAATAACAGCACCGGCCACCACCATTAATTCCTCACCTATAAGCTTATCGGGATAGACGGCATTAACCTGACACACGTAAACCATACCCGCTAAGCCGGCTAAAGCTCCGATATAACCATAAGCTACAAGTCTTAACAGGAAAGGATTAAAACCTATGCGACGCGCTGCTTCCTCAGAGTTTCCAATAGCAACCAAACCGCGGCCTATCATAGTCTTGTAAATTAAAAACCATGTCACAACAATCACAATCGCAACTGGGATTACACTTGCACTTAAACCAATTGCCCCAAACTCAGTCTCTACCTGAAATATCGTAGCTGAACCAAATTCACTGTAACTTGGTGGCAAAATACCACCACCATAAGTTTTAGCGCCCACAGCCGTAGCCATGATTCCATGGAAGAGATTCATAGTACCTAAAGTAATAATGAATGCTGGAAGTTTTAGATAACTTACAAGACAGGCATTAAATAAACCTAAACACACACCTATCAACATTGAAATTACAATAGCAACCCCAATTGAGGTATACCCCATCTTCATCATGATAGTTGTGGCGGTATAACTTCCAAATAAGGCAATAGCCATAAAGGAAATATCGATACCACCTGAAAGCATGATGACCAACAGACCCATTACCAAAATAAGATCGCGCGATGAGGTTCTAAATAAATCAAATAAGGTATCGATATTCAAAAAAGCAGGATTAACTATCGCCACAGTTACAGAGTAAAGCACGATGATTGACAGTAAAATCCATTCAGTTTTTTCAACTTTAAACATGTTTTACCTCCTCATCAGGCAATTTTCCTGTTGAGACAATAGTGTTGATATAATTTGCAATATCAGGGCGTTTTAAATCTTCATCGTTTAAGATGGTGACAATCTGGCCTTTAGACATGACTACAACCTTATTGCAGTTGTAAATAAGCTCTTCGATCTCATCTGAAAGCAATAAAATCGACATATTTTGACGAGCAAGCTTTTGTGTCACTTCATAAATTTCAGCCTTTGAACCAATATCAATACCAACAGTAGGATTATCCATGATAAATAATCTAGGCTTAGTAGCGAGCCATTTTGCCAAGACTACCTTTTGCTGATTGCCACCGGATAATTGCCCTGCCAGCTTATTTTCAGAAGTAGTGCGAATATTTAAATTTTTAATTTCAGAAACGGCTTTATTGTTTTCTTTAGCGAAATTAAAAAATCCCAACTTTGAACATAATGACTTAATAATGGCTGAAGTTACATTAACACTGATTGAACGCTCTAAAAATAGACCCTCAGAAGCTCTGTCTTCAGGTAATAAAGCTATGCCGTGCTCTAAAGCATCAGAAGGGCTTTTAATGTTTACATTTTTATTGTCAAAGACAATCTCACCGCAATCTGCCTTATTAAGACCAAAAACAGACAAAGCCAACTCGGTTCTACCTGAACCTAAAAGTCCCACCATACCTATAATGTCACCCTCACGGATTGACAAATTAATGTCTTTAAACATACCTGCCTTAGAAAGATTTTTTATCTCCACAAAAGGCTTATTATTGGTACTTATACGTTCATATTTAGGATAGGAAACTTCTTTACCGGTCATGTAATAAGACAGACGTTTTTGATTTAAATCTCCGCTGGGGAAATCTCCGATTTTCTTTCCATCACGGAAAACTGTTACCACATCGGAAATTCTAAAAACCTCATCAAGCTTATGACTGATAAAAACAATGGATAGACCTTTTTGTTTTAGGTCATACATGATGGATAAAAGTCTATCTACCTCTTTATTAGTTAAGGCAGTGGTGGGCTCGTCCATAAATAAAACTTTAGCATCCATGCATAAAGCACGACAGATAGCTACAAGTTGACGAGTTCCGATTGAAGACTCAATAATGTGATCTTTTAGATCCAGATTGACGCCAATTTTGTCAATTTGCTCCTGAGCTATTTCAAAAATACGTTTTTGGCTCAGCATTCTATCGCCATCTTGGCGAAACTTACCTAAAACGATATTTTCAGCAATTGACATATGATTGAATAAGGAGAGATCCTGATAAATAACCTGAATACCCTCATTCATGGAAATAGCTGGGGTAGTCTCCTTATAAGATTTTCCATTGATGACAATGGTGCCTCTTGTAGGCTTATAAGTACCACTTACAATCTTTACCAAGGTTGACTTGCCACAGCCGTTTTCACCTGCCAAGCAATGGATTTCACCAGGTTTAAACATGATATTAATATCTTCTAAGGCGGTGAAATTGCCGAACCTTTTGGAAATATCGATAAGTTCAACAATAGGATTATTGCCCCGATTGTTTTGACCTGAGTGTATGAGATCTTGCATAAAATCTCCTAAATAATATTAATGCCGTACTGGTGCAATTGTTGCCGCCACGTAGTTTCTAAAAAACCATCGTCGATGACATAATCAATGTTTTCCCATGAGCAGATTTGAAACGGGGTTTTCTTGCCGTATTTACTTGTATCAGCAAGCAATACAGTATGGTTAGCTCGTCCCATCATGGCAAGTTTTACCCCGGCATTGCCGTCATTCATATCAAAAATGCCTAAATGCAGATCTGCGGCCACACATGAGGTAAAACAAAAATCAATTTTCAGGCCATTAAGATTAGTAAAGGAGGTTCCTGTAAAATCTCCATGCTTAATATCATATTGGCCTCCAGTACAAATAATCTCGTATAAAGGACAGTCTTTTAACACCGAAATTATTCGTATCGAATTGGTAACCACCTTAAGATGAAGCTTGGGCAAACGTTTTGCTAAGTAATAGCAACTAGAGCTACCATCTAAGGAAATCGTCAAGTCAGGTGAAATCATGCGCGAGGCTTTTTCGGCAATCAGCTCTTTAGCTTTTATATGTTCTTCTTTACGTTTTTCAAAGCTTTTGCCAATATCACTGACCTTTACCGTTGAAGCTCCGCCAAAGGTTCTGACCACGCGACCTAAGGATTCTAAATAACGTAAATCACGTCTTATAGTCTCCTCAGAGCAAGCAAAAATTTCACTAAGTTTGGCTACAGAAATTTCGCCATTTGTATTTACTAATTCACAAATTTGGCTACAACGATCTTTTCTTGATAGGTTTTCTTCTGCAACAAACATAACTTTACAATCCTAGGTTGTCTTATAAAGTACCTGCTAACCCCCATTCATAATGTGAGCCAAATCATTCTTAATAAGAACAGCTTTAAATAACTGCCCGAGTTATTGTTAAAAAATCAAACTCGGTCAATTCAGAAGAGCAAAAGCTAAAAATAAGGTTAGGACTTGATTTTTATCAAGAAAAAAAGATTTTATAAATATTTATTAAAGTTAATTTTGTTGTTTTTAAAAGGTTTTATTGATAAATAAGTATTTACAGCTGTTGTATAGATAAAAAAAAGAGGGCTTACGCCCTCTTAAAGTCTTTAGTGTTTGTCTGATTCTTTAGTGTTTACGTGATTTTTAAGCCTGCATGGCATTGTTGAGAGAACCTTTTGCATTTAAAGCATCTAAGCTCTCCTTGCTCTTTTGCACGATGGAATTTAATAGCCCTTCCGGCTCTGGATGAGAATCAGATAAATCTAAAACAGTACCAGTAGTTACAAGCTCAGATAAAGCGTGAGACTGTACTGCGACTGAGACATAACGCGTGATAAAAGTACGCATAGCAGTTAAGAAGGTTAAGTACATCTCTGATGAGTGTAAGGAAACTCGCTCTGAACCTATGATATTAACCATATCGAGCTGGCACTTATCGATACGACGGTTAAGCTTCTTCACGTGCTTAACTAAATTCTCGACATTCTCGGCATTAGGGGCTACAGCTAAAGCATGAACATCTTCAGATAAACGCTCTAAGCGCATATAGAGATCGTTAAGGCTAGTCTGCATCTCACCGGCAAAAATGGTATGACGGTTAGCAACGTGGGTCAAGGCACCATCGATAGCGATGTGAATATTCTTAGAGACCTCACGCATATTAGAGAATACGAGATAGAAGTAGAGCTTAGCATCAGGGGTAGACTTAGCTTGCTCATTAGCTAACTGCGAGAAGGAGTCGCCTTGATCTAAGCTTAGGGCATAATAAGCGCTACGCTCTTGTGAAATCTCATCCATGACATATCTAGACTTATTGCGGGTACGTCTTAATCTAAACTCATTGTCAGCAAAGAAGTACTCTAAGCCCTGCTTTAAGCACTCTAACTGCTTATCAAAGAATACCGGGGTGGCCTTAGTTACAGACTCTAAAATTTCCTTATCGCTCTTAGCATTTAAGATCTCAGAGGAAACATCGCTCTTAGACTTCTTGATGAAGTTAGTATAAATAACCAGGGCAATAACCGCCGGAATACCGATAACTACAGAGATGGAGCCGGTATAGAAGAGGATCAGGGCAATGAGGAAAGACATCGCAAAGGCAGAGATACCAGTGAGGAACCAACCGGCGATAACGGTAACTACACCTGAAATACGGAAAACAGCACTCTCGCGATCCCAAGCACCATCAGCAAAGGATGAACCCATAGCCACCATGAAGGTTACATAGGTGGTGGATAAAGGTAACTTTAAGGAAGTAGCAAAGGAGATTAAAGCTGAGGCTACCACTAAGTTTACAGAAGCTCTGACATAATCAAAAGGCAGAGGAATTTGACCTTTAACTACCGGAGCTTTGGTATAACGCTTAGCGACAAAACCAACTACAGCCTTAGGAGAGGCATGATAAACAGTGCGAGAGACACCTAAACCCATACGGGTAATGATACGACCTAAGGTTGAGGCACCAAACTGCTCACGAGAACCTGAAGCACTTGAAGAGAGGTTAATTGAGGTCTGAACTACCTGACGGGCTTTCTTTGAAACCCATAAGGTAATGCACATGATAAGACCTGCGGTAAATAACCAGCCTGAGGCTGTAAGGGCATTGGTATTGAGGCAGTCCATCATGAAGGAATCGGCTGCTACATTAGATACAACCCAATGCTCATAAGCATCTAAAGCGGCTAAAGGGACACCGACGAAGTTTACTAAGTCGTTACCGGCAAAGGAGAAGGCTAAAGCGAAGGTACCTGATAAGATAATGAGCTTGAAAATATTCCAACCCATTAAAGCCATAACCTGACCTAAGATAGTGAAGACAGCGAACATACACCACATGATAGCGGTGAGATTATTGTCCATGAAGGCTAAAGCTTCTGCTGTCATAAAGGAAGCGCCATGAGCACCCTTGATGAAAAGGAAATAACCGATAGAGGTTAAGGAAATACCGGTGAAGATACCGCCTAAATAGCGTACAGAAATTCTGAATCTAAAGCTAAATAAGAGACGGCAGACAAACTGCACCACCATACCGGAGAAGAAAGCTATCACCACAGAAAGCAAAATTGCTGACACAATAGTGGCAGTGCGATCTAATTTGATGTAATTAAAGATTTCCGTAAAGGACAAATCCGAGTCATAAATCTTAAAGACTGAAGCAAAGGTTGCGGCGCCTAAAAGCTCGAAAATGATGGAAACTGTAGTCGAGGTCGGTAAACCAAAGGAGTTGAAGATATTTAATAACAGCACGTCAGCGATTACTACAGAGGAGAAAATCAGCATAATCTCGTAGAAGCTGAACATCTGCGGCGAGAGCATACCCTTACGCGCTACCTCCATCATACCTGAGGAGAAGGTGGCACCAATGAGCACACCGGCTGAGGCTACCAACATGATCACAGCTAAAGGCACAATGCGTGTACCCACAGCTGAATTTAAGAAGTTACAAGCATCGTTACTAACGCCGACGAAGAGATCGATCGCCGCTAATAACAGAAGCATGACAACCATTACGATAAATAAAGACTCAAACATAGAGTGTCCTGTGGTGGAATAATTATCATAGGGCGCAAATGTAAATTTACAGCCACTGTAATTTTACATTTATTTAACTCAAATTTTAAGTGAAAGCATTTTAACGAGCATTTGTTAAATTCAGGTTAAGTCACATTTTATTGATTTAGTTAGCAAAGATTTTGTAAAACTTTTATTTAAAAGCTTATTTAAGCCAAATTTTTTAAAAAAACAGCCTTAACCTAAAATTTTGACCCTGACCACAAAATAAAAGTGGCAACTGTGACTTTAGAAGACTTTAAAAATTACTTTGTAAATCAAAGAGTGATCTACAACTAAAATTTTACTTTTAGTAAATAATCTTATATCTTAAATGTTAGCTTTCAAGGCTATAATAAAATTGAAATTACACCCTTAAACATTAAACAAGGTGCGCTACTAATGGAAAAAGAAGAATTACTAAAAGAAAGCGATTTAAAAAAAGATATTGTTTATCGGCGTATTAAGCAGCTTATCGTCAGCTGCTATTTCCCTATGGGCTCAAAGCTTTCTGAAACTATTATTGAAAAGAAGCTTCATGCTAATAAAGCCCCTATTCGCGATGCTCTAAAGCGCTTACAAGCTGAGGGTCTAGTAGAAAGACGCCCTAAAAGTGGCACCTATGTCTTCTCACTTAGCAATCAAGATCTCATCGATCTTTTAAATTTCCGCTTTGTCATCGAGTCTCAGGCCACGATTCTCTCCTTTGATAAGCATCCTCAAAAGCTTGTTGAAGAGTTAAATTCCGTACTAGATATGATGAAACGCGATCTTAATACTAATAATATTCGTGATTATTTAGATCAGGACTCAAATTTCCATCAAACTCTAGTATCATTATGCGACAACCGCTATTTTATCGAATCCTATAAATTAGTTTCGGCCATTATGGATACGGCTCGTAACTTCTTAGGCAATAATGTCGCCCATCTGCATCGCTCGGTGATTCAGCATGAGGAGATCCTTAATGCCGTTAAGGCTCTCGATATCGGCAAGGTAGTTGAGCTTTTACGTGAGCACATTCTTCCTGATTATGGTGCTTATTGGAAGGGTTCAAACTTAAACGGTATTATTACACGTAAGTAATTTTTTATGGTTCTTGAACATATTGGTTTGGCACTAGGCTTTTTTGGAGCCTGTGCTCAGGCGGCAAATTATGCCTTCACAAAGGACTGTGTCGAAAAATATCAACTTCGAGGCTTAAGACAGCTTATCGCCGTTCACGTACTCATGTTCGTGATGGTGATAATTCCCTTTTTTGTCTTTAGTTATTGGCGTTTCTTTAATTTAGAGACCGCTATGTACTGCCTCTTTATCATTACTCCCTATCTTTTGGCACAATATCTGATGATTAGAGCTCTGACTATTTCCGATAGCTCGATTGTCTCGCCTCTTTTGACCATTAAAGTCCCCATCTTAGCTTTAATCTCTGTCATCTTCTTTGAGCAATCTTTTTCTATGCTTCAAGTGTTATGCGTAACAGTGATTATTTGCTTAGGCTTTTACTTTTCATCTCTTGCAGGACGCGTAAAACTAGGTCCTTTATGCCTAATTGCCCTAGCTTGTACCTGTTTTTCAACCTCAGACATCGCTATGACCTTGTTTATGAAGACGCTACCTACAAGCCGTTTTCATCAGATTACCGCAGGCATTTGCTATGAATATTTTGCCTGTGCTCTTCTAGCTGTGCCTTTAATGTTCTATAAACCGCTAAAAATTGGGTTTAAAGAAGTAGGTCAGACTAAATGGGTGGGTACGGCGTGGATGCTAAGCATGGTCGGTATTGTCAGTTGCTTTAATCTCTCAGGTGTGGTTGAAGCTAATATTATTCAGACCTTACGCTCAGTTATAGGTGTCATCATCGCTTATCTCTTTTATAAACAGTATATTCACGATGCTGCTACCTTTAAAAAGAAAATGGCCATTGCCATCTGCATGTTTATAGCTGTAACTGTTTACTACCTTTAATTTATATTTATCGCGGCCTTTCTATATATAGAAGAGCCGCTTTTTGTTTGGTTAAAAAAATGAGTTTAGAGACCCTTGGTATTTGCTTAGGCTTTTTAGGAGCAGTCTTTCAGGCCTTCAATTATGCCTTTACTAAAGACTGTGCCGAAAAATATAAGTTGCGCGGCTTAAGACAGCTTATCTGTGTCCATTTAGGTTTATTTGTACTCGTCATCTTCCCTTTCTTCTACTATAAGCTCTGGCAACATATGTCCTGGGAATTGATCTTTGACACCTTATGGGCCTCTATTCCTTATCTTGTGGCACAATATTTAATGATCATTACCCTGACTATGACCGACAGCTCCATTGTCTCGCCTCTTTTGACCATTAAAATTCCGGTATTAGCGGTTATCGCCTTGCTCTTTTTAGATAAGGGCTTTAGCTTCAATCAATATCTATCCATCGCCGCGATTATCGCCTTAGGAGTGTATTTCTCCTCAATCTCAGGTCGCATCAAGCTCTTACCTTTATTCTTAGTCACCATTGTGTGCTTTATGTATGCCGTGTCCGATCTCGGTATGGCAGAATTCATGCGTGATTGGCCTGAGGATAATCGGGCCATGTCCATCTGTGGCTGTATTTGCTATCAGTTCATGTTCTGCGGTCTTATCGCTATGCCCTTTTTAAAGATTAAGCGCTTCCATTTAGATCTGAGCAATGTCTATCAAGCTAAAAATATCGCCATTGCCTGGATGATTTCCGATATTTTCTTTGTCGTCTGCTTCAATCTTGCCGGCGTCGTTGAGACCTCGATCGTGCAGGCTTTACGCAGTGTTTTAGGTGTAATCATTGCCTATCTTTTCTACAAAAACTACATTCACGACGAAAATACCTTCAAGCGCAAGATGGTCACAGCTTGTCTGATGTTTGTGGCCGTAGCTTCCTTCTATATATAGGTTAAAGTATGAGTTTAGAGCAATTTGGTATCATCTTAGGCTTTGCCGGCGCTCTGTGTAACGCGCTCAATTATGCCTTCTCAAAAGACTGTGTGGAAAAATATGGTCTGCATGGAGTGCGACAGCTGATTGTCGTTCATGTGACTTTTTTAATTTTGATGAGCCCGCCATTATTTTTAATGGGCTTATATAAAGAATTTACCCTACAGGTGCTCATCGATACCTTCTATATCATTGTACCCTATATTCTCTCGCAATATCTTTTAATTAGACTGTTAGCTGCTACCGATAGCTCTGTAGTCTCTCCACTATTAACCCTCAAAATTCCAGTAGTAGCCGCCATGGGCTTTATGGTCTCAGGGCAAATTTTCAATCCGCAACAGCTCTTTGCTATTGCCATGATCATCATATTAGGTTTCTACTTTTCCTCACTTTCAGGCAAGATTAAACTCATGCCGCTTATCACCATGATCTGCATCTGTATCGGTTATGCCCTAGCTGATTATATGACAGTGAGATTTATGCATAATTACCCCGGAACTACGCTTGAAAAGACCATGGCCTGTATCTGTTGGCAGTATATTATCGGTGGCTTAATTGCTCTACCGATGATGATGAGCCCACGCTTTAAACTCAAAGCCATGCATCTTTGGTATGGCAAGTTACCGTCATTATCCTGGCTTGCCGGAACCTTTTGCTGGGTCGGATGCTTCTATTTTGCAGGTGTAGTTGAAGGCAATATTATTCAATCCTTACGCTGTGTTATCGGCGTTTTGATTGCCTATATCTTCTACCGTAAATACATTAAAGATCCCAATACCTTCAAAAAGAAGCTTACCGTGGCTTTTTTAATGTTTACCGCCGTATTTATCTTCTATATATAAGGAAGAATATGGTCTTGATTTAATCTAAATTAAATCAAAGTTAAATCGAAATTAATGGTAGTGTTCCTTACTTAATTTTTTTGCTAATGCCGTAAATTTTTTATGGCATTAACATTTAATTTGTGAAAGAATACACACAAACAAAAATCCTTGAACCCTTGTATGATGCGTATCTACTCGATACGCTCCCGTGCAGTTTTCAACCTGCCGCCATCTATATCAGTACTCTCTAAAGTACTGTGAACGGGAGATAATTATGATTACAGCTTGCCGTCTTGACGACGACGATGAACTCACCCTGACACCAGTACAGCCTGGCGATGCTTTACCCTCAGATGTAATTTGGCTTGACGTTAATCAGCCTGATGACGAGGAACGTGATTGGCTTGAAAAACTCTTCGTAGAAGATGTTCCGGAAGAAGACGAGATGGACGACATCGAGTCCTCATCACGTTTTAGAGTAGGCCCTGATGGTGTACATATTTTGTCCTTGTTCCCGCAGCGCTTAGCTAACGAAACGCGTGGCGTTAATATGTCCTTTACCATGCGTAAAAATCTCTTGATCTCCTTCCGTGAGGAAGATGTTTCTATTGTTAGATTATTACGCTACTATATTCGCCACCATAAGGTAAATTTACGCTCTTCCTTAGATATTCTCTTAGAGCTTCAAGATCTCAAAGTCGATCAATTATCCGATTTAATCGAGGACGCTTACAGCACCTTAGACGAGACTGCTGAGCAGATCACCGTTGAAGATCATGTGGAGCAGACTTTAAAAGAGCTTATCAATCAAGAGGAATTAAATTCCCAGATCCTGCAGGCTCTTTACGATACTAGACGAGCTTTACGTTTTATCAAAAAGACCTTTGAGAGCATACTCGATGATCGCCAAAACCGTAGCATCGATGAGGTGCTTAACGATATTGAATCCATCTTGCCACATACTCAGTTCTTGTCTAACAAGATTAACTTCCAGTTAGAGTCATCGATGGGCTATACCAACCACAAGCAAAATAAGATCATCAAGATCTTCTCCGTGGCCGCAGTAGTCTTCATGCCTCCGACTTGGATCGCATCTGTCTATGGTATGAACTTCAAACACATGCCCGAGCTTGATTGGTACTGGGGCTATCCCCTCTCCATCGGCATGATGGCCATCTCAGCTCTTTTAACCTACCTCTTCTTTAAGAAAAAGGGCTGGCTATAAAAATTTGATCCTGCGTAATAGACGCAGGATCACCTTCCTTTTAAAGCCTTTATCTTTTAAAACCAACAACCCTTATGAGAATCTTTTGAAGATTTACGCTTAAAAGAGCCTGGGATCTATCAAAGTTAATTTATAAAAGCTATCTGAGAAAACTTTAATAAAGTTTTTTAGACAATAAAAATCCGACCATAAAGATCGGATTTTAGAACGCGGATTTTAAAATCCGAGTTTTGATATGGAAGGTACTTAAAGCTCTTAGCTATTATTTAACCGCTTCTAAGACATAAGCCTTTAAGGTCTCATAGTCAGGCTTTAAGGTAACAGCCTGAAGCGGTAAAGCAACACGCTTCTCTAAAGCCTCAGGTAAAGGCAGATTGATACCTAAGGTCTCATCGACTACATCCTTGAACTTAGCCGGGTGAGCAGTACCTAAGAAAATACCAACCTCGCCGTCCTTTAAGTTATTAGCTAAAGTTTGATAAGCGATAGCAGCGTGCGGCTCTAAGATATAGCCAGTACGCTTGTAGAGATCGCGCATGGTCTCACGGGTCTCATCATCGCTCATAGAACCATAATCAAAGTCCGCAAAGGACCAGTTATTCATCTTAACTAAAGCCTCAACACGCGGCCAGTTATTAGGACGGGAAATGTCCATGGCGTTAGATAAGGTGGCGATGGTCTGATGCGGATCCCAATTACCACTCTCTAAGTATCTCGGTACAGTGTCATTAGCATTGCAGGAGATCACAAAACGGCTCTTTAAGCCTAAGGTCTTAGCAATTAAACCGGCAGTGATATTACCGAAGTTACCGCAAGGAACAGAGAAGACTACCTTCTCGCGCTTATCAGCAGGTAACTGAGCTACAGCCTCGAAATAATAACAAACCTGAGCTAAAAGACGGCTGACATTGATGGAGTTAGCAGAATTTAAGCCTACAGTAGCCTTAAACTCAGCATCATCAAAAGCAGTCTTCACCATATCCTGGCACTCATCGAAAATACCAGAAATACGGACAGCCTTAATATTGCCGCCTAAAGTAGCGATGAGCTTTTCTTGAAGAGTGGAAATCTTGCCATCAGGATAGAGAACGACGACATCGATACCCTTTTGACCATAGAAAGCATCAGCTACGGCAGCACCGGTGTCACCTGAGGTGGCTGTTAAAATGGTGAGCTTGCGCTCGCCTCTGATGGAGCTTAAAACACGCGCCATGAAACGGGCACCGAAATCCTTAAAGGCTAAGGTCGGACCGTGGAAGAGCTCTAAAGCATAGACATTCTCATCAGCCTTAACTAAAGGAGCCTTAAAGGTAAAGGCATCAGCAATAATGCTCTCTAACTCAGGGATCTCATCGCCAATTAAATGTCTTAAAATCTTCTGTGAGCGCTCAACTAAGGGTAAGTTTAATAACTCATCGATATTTGCTAAAGGCTCAATATGATCTGGGAAAAATAAGCCCTGATCGTGGCCGATGCCCTTAACTACGGCCTGAGCAAAGCTGACGGCCTCGTTATGATCTTTTAAATTAAAAAGTTGCATGGGTACTAGTCCTTAAAAACTTCAGCATATGCACCGCGTCTGTCAAGCTTGCAAACGTGGCAAAAGCCGTCTTCATTAGCAATAAAATTACGCTCTAAATAAACCTTCATCTCCTGAGCCTTGTCTAAGTCAGTAAAGACAGAGAAGATTGAAGAACCTGAACCTGAAATACCGGTAGCCTTTGCGCCTAAACCCTGAGCAAATTCACGAGCCTCCTTAAGGCCGGGGATGAGCTGCTCACGATAAGGCTCAGCGATAACATCGATAAGGCACTTAGCGGCTAAATCGGCATCACCACAATGGCAAGCATCCACAAAGGTAGCTAAGCGGCGACCATAATTGATAACGGTAGCACGCGGATAGCTCTCTGGGAGGATCTGACGGGCTGCATTGGTGGAAACCTTGATGCCCGGGAAGCAAGAAACCCAATACCAGCTATCAAAATCAGGTAAGGTCTTAGAGATAATACCGTTTTCACCGACAATAAGCTGCAGACCGCCATAATAGCAAGGAGCAACATTATCATAATGGATGGCACCTGAAATCTTACCTTCAAGCTTACCCATAAGTTTCAGGCAATCGCTCTCGCCTAAAACATGATCATGAATAGCGTCTAAGGCGACAACTGCGGCCACCACGCTCGCGGCAGATGAGCCTAAACCTGAGCAGACTGGCAAATTTTTATGTAAGGTCATGACTAAATCTTTAGTCTTAAGACCACGCTTGTGTAACTCCTTTTGATAAAGAACATAAGCATCATAAACAATATTGCGCTTAGGATCAGAGGGCAGACGCTTAGCATAGCGGCCCTTAACCTCAACCATACAGCCACAATTAGCAGGACCTTCGCTGATGTAAATCTCATCACCTAAGATCTCACCTGAAATCGGCTTTAAGGCAGCGCCTAAAAGATCAAAGCCTACAGATAAATTAGCGGCGGAGGCCGGAGCATAAGCTCTATAAACAGTACTCACTTTTAATCCTCACGAGTCCAGCTTTGTAAACGTAAAATATCAGCTAAAACACCAGCGGCGGTAACTGAGGTACCAGCACCATAACCACGAATTACGAGCGGAATCGGCTGATAGTAAGCAGTGGTAAAGGCTAAGGCATTTTCACCGCCACGCACCTTATATAAAGGATCAGATGCATCAACAGCCTTAACACCGCAATAGCACTCACCGCTCTTAGAGATGGTGGCTACATAACGTAAAACCTGACCTTGTGCCTGAGCATCCTTGACGCGAGAAGAAAATTCCTCATCGGCAAACTTCAAGTTATCTAAGACTTCGCGAGCATTAGCACCTTCTAAGTACTTAGCAGAAACTGCAGCCTCAACCTTGATGTCAGAGAGCTCGAGCTCATAACCGCACTCACGAGCTAAGATTAATACCTTACGGGCAACATCCATACCCTCTAAGTCATCGCGCGGATTAGGCTCAGTAAAGCCCTTCTCATAGGCATCTAAGGTAGCCTGAGATAAGGTATAACCATCCTCAACTAAACCGAAGATATAAGATAAGGTACCGGACATGATACCGGAGAACTCAATTAAGCTATCACCGGCGGCAAGCTCATTTTGCAGAGTATTGATGACAGGTAAGCCAGCACCAACATTAGCCTCATAGAGGAACTTACGGTGATTAGCCTTAGCAGTGTCACGCAGAGACTTATAGTAAGCGATAGTACCAGTATTAGCCTTCTTAGACGGGGTAACCACGTGAGCACCCTCTTCCATGAAAGCGGTATAGGATAAGGCGATCTTCTCGCTTGAGGTACAGTCAACTACAACAGGGTTGATGAGGTGACCGTTCTTGATGAGATCCTTTAAGGTCTCAACATTAAACTCGCCCTCAACGCCCTCTTTTTCTAAGAGCTCTTTATAGTTGTCCAAATCAATACCCGTGCTCTTACCTAAGAAAGAGTGAGAGTTAGCAATACCGACAACCTTGATTTCAACACCATGACGCTCGCAGATAGCATCTCTTTGATGATTGATCTGCTTTAATAACTCGCCACCGACGCCACCAATACCGATGACAATCAGCTCTAAGCGTTGCTTAGAATTGAAGAAAGCGGTATGAGCGAAAGCTACAGCCTCATTTACACGGCTTTCGGTAATTACGGCAGAAATAGATCTCTCAGAGGAACCCTGAGCAATAGCACGGACATTAACGTTAGCCTCAGCTAAAGCCTTAAAGAAGCGGCCGGAAATACCGCGGACTTTACGCATACCATCACCGACTACGGAGATAATGGCGCATTTATCCTTAACCTCTAAAGGATTTAATAAGCCCTCTTTGAGCTCTAACTTAAATTCCTCATCGATAGCCATGCGGGTGCGCAGGAGATCGGAGGTAGAGATACAGAAAGAAATGGAGTACTCAGAGGAGGACTGAGTAATTAAGGTGATAGAAACACCAGCACGGGATACTGCGGTAAAGAGACGGCCTGCTAAACCAACCATACCCTTCATGCCCGGGCCTGAAACGTTAATTAATGAAACGTTCTTAAGATCGGAAATACCCTTGATCGGTACTGACGGATCGGTATCCTCAGCAATCAAGGTACCAGCCCCCTCAGGATTCTTAGTATTCTTAATCAGGCATGGAATGTGGAAACGCGCAATAGGAGCAATGGTACGCGGGTGTAAAACCTTAGCACCAAAGTATGAAAGCTCCATAGCCTCATCGTAGGACATCTTCTTTAAGAGGATGGCATCAGGAACAGCGCGCGGATCGCAGCTATACACACCATCAACATCAGTCCAAATCTCACAGCACTCAGCACCAGAGATAGCGGCTAAACAGGCTGCAGAATAATCAGAGCCGTTACGACCTAAAAGGACGAGCTGACCTTTTTCATTACCGCCGCAGAAACCTGACATGAGGGTAATGGCCTCAGGATCGTTCTCTAAAGCCTGATAACGAGCCTTAGACTTTTCGATATTAACAGAGGACTCCATAATGCCGCCTTCGGTGACTAATACGGCTACCGGATCGATAACTCTGACCTTTT
>ENA-OWPF01001669-OWPF01001669.1-human-gut-metagenome-genome-assembly--contig:-NODE-1669-length-18489-cov-3.452913_pt1 | contig 18489 bp, 12 predicted proteins | sample MGYA00248261_ERZ651840 | MGnify/ENA primary metagenome ERZ651840 (study PRJEB26924, sample SAMEA4378268) | human gut metagenome | biome: human gut; feature: human-associated habitat; material: faeces... | reverse complement strand
TATCGGCATGGTGGATTTACCTAAATTCTCAGAAAAGCCTTTAAAGGAATTGTGCCGTGACAATGGCTTTGAGCTCTTATCTACCGCGAAAGCCTTAAAGGATGAGCCTGAGGTTTTAATTGTCACCGATCCCTTCACGGCCGCTTATGAGGCTGAAGGCTTGATGATGATGGCCCGGGTCATGCGCGAATTAGGTTATCGTGTCGCCTTACTTAAGCCCTATATCAACGGTAAGCTCATGGTCATCCGTGGCGATCGCCGTCGCTTTGTCCATTATGCCGTCAAGCAAGCGGCTAGATTAGAGCGCCTCTCCCGGGCCCGCATTAAGCTTGTAGGCTTTGATCCGGCTTTAACTATTTGTTATCGCGACGAATATGTACAATTGCTTAAGGATATGCGCGGCAATTTTGAGGTTATGCTCCCTGAGGAATGGTTTGAGCGCGAATTAGCCACAAAGAAGCTACAAAATACCTTAGCTTCCTTAAAGTCTAAGCTTAGCGCCCTTAAGAATGAAGATAGTGAGCTCTTTAGCCCTTATTATCTCTTCACTCATTGTACTGAACGCGCCTTAGTTCCTAAGAGTGTCACCATGTGGCAAAACGTCATGCAGTCATTCGATCTGCCGGTAATTCCGGTACCGGTCGCTTGCTGTGGTATGGCGGGTTTACACGGTCATATGGTGCAAAATCAAGATGAGACCTATAAGGTCTATGAGCAAAATTGGAAGGGTGAGATCGCCAAGCGTCCTTTTGAGCATTGCTTAGTCACAGGCTTTAGCTGCAGATCGCAAGTTGAGCGTATGGAGCATAAGAAGCCTACTCATCCGCTCTTAGTCTTAGATGCGATTTTAAAGAGACTGCATGCGTAAAAGTGAGATTTTAGTTTATATATTAGGGACCATGGCCTTGATGGTCATAGTCCCTATCATGATTGTCGCTATCGGCATCTATATGCCCAAGACATTTTTACCTAAGTGCTTAATCACGCCCATTTTAGGGGGCATGATCGCCATTTTAGGAGTGTTTTTTACCGTGTGGGCTAATCTTGAACTCTATAAAAAGGGCAAGGGTGGACCTGCGGTATTTGGCAAAATTAAGCTGATGGCAGAAACCTCATCATTAGTAACTACAGGCCCATATGCTTTATGTCGCAATCCCATGCATTTAGGCTTAGTTTTGTTATATGTGGGGCTATCATGCGCTGTAAATTCGTTATATAGTTTAGTAATTCCCTTAGTGTTTGGGGTCTTTGCATACGCTTTTGCTATATTTTTAGACGAACCGCGTTTGCGTCGTGATTTTGGGGCAGAATTTGCACAGTGGGCCTCTACAACCCCACGTTTTCTGCCTAAGACCCGTAAGAAAAAATAACTGCATAGTTTAAGTTAGGAGTAGTTGACATATGACCATGATGTCGGGCGCACAGATGTTAGTGCGTACCTTAGAAGATTTAGGTGTGGATACATTATTCGGTTATCCTGGCGGTGCAGTATTAGACATCTATGATGCCCTCCTTCAGTCAAAAAAGATTCATCACGTCTTAGGCCGTCATGAGCAGGGTGTAGCTCATGCCGCTGACGGTTATGCCCGTGCCACTGGCCGTGTCGGTGTCGCCCTCGTAACCTCAGGCCCTGGTGCTACTAATACTGTAACCTCTATCGCCACCGCTTATATGGACTCAATTCCGATGGTAGTGATCACAGGTCAGGTCGGTACCCCGCTTATCGGTTCTGATGCTTTCCAAGAAGTTGATACTGTCGGTATCACCCGTCCTATTGTCAAGCATTCCTATTTATGCCAAAAGGCCTTAGATATTCCGCGTTATATCCGTCAGGCCTTCTATTTAGCCGCATCCGGACGCCCAGGCCCTGTTGTAGTCGACGTTCCTAAGGATTGTGTGCGTCCGTCACAGCTCTTTGAGTATCCTGAGGATGATGGCGAGGTTAAGATGCGCTCTTATCGTCCGACCCGTCAGGGCCATCGCGGTCAGGTTAAGCGTGCCGCTAAGATGATCTTAGAGGCTAAGCGTCCGATCTTAATGATTGGTGGCGGTGTCGTCTTATCTGAGTGCTCTCAGGAAATTCGTGATTTAGTCGCTAAGTATAATTTACCTGTGACCTCAACTCTCATGGGTTTAGGTGCCTATCCGGCTTCAGGTAAGAACTTCTTAGGTATGCTCGGTATGCACGGTACCTATGAGGCTAATGAGGCTATGGATAAGGCCGATGTCGTCTTTGCTATCGGCGTGCGCTTTGACGATCGTGTCACTAATAATATTCAGAAGTTCTGTCCGGCCGCTAAGATCATCCATGTCGATATTGATCCTGCTTCCATCTCTAAGACCGTCAATGCCGATATTCCGATTGTAGGCGATGCTAAGACTGTTTTAGCTCAGTTTGATGAGGCTTTCAAAGAGCTCAATTTACCGCAAGATGTAGCCGCTTTGCAGGCATGGTGGGATACCATCAACTCCTGGCGCAGTGTTAAGTGCTTAGACTATAAGAAAGATCAAGAGCTGATTAAGCCTCAGGAGATCGTCGAGACTTTAAGCCGTCTTACCGAGGGTAAGGCCATTATCGCCACTGATGTCGGTCAGCATCAGATGTTCACCGCTCTTTACTATAAGTTCAGCGAGCCGCGTCAGTTCTTAACCTCAGGTGGTTTAGGCACTATGGGTTACGGCTTCCCAGCCGCTATCGGCGCTAAGATCGGTAAGCCTGAGACTCCGGTATGTCTAATTACCGGTGATGGTAGCTTCCAGATGAATATTCAGGAGCTCTCCACCTGCTTAGAGTTCAATATCCCCGTTAAGATCTTTATCTGCGACAATCACACCTTAGGTATGGTGCGTCAGTGGCAGCGTATGTTCTATAAAGGCCATATCAGCTCTACTAACTTAAACTTCAATCCAGACTTTGTCGCCTTAGCTAAGGCTTATGGTCATGAGGCCTTCTTTGTGGAGAAACCATCTGACTTAGAGGCTACCATGAAGAAAGCTTTAGCGATGAAGGATAAGCTTGTGATTGTCGATATTCTCTGTGATACCAATGCTCAGGTACTGCCGATGCAGCAGATGGGCGGTAGCATGGCTGATATGTTTTTAAATGAGGATTAAAGCATGCGTCAGATCATCTCTATTCTTTTAGAAAATGAAATCGGTGCACTCTCTCGCGTTGTCGGCCTGTTTTCACAGCGTGGTTATAATATTACCGCGATTACCGCCGCCCCTACTGAGGACAATACACTCTCACGTATCACCATCTTAACTGAGGGTGATAATGTTGCCGCCGAGCGCATTACCAAGCAACTACATAAGCTTGTCAATGTCATCAAGGTCTCCTCCATTGCCGATGACAATGCCATGGTAGAGCGTGAAATCCTTTTTGTGAAGGTGCAGGCTTTAGGTCATAATGTCCGTGAGGAATTAAAGACCTTATGCGATATCTTTAAAGCGGAGATCGTCGATTTAACTCCAGAGCTCTTTATTGTGCAGTACGTCAATACCTCCTCTGAGGTCGACAGATTCCTGAAGGCTATTTCCTCTGAGTCTGACGTCATTGAGACGGTACGTTCTGGTGTCTGTGGTATTTTCCGCGGCGATCATTCATTACATTCATAACATCTCTAAATAAGACGGGCACAAGCCCGTCTGCTTTCCATCATGGCAGATATACACAACCAAGTTTCAAAGCTTTTTGAGAATAAAAAATATTATGAAATCATCGCGCTTTTAGAGCCATTAGAGTTGGATTTTTCCTTAGCTCTAAGTCTCGTGCGCGCTTATTTAAATGCTTCTTTAAAGACCTCCGATCCGGAAAGTCTGTGCTCTAAGGCCCATAAGATTTTAGATAATTTTGCCTTAGACGGTAAGGACGATCCTAACTGGCTGTATTTAAAAGGCATGGCTTTGTATCAAGATGATCTTATTCCCGATGCGATGATGAGATTAGAGCGTGCTTTAACTCATGTTAGCGTTGGGGATACTGTGCTTTTTAATCGTATCAGTGCCATGCTCGAAAACTGCAAGAGTCTGATGATTCAAGCTGAGTTTAAGGGCTTAGATAAGGCTGATTTTGAAGTAGTATCTACCCATATTAAAGAGCATTTTGGCGAAGGTAAGCGTCTGTGCACGCTCTTTGGCGTTGAGGTTATCCATATTCCGCCAACTGACGAGCATCCTTACAATAAGCTTATTTCCTGTGGCTTAGGTGCTAAGCTTTTAAATGTCCCTAAGGGCTTTGATAAAAAGCAAAATGCCCATTTAGAGCTATGCTTATTCCTACCTAAGGATTATCAATTTACCCAAGATAAAGATAAGGACTGGCCGGTTTATCTGCTCTTGCAGATGATTCGTCATGTCATAGGCTCACTTAATTTCATCGGTTTTGGTTACTATATTAAAGAAGAACCGAGCTTAGCCCCTAGTACTGTCTATAACGGCGTTATGCTTACCGCTTTAGGCACCTATGATGGTGAAAGTCAGCAAGTAAGCTTAGCTGATGGCTCGATGGTGCGCTTTTATCAATTAGTACCGCTACAGCCTATGGAAACTCTCTATCGTCAGCATCATACCGCTATAGAGCTTTTACGCTTATTTGAGCGTGAGCGTATTGTGCTAACGCCCTTTATTGCCGCACGTCCTGACGTCTGTTGCGGACCTGAGGCTTTGAGCGTATAAAGGTATTAGGCTTTAAAAAATTTAGTTATACGGATTTACTATGGAAAAGTTAAATGGAGCTGCTCAGGTTGTAAGATGCTTAGAAGATTTAGGCGTCACCGAAATCTTCGGCTATCCTGGTGCTGCCGTAACTGATATTTACGACGAACTTTACGATTCAAAGTTAATTCATCATACTCTTGCCCGTCACGAGCAGGGTGCGGTGCATATGGCCGATGGCTTTGCCAGATCTACAGGTCGCGTCGGTGTGGCCCTCGTAACCTCAGGTCCGGGTGCTACTAATACCGTTACCGCTCTGGCTACCGCTTATGGTGATTCCATCCCCTTAGTTTTAATTACAGGTCAGGTTAAAACCTCCCTTATCGGTACTGATGCCTTTCAGGAAGTCGATACCATGGGTGTTACTCGTCCTGTAGTTAAATATAGCTTCTTATGCAAAAAGCCTGAGGATATTGTCAAAAATATCCGTAAGGCCTTCTATATTGCCTCTACAGGTCGCAAGGGCCCTGTAGTCGTCGATATCCCTAAGGATTGTCAGAATCGTCGCTATTTATTTGATTATCTGAGCGATTATGAGGTTAACCTCAGATCCTATAATCCTACTATTTTCGGCCACAAAGGTCAGGTTAAGCGTGCCGCTTCCTTAATTGCTAAGGCTAAAAAGCCGGTTATGCTTATAGGTGGTGGTGTCATTCAAGGTGAAGCCTGCGCTGAGGTCTTAAAATTTGCCCATACTATTGGCCTTCCGGTATGCTCAACTTTAATGGGTATCTCAGGTTTCCCGGCCTCCGATCCGCAGTGGCTTGGCATGTTAGGTATGCACGGTCTGTATGAGGCTAATGAGACCATGCATAATTCTGACGTTATTTTTGCAGTTGGTGCGCGCTTTGCCGATCGTGCCACTAATAATGTACAGAAGTTCTGCCCTGAGGCCACCGTCATTCATATTGACGTCGATCCAGCTTCCATCTCTAAGACCATTCAGGCTGATATTCCTATTGTCGGTGATGCCCGTACTGTCATGCATCAGATCAATGAAGCCTTAGAGGAAATTGAGATTGGTCCTAAGTCCCGTCTTGATCCGTGGTGGGCGCAGATCAATGAATTTAAGCAAAAGCATTGCTTAGATTATCGCAAGATGGATGGTATTATCCGTCCGCAGGAAGCCATTGAGGTCATCAGCCGTTTAAGTAAGAAGTACAATCCCTATGTCACCACTGACGTAGGTCAGCATCAGATGTTTACCGCTCAGTACTTCAAATTTGACAATCCACGTCATTTTATGACCTCTGGCGGTTTAGGTACTATGGGCTTTGGTTTCCCGGCTGCTATCGGAGCACAATTAGCTATGCCTGAGGCTACAGTTATGTGTATTACCGGTGATGGTAGCTTCCAGATGAATATGCAAGAGCTGGCCGTCTGCCGCAAGCTTAAGCTACCAATTAAGGTATTTATCTTAAATAACAGCGTCTTAGGTATGGTAAGACAGTTTCAGACTGTATTTTATCAAAGCCGTTATAGCGCCACTATCTTAGATGGTAATCCAGACTTTACAACTATCGCTAAGGCTTATGGCTTTAAGTCTTATCGCATTTCCGATGAGAGCAAACTTGAAGCGACCATTGAAGAGGTCTTAGCCTTAAAGGATGAGTTTGTCTTAGTGGATATTATTACCGATACCAACACTAAGGTCATGCCGTGGCAGCGTGCTGACGGTTCTATGATCGATATGATGTTAAATGATGAGCAACAGGAGGAGAAATAGATGCGCCACGTAGTTTCTATTTTGATTGAAAACGAGGCTGGTGCCCTGTCTCGTGTGGTGGGTCTGTTTTCCCAGCGCGGTTATAATATTGAGAGCTTAACTGTAGCTCCAACTGACGATCCAACCTTATCTCGCTGCACCATTCTCACTGAAGGTTCTAGCGATGAGGCGGAGCAAATCACCAAGCAATTACACAAGCTTGTCTGTGTCTTACGTGTTTCCGCTCTCAAAGAGGAAGCTGAAGGTGGTTTAGAGCGTGAGATGGTTTTAGTTAAGGTCAGCACTCCTAATCGCAATATCCGCGATGAGGTTAAGACCTTAGTTGAAATCTTCAAAGCTAAGATTATCGACGTCAATGCTGAGATCTTTACTGTGGAATTTGTCGGTTCTTCAGAGGAGGCTGACAATATGCTCCATACCTTCAAAAAGCTCACCGAGATCCTCGAGGTAGTCCGCTCAGGTGTCTTAGGTATAGCTAAGGGCAATCACTGCATGCGCGGCTAATTAAAGCTAGCGTAACGCACAGGGGGCATATGCCCCCTGTGTTTTTTTAATCTAAAAACAGATCCTCTAAATGAAAAAATAGGAAATTCCTTGCGAAATTTCCTATTTTACATTGGAGAGAAGTTATTCTTTAGTCACGGGTCTTGATGACAGCACCTTCGCTTGCACTAGCGCAGCTGTGGCGATAGTGATAGAGGTAGCCTTCAGCCTTATTGGTATGATCCTCAGCACCTTCCTTACGACGCTCATCAAAATCAACCTCAGGAGCCTCAATAACACCGGTATCAACATTGACATGGATGAGGTCGCCGTCGCGCAGATACTTGATAGGACCATCGTCATAAGCCTCAGGGCAGATGTGACCTACGAAGCAACCGTTATTAGAGCCAGAGAAGCGACCGTCGGTGATGACGCAGACCTTAGCACCAAGCTTCATACCTACAAGTAACTTCATGGCCTTGTACTGCTCAGGCATACCCGGGCCGCCACGAGGACCGGCGTTACGAATTACGACTACGTCACCCTCATGAACCTTCAGGGCACGAATACCGTCTAAAGCATCCTGCTCATTCTCGAAGATTACAGCGCGACCGGTAAAGTCATGAGCTTCCTCAGGAATAGCAGAAGGCTTAGTAACAGCACCCTTAGGTGCGAGGTTACCATGGAGAATGGCAATACCGCTGCAGTGATGAACCGGGTGCTCTAAATCCTTAATGCAATCAGGGTTGCGGTTTTCTGCATACTTATCTAAGTTCTGAGCTAAAGTCTCGCCGGTAACAGTGATGCCGGTGGTATCGAGACGAGAGCGAATTTCCTGCATGATAGCCGGAACACCGCCTGCCTCATAGAAGTCTAAGAGTACGTACTGACCTGCCGGGATCATAGCAACTAAGTGCGGAACCTCAGCGGCAACGCGACCGAAGTCTTCTAAGGTGAAGTCGACATGAGCTTCATAAGCGATAGCGAGCATGTGGAGAACAGCGTTAGTAGAACCACCGATAGCAGAGTTGACACGGATAGCGTTCTCAATAGCGCCCTTAGTGATGATGTCGCGGATCTTGATATTCTTACGTACGAGATCGACTACAGCAGAACCAGACTCAAAGCCTGCACGCATACGCATAGCATAGACAGCCGGGATAGCTGCAGTGCCAGGGAGAGCTAAGCCCATAGCCTCAGCTAAGCAGCACATGGTATTAGCGGTACCTAACATTGCGCAAGAACCGATGGTCGGAACGGCATTGTTCTCTAACCAGTCAAACTGCTTTTGAGAGATCTTGCCAGACTTTAATGCACCTTCAGACTGCTGAATGATGGAGTGATCGATATATTCACCACCGTAAGGGTTGCCTTCCTTCATGCGGCCTGGAAGAGCTGGACCTCCGTTAACAAAAACGGTCGGGAGATTGACACGTAAGGCACCTAAGATTAAGCCCGGAACGATCTTATCGCAGGAGCCTAAAATTACTAAACCGTCTAATCTGTGAGCCTGAACCATGACCTCAACGTCATTAGCCACAGTTTCACGACCTGGGAGAATATACTTCATACCATCGTGAGCCATGGCCATACCGTCACAACCGGCGATAGAGGCAAACTCCACTGGGGTACCACCGTTAGCAAAAACGCCTTCTTTAACACGCTCAGCTAACTCTTTGAGGATATTGTGACCCGGGCAAATTTCATTGAAGGTATTAACCACACCGATAATAGGCTTTTTGAGCTCAGAATCGGTAAAACCAGAGGCCTTGTAGAGGGCGCGGACGTTAGCCCACTCAGGGCCATTCATAATGTCTTGACTGCGAAATTTGAAGTCCATAGTACGTGTTCTCTTTGTTTTGTGGTAGTGAGATATATGAGCTTTAGGAGCTCTTGATTGGTTTTGATTATATATAAAAGCCTAGTATGGAACGGTCTTTAGATAATATCCGTGTCATATATCACATTTATTCTGAACATGTGTTCTGTATGCTGGACATATGTCTAAATTTCATGGAAGGGGTGAAAAGTTAATGAAGTTGTGCTTGTACTATAAAAATATAAGCTCAAAAATTTTTAAGAAAAAATTTAATGTTATAAAAATAAAAAATAAAAAATCATTTTTTTTATTTGGGTTTTATATATTGAACTATAATCGACATTTTCGTTAGTTTATTTGTGTTAATATGTGCATCTGTTAGATCCAGCACTGGCAATTAACAATATTTCCCTACAACTTACTAAGGCTTTTTCATGTGGTGCGATAAATGTCAAAAGGAAACACCTCACGATATTTGTGAAATTTGTGGTTCTAAGACAGAACCTTGCCCTCCGCAAGAGGTTTTTTGGTGTGATCATTGTAAAGCTCCTGTAATCAGAAGCATAAACGCCTCAGATGAAGCTTTTTGTCCTAAATGTGGCAATAAGATTAAGTATTTATGTAAGGATATAAGACCGGTTTTTCCTGAGGAAAGACTGCTTATTGAAATTCTTTTAGCAAAACCATTTGCGTTTGCAAATAATTCTGTGTGGGCAAATGGAAGTCGCTATTATATTGATGGCAAATTAAAAAATTTAAGTTCAAAAAAACTCTTAATGGATGATGTTTCACCGGTTTTAAAAATTCTTAATGAATGCGGTGAAGAAAATCTTAAAAAGACAAGTGAATTTTTTAATAAATATATAAATAATTTTATTGAAATCAATAAATTAAGATTGCAATTTATCGAGAATGAAGCTTTTTCATTTATTCAAGATACGGCTAAAAGATATGAAACTAATCGCTTAATGATTTCATTTTCTGGTGGTAAGGACTCAACTTGTGTGGAGGACTTAACTGTCCGAGCTCTAAGCAATGCTAGTATTGTACATATTTTTGGCGATACTACTTTAGAATTTCCTACTACTTATGAGTATGTAGAGCGTTTTAAAAAAAACAATCCTCGCGCTATTTTTAAAATTGCAAAAAATAGGGATCAAGTTTTCTTAAATGTTTGTGATGATATTGGACCACCATCACGCGTGATGAGATGGTGTTGCACCATGTTTAAAACAGGTCCCATTACTAGAGTTATCAATAATATTTATGGCGCTGGTAAAATTTTGACTTTTTACGGTGTGAGAAAGAGTGAATCAGCTTGCCGAAGTAAATATAACAGAATAGAAGAAAAATCAGAGTCTAAGAAAATTCAAAAACAATCGGTAGCCTCGCCTATTTTTTACTGGAAGGATATTGATGTTTGGTTATACCTATTAGCAAATAAGGTCGATTTTAATCAAGCCTATCGTTTAGGTTATGACCGTGTTGGATGTTGGTGTTGCCCTAACAATACTGGTAGAGCTCAGTTCTTATCAAGAATTTATATGTCTGAGCAATCAAAGATCTGGCGGGATTTTTTAGTTAATTTTGCTATAAGAATTGGTAAGCCTGATCCTGAAGTTTATGTCGATTCTGGAAAATGGAAAGCTCGTCAAGGTGGTAATGGTGTAAATGCTGCTGAAGATGTAAAGATTAAATACACCAATTGTACCTCTGAGGAGAACGCAAAGATTTATCAGCTTAATAAAGCTGTTGATGATTCTTTCCTTAATTTATTTTTACCTTTTGGAAAGGTCTCAAAAGAATTAGGTAGAAAGCTTATTGCAGAAGTGATTGTTTTAGATATTAAAACAAATGTTCCTGTTTTATCTATTCAACCTTTTAATAACTCTGAATATGACCATGCTGTAAAGATTAAAACCCTGAACGTTAAAGATCATGAGGGGTTACAGCGCATGGTTTCATATCAAGTTAGAAAGTTTAATGCCTGTAGAAAATGTCTTAAGTGTGAATCAGTATGTAAATACGGTGCTATTACTATTATCGCAGGTAAATATTTAATTAACGAAAGTAAATGCAAAAGATGTAAAGCTTGTGTAACAGCTAAGTACTTAGAAAGTGGCTGTTTGATGAATAAGTTCTTAAGAACTATAAGCTTTGAAAAAGTTTAGGTCCTATTATGAAATTTAGAGCTCATGACACCTTTTTTATTAGAAAGGGCTGGTTATATAAAGGATTAAAGAATGTCATTGATAATCCTTCAATATTTACTAGTAAAGAGAAAAATCCTGTAGATATATTAGGTATTGGTACAAATATGGTCAAATCTTTGAGATATTGGCTACAGGCTACAGGATTGACTTATGAAAGGATCTCTAAGCAGACGCGTTCAAAGGAGCAGGTTTTAACCGAAGTTGGAGAGGTTATTTATCAAAACGATAAATACTTTGAAGAGATCGGTACTATCTGCCTAATTCACTATTTGTTGTCTACAAACATTAAGCTTGCACCCTCTTGGTATTATTTTTTTAATGAATTCAGTATGACTGAGTTTAGTCGTGAGGATTTTGTACAAGGAGTTCAGAACTTTGCGATTATTAACGGCGAAAATCCAGCTAAGTCTTCTTTAGAGGATGATTTTAATTGTCTTATCAGTTCTTATGTTTTAAGGCGTAAGTTAAATCCATCAAGGATAAATCCTGAAAGCAATATTGAATGTCCTTTAGATGAGTTAGGCCTTATTGAACTTGCTCAAAATAGCAAAGGAAAAGAAAGAATTTTTAAGAGAGCTCAGATCAATATCAGCAATGTTTCTCCTTATATTTTATTTGCAATGATTGTTGATCAATATGAAGAAAATGAAATCAAAATAAATGAGCTATTAACAGCTCCTCACAGTATAGGCAGGATATTTAATTTAGATATTTTGTCCCTGTCTAAAGCTCTTAACTTAATGAGAAATTTAGATCTTATAGATGTTGTTAGGACTGCAGGTCTTGATGTTATCAAGATAAAAAAACGTCAAAAATTTTCTGAATGTATTGAAGATTATTACATCTCTCTTAATGGAAAATAATCATGAAAGGTTTATTAAACAAGTACATCACTATAGAACCAGGTTTCCAAAAATCAGTAAACCTTTTTTATGATTTATCAGATGAAGCAAAGGTAGTCGATTTTATTCCGTCTCAGTCTTCAATAGAGATTTTAGAAACTTTTCTTTTAAGCACTTATCCAAATTCTGTAGATAGAGCCCATATTTTAGTAGGCCCTTACGGTAAGGGTAAATCTCATATTGTTTTGGTTTTGTTATCACTATTAAAAGATAAAAATCAAAGTGTTTTTATTAAGGTTTTAGATGAAATTAAAAAATACAGTAGCGATCTATATGACTATGTAATTTCATATTTAAATAGTGACACTAAATTATTACCGGTGATTATACAGGGTAGTAATAATAGTTTAAATCAATCTTTTCTAGCAGCTATTCAAACAGCTTTAAGAGATGCTGATCTTGAAGACGTAATGCCAGGAACTCATTTTCAAGCTGCTATTAAGCATATTGAAAATTGGCAAACTCAATATCCTGAAGCTGCGCATAAATTTTCTTTATTAATAAGTCCTACAAGCATTGAAGACTTCTTATTAAAGTTAAAGAATTTTGATAGTGAGGCTTATGAACAATTTGTTGCAGTATATCCTCAGCTGTCTGCCGGAGGAGTGTTTAATCCATTTGGTGGTGTCGATGTAGTAGAGCTTTATGAAAATGTAGTAACTGCAATTCAAGAAAGAGGATATTCAGGCATTTTCCTTGTTTATGATGAATTTAGTAAATATCTAGAGGCAAATATCAAAGCTGCTTCTATCTCTGATATTAAGATGCTACAGGATTTTGCTGAAAAATGTAATCGCTCTAAAGATAAGCAGTTACATTTATTACTTATTGCTCATAAAAATATCGAAAACTATATTGATCAATTGCCTAAAAGTAAGGTTGACGGTTGGCGTGGCGTTTCTGAACGATTTACTCATGTAGAAATGCAGAGCAACTACAGTCAAGTCTATGAGATTATGAGCAAGGCCATTCCTAAAACTCCAGAATTTTATAGTGAGTTTTTAGAAGAGCATAAGGCTGTTTTTGCTAAATTACAGACTAGTACTATTGTTCAGAGCTTATTTGATGATTTATCTGTAAATCAACAGGAGAATATTTGTACAGAGTGCTATCCTCTGCACATAGTTTCAGCATTTATTTTGCCGCGTTTATCTGAGCTTGTTGCACAAAATGAAAGAACATTGTTTACTTTCATTTCAGGTAATAGCAAAAATACTCTGTCTTATCTTTTAAATCGCAAAAACTCTTTGGATAAATCCGAGCCTTTTATTACCCCGGATGCAATCTACGATTACTTTGAACCTTTATTTAAAAAGGAAGTATATACCTCAGATATCTTTAAGATCTATTCCATAGTCAGTAGTATTTTAGTTAAAGTAAAAGACAATCCACTACAGAAGAAGATTGTTAAGGATTTAGCATTAATCTATCTTATCAATCAGTTTGAGCGCATTGAGCCTGTTCCTTACACCATTTATAACTTATTTCCAGCAAGCAAAAAAAATGAAGTTATAGAAGCTATTAATGATCTTGAAAATAAAGAATACGTCCTTTATGCCAAGAAAAGTAATGGTTATTTAAGATTAAAATCTCCTTCAAATGCTAATGTACAGGATAATATTAAAAACGAAATTTCTAAGGAAAAAGTAAAAAATAAAGTTATTGAGATCTTGCAGGCATATGCAAGTGATAGCTATTTATATCCTACCGCTTATAACGAAGAGCGCGGTTTGATTAGATATTTTGCTTTGAAATTTATTTCTGCTACTGATGTATTAGCTGTAGATAATTGGAATATTAAATTATCTATGGAGAGTTCTGATGGTGCAGTATATGCCGTAGTTGCAGAAGATGAATATCAATTACAAACAGTAAGAGCGCATTTATTAAAGAATGAGAACTATTCAAAGTTAGCTATCTTTATTCTGCCTAAGAACTTTGTAGAAATAAAAGAAATAGTATTTAAATATCAGGCTGTTTTAAATCTTATATCTGCTTCAAAGGATGATGAGGCGTTGATTGCCGAGTTAGAAATAATTAAAGATGATTTAGATGAAGTCTTATATAAGTTCTTAAATAGCTATGTTCGCCCTGAATTAGGTAAGGTTGAATATATTTGTGCTAACTCTTTACAGCGTATAAGTCGTAAATCGCATTTGTCTCGTTTATTGTCAGATAGTTGTTATGAGGTGTTCCAACATACTCCGATAATTAACAATGAAACTATCAATAAAAATGAGATTTCAGGCACAACTAATAATTCCAGAGCTAAGGTTATAAGCAGTTTATTGCAAGAACATTTAGCTCCTAAATTAGGGCTTAACACTTCCGGCCAAGAAGGTTTTATAGCAAGAAGTGTTTTATCTGAAACAGGTATTTTAGAAAACTTTACAGAAAATCCAGCCATTGTAGAGGCTGAAGATATTAAGGACGAAAACATTCGTAATGTTATTTCCTTAATTAAGAATTTCTTTGATTCTTGTGCTATTGAAAAACACTCCTTTACAGAACTATATGACAATTTAACTAAGTCCTCTAAGGGCATTGGCTTAAGAAAAGGTGTAATACCGATTTTTATTGCTGCCGTTTTACATAATTTTTTAGGTCAGATTGCTATATATTCTCAAGATAAAGAAGTCGATCTAGATGAAAAGTTGTTATTAAATATTAACAATAATCCTGATATTTACAGTGCTAGATTGCAAAATTGGGATGAGGATAAGCTTAGATATATTAAACAGCTTTCAGAAACTTTTAGGGATTATTTTGCCGTTAAAGGCTCACTTGGAAATCAATTTACCCTTTTAGCTCAAGCTTTGCAGAGATGGTTTATATCTCTTCCTAAGTATGCAAAAGAGACTAAGTGTAAATATTTAGGTCAAAATAATTGTAAAGATTTAGAATCTTATGAGCTTAAGTTTGCTGCATCTTTAAAGAATTTATCATTAAATTCTTATGATTTTATTTTTATAAAAATTCCGGAAATTTTTAATAAACCTATATGTGATAAAGAACTTGTTGCCTTAATTCAAAAGACTAAATCTGATTTTGATGAGGCTCTTTTATCTTTGAATAATGGTTTGATTTGTGATCTTAAGGAAATCTTTAATCCTAATGCTCATGTAGAAGCATCTCTAACTTCTCTAATTAAAGATTGGTATGAAGATCTTAGGGATGAAACTAAGAATCATGTGTTTGATGCGGTTAAGTCATCTCTATTAGGTAAATGTGCAAATCCTGGCAATGATGATATCTCTTTTATTAAAGATATAGCTAGAGTTAGCTCTGGATTAAGACTCGAAGACTGGTCGATTAATACCATATGTGATTTTTTAAATTCTATAAGAGAATTTAAGTTCAATGTTGATCGTTTTAATCTTCATGAAAATCAATCTTTAGTTGATAGTAAGAACTCTTATGTGCTTACAAGTACAGATAGTCAGGGCAATCAATATGTTAAAACTTTTGAACATATTGAATATTCCGATATAGCTAAGCTTTTAAAAAATGAAGTTATGAATGCATTAGATGAGATGGGGCAATCTATTAGTGATGCAGAGAAGCGTCAGGTTTTGATTGAAGCCTTAGAATCTTTATGCTAGGAAAGCTTATGTCCGATTCTAAATTTGCTTATTTTGATGAGGCTGCAACTTCATATCCAAAGCCAGAAGTAGTTTATGATTTTATGGACAAGTTCTATAGAACTTCAGGTTTTAATTTAGGTCGAGGAAGTTATAGCGCCGTAGAAAATGCTGCTGTTCTTCAAAGAGAAACTCGTGATCTTTTATTAAAGTTATTTCATTGCGAAGGCAAAAATGTATTTTTTGAGCCATCAGCAACGATTTCTTTAAATCAGGTAATACGCGGTATTAATTGGCATGACGGTGATGTAGTTTATATCAGCCCCTTTGAACATAATGCAGTTTTAAGACCGCTTAATTATTTAAAGCAGCAATATAATCTGAAGATTATTGAGCTGAGTGTTGATAGAGATACTATTTCATATAATCTAGAAAAGATTAAATATCAATTTCAAGAAGCAAAACCAAATGTCGTGATCGTAAGCCATGCTAGTAATGTGTGTGGTGTTGTTGCGCCTATCGAAAAAATATTTCCTTTAGCAAAGTTTTATCAAGCTACAACAATTGTAGATATGTCTCAGACAGCAGGCCTCATTGATACTAATTTAATAGAGGCAATGGCTGATTTTGCAATTTTTGCTGGTCATAAAACCTTGTATGGACCTTTTGGTATTGCCGGTTTTGTGGCTACATCAAATATTGCTTTAAATCCTTTGATTTATGGAGGCACTGGCATTGAAAGTGCTAATCCATTTATGCCTGATCAACTTCCGATCAAATACGAAGCAGGTAGCCAAAATATTCTTGCAATTGCGGGATTGAATGCGGCTTTAAAATGGATATTTGAAACAGGAATTAAAGAGATATATCGAAAAGATCAGAAAAACTTACATAATTTGCTTGATGTTTTTAAAGAACGTCAAAATATTAAAACAATTATTCCAAAAGAAAATAAAATTGGTTTAATATCTTTCACAGTAGCAAATTATAGTAGCGACTCTTTATCGCCTTTTTTTAGTGAAAATGGAATTGCTTGCAGGACAGGCTTGCAATGTTCTCCTGAAGCCCACAAGTTTTTAGGAACCTTTCCTGAAGGTACAGTTAGATTTAGTTGTGGCTTCTTTACAAAAGAGAGCGATTTTCATTTGATAAAACAAGTTGTTGATCAATTAGATTCTGATTTATAGCATTTTTGGTGTTTAAAATTTTATGCTTGATATAAACAATTTTTCAAACGCTCAATCTCAAATTTTATGTAACATTTTAAATGATCAAGCGTTCGTTTTTGTTATTCCTTTGTATCAAAGAGAGTATTCTTGGGAAGATAATGAATTAAATAAGCTTTTTTATGATACAACCGCAGGTTTTAATAGTTTAACAACAGCTACTAATGAACAATTATCAGCAACCTTTTTAGGTTCAGTTATTGCTTATAATGCTGTATCTAAAGATTCCTCTCAATCTGAATTAGGCTATCCTCCAGGAACTCTAAAGATTGTTATTGATGGTCAACAGCGTTTGACTTCTTTACTTATATTTCTTTGTGTTTTACATGAAAGAATCATAATTGAGAAACTTCGTTTACATTGTTCTGATCCAAATAATGAGTTATCTCAACAATTTCCTGATTTAGGGTATGATCTGTCAAAAGATTTTTATAAAGACTGTTCTGAATGGTTAGATATAGAACATAACATTTTAGAGCAAATTACAGATTGTTTATTTTCTTTTAATAAACATGCTCGCCCTGGTTTTGGCTATTATCCTAAAATGTTCCGTGAAGCTAAAGATAAATGGTCAAAAAAAGATTCATTTTATGGCTCACAAATTGCGTCTTTATTATCAAAATATTGGAAAGAAAGCCGAGAGATTTATGATGGAGAATCTTTTAATTTTGATGCTATAAAGGCACATAAGGAAGATCTTAAAAAAGGATTTTTTCTTAAGCTAAAAAAAAGAAATAAATCTAATCTTGTAGAAAATGCATATTCAGTTTTAAGGGAAAGAATTGCAGAGTTATTTGGTAAAGAAAGTGATCAGGAATTAGAGATACCTGATTTTGATAATTTATATAGATCTAAAGTTTTACATAAGATAGACGAAGCTTGGGATTATTCAAAATCAGTTGAAGAAATTCTTTTGAACGGTCAAGATCTTAATTTATGTAATTACATAAGATTTATTTCTTACGTTTCTTATGTTATCAATAGAATTTGTTTGACTGTTATTACAACTACAAACGAAGACTATGCTTTTGATATTTTTGAATCGTTAAATACTACAGGCACACCTCTCACTGCTTATGAAACCTTTAAACCTTTAGTCATCAATTATGCCGGAAAGGATTTTTTATGTCGGGAAGAGAAATCTCTTCTAGATAAAATTGACGGTTATTTAGGGAAAAAAGGCAACAAAGAGCAAATTACCTCGACAATGCTAATAGCTTTTGCCAATTGTTATAGTGGTGAAAAGTTGTCTAGAACACTAAAAAGTCAAAGAGCTTATTTGCGTAAATATCCGTCTTTAGAACAAGATGAAAAAGATAATTTTTTAAAAACGTTATCAGCAACAGCTTTAACTATATGTAATTACTGGGATGGTGATGTTAATTATTATAAATTGGATTTAGGCGAAGATCGTGAAAATTTTGAAGATGCTAAAGTATGTTTAAAATTTTTGAATAGTACTAAAACCTCTGTAATATTACCACTCCTTACAAGATTCTATCAAAAGATGGAAGCATCTGCTTTTAGTAAAGAATCTATTACTGAATTTAATAAAGTAGTTAAAGCCATTACAGCCTTTTTTGTATTTTATAGAAGTTCTAGAAAAACAACAGATGGTATAGATGAAGTTTTTAGAAAGATCTTAAGTGATGACTTCTGTGTTACTAAATCTCAAGGAAAATTTGGTTCTTTAGAATCTTTAAAAGCAAAATTTATAGAAATTCTTAAAGAAAAAGATATTTATGATAAAGATAATTGGATAAAAAAAGAGGCTTCGTGCATAGTTGTGGATAAAAACGAAGTCTCTGTATAATATATTTTGC
>ENA-OWPF01001645-OWPF01001645.1-human-gut-metagenome-genome-assembly--contig:-NODE-1645-length-18706-cov-11.991743_pt1 | contig 18706 bp, 20 predicted proteins | sample MGYA00248261_ERZ651840 | MGnify/ENA primary metagenome ERZ651840 (study PRJEB26924, sample SAMEA4378268) | human gut metagenome | biome: human gut; feature: human-associated habitat; material: faeces... | reverse complement strand
ATGTTGAACATTCTCTCGTTGCGGGATTGCAGATCGGTGAGCAGGTCCTTCGCCGCGCCGCCGTAGGTGGAGAGGTCCGAAGGAAGAATGTCCATATCGTAGCCGCTGCGCACCGCCCGCTTCTGCTCCTGTATCTTCATGGCGTCCAGGTCGGTGATCTTCCGCTTGACCATTTTGATAGCCTCGTTCTGGTTGATGCCTCGGATGTGCATGGTCACCATGATATTCCCGTCCGCCTCCATGAAGTCGGTGAGAATAACGAAGTTGAAGGTGGTGTCCGTGTCGCTCATAATGAGGAACAGCGCCGTTTTCCGGTCGCCCAGGGTATCCAGCTCCAGTTCATCGTCCGACATGATCTCCCGCAGCTCCGCAATATCGAAGGGGGCAAGGCGGGCGCCGCAGCTAATCAGGATGGATTTCAGGGTCTTGCCGGCGGCTAATTTGAATTTGCGGTACTGCTTCACAGCGAAGTGGTCCGGGTGCTCCTTCTCCAGCTTGGCGAACAGAATATCCACGGGCGACTGAAATTCCTCGTCGTCCTCTCTGGCCTCCGATGCGTTGATGAGCTCCAGCAGCGTGAGGAAGTTCTTTTCCTCCGGCTCCGCCTCGTACCAGATGTACCCGATCAGGGCGCAGTACAAAAGCCGCTCGGCCTTGACCCAAAAATCCTCGGAGGATTTTTCTCCGTCGCCTTTGGTGTTGGCAATGATAACATTGACCAATTTGAGGATGTCTTTCTCCGACCGGATATAGGCGAAGGGGTTGTATTTCATGCTTTTTTTGAAGTTGATGGTGTTGAGGACCTTGATGCGGTACGGCTCATAGATGACCTTTCCGCAGGCGTCCTGCATGGGCTTTCCGTTCTCGTCCAGCTTGGGGGCGCCCCGCCGCAGCATGGTCCCCACCTCGGACAAAAGCTGTCCTTTTGGTAAAATGCAATAGGGAACAAGAAAAAGTGTAGTTCTTTTATTCGGCTTGGTGGTCATTTTGTATGAGGCGCAGCACCTTGTCGGTAAAGGTTTCTTTGCTCGTTTCACTGAAATGGAGGTAGATGTCAAAGGTGGTGTTCCCGATTTTCTTGACAAAGGCTGGCTGTGCCGTGTTTTTCTCTGAAATAAAAGCTGTGATTTCATTCTCCATAGGCATTCCTTTCCTCGGACTGCGGCGCATCGGCAAAGTATCCCATATCTCGCAGCATGGCGATCTGTTCATCTGTGAGTGTAGCTTCAAAGGCAAGGACTTTTCTTGTGCGTCGTCCAACTCGATCAGCTCCGAAAGGGGTCTGCCGCCTTTCAGCGGCTCGCCGGATAACAGGCGTTTTGCGGTTCTGCGAATGGGGTTTTTATCCCATTTCCAATCATAAACATTCATCGTGAGGTATCCTCCTTTGGGTGTTGTGTTTGGGGGCGATTTTGGGAGATATTCTCCTGTGTGCGCTCCCTGTTTTTCCTTGCTGTGTCAATCTTCGACTTGACCTTCCAGAGCTGATGCAAATCCTCTCTTAAGGCTCTGAACTCGGCATAAGTCGTGGCATGGCGTGCCGTCAGACTGCTGTATTCCGCATTCAGCTTTTTCATGTCGATTTTGCCGTCTGGAAACGCTTTCATCAGCTTTTTGCGAATCGCATGGTACTGCCTGATTTCTGCTCCATTCTCGGCTTTGTACGCTTCTCGTGCTTTGGTGAATTTGATTTTTTGCAGACTGTCCACAACTGGTTTTAAGCTGTGCAGGAGCTTCTCGTCCTCACACAAGCTGCGGATCTCTTTCATACGGACGGTTTCTCCGTCCAGCGTTTTTTTCATACGCTCCACCGTGCTGTTGTGGCTCTCCACCTGTCCTTGCAAATCTTCCAGTGTGTAAATACCGTTTTCTTGCAGATAGCGAAAGGCTTCGCTCATTTCTTTCAAGTTCTGTACCTTTCCGCTTCGGGAATAAGACTTTGCACTGCGCCCAGTGTAATAATCGTTCAGCAGGGAAACAAGGTCGCTTTCCTGTGGCTTGGACAGCTCTGCTTTTGTTTCCTGTATCCAGTCCAGCAGTGTGGAGATTTTACGCTTCACTTCTCGGATCAGTGCATTGGTTGCCTTGATCCAGCGGTTGAACTCACCCTTGTCCGTGGGTATGCCTTTTCGTTCCATCGCTCTGACGGTTGCACCCTCATGGACGGTAGGGAGCAGGTCAAGTCCCTGTCTTACATAGCTGCGGTGGTCGATGCGGACAGCAAGACCCTTTTCCTCGAATTTGGCGTTGCACATTGCTGCCCATTGCTCTCGCCAGTATTCCAATGTTACAGGACTGCCCCAATCCGTGGTGGCAACCGCATGGAACACAAAGTTTCCGTCTGCGTCCCGAATACGGTTTCCGTCCTCGTCCAGCGCATAGACACGGTGCTGCTTGCAGCCCCATGTTCCGTTTGGTTCAATCGGGCGAATGGGAGCAAGTACATGAAAATGAGGGTTCGGGATACCGCCATCTTCTTTCTCTGGAGCGTGTACTGCAAAATCAATGACCATGCCACGGCTCACAAAATGCTCCAACAAAAACCGCCTTGCAAGGGCGATGTTTTCTTCCATAGAAAACTCGTTTTGCAAGGCAATGTCAAAGCTGTATGCAAGCTGAGCGTTCTTTCCACGCTCTGCTTTTTCTACGGCGTTCCACAAGGTCTGACGGTCTGCATATTCGGATGGGGCATGGGATGGCAGCAGGATTTCCGAACAGATCACACCGCCTTTTCGGGTGTAGTCACTGTACTCCCCATAGTATTCGCTGAATAGCCGTTCTCCGGCTCGGTAGGCAGCGGATGCAATAGCAGATTGTCCGGCACTTCGCTTAGTCTGTGTCACAGTCAGGTGAAACAGTGCCATGTTCGGTGTTCTCCTTTCTACGCTCAAAGCTGTGAAGGGTGCGTTGTACCTCCGGCAGAGAGAAAATGGTTTCCATCAACTCAAAAATCTCTGTTTTGGAAAAGGTCTTGACCTGTGGGGCAAGGCTCTCCACGGCTCCGCCCAGATTGCACAGGCGGTGGGTGCGCTTGGCTCGCTCTCCCTGTTCATAGTAATGCAGCCTGTTTTCCAAGCGGTTCAGCTTGTGCTGCTCCTGCAAAATCCGTGCTTCTGCCTGTTCCTTTTCGGCTCGCAGTTCGTCCAATGTCTTTCGTTTTGCTGGCATGGGTGATACCTCCTTTGTTTTTGATTTTTGGGATAAAAAAGACCGCTGACTTTTCACCAGTGCGGTGTGTCAACGGTCAATTTTGCGGTATTCGGTTTTCAACTTGCTGTCTGGAAATGGTTTGTCAAAACCGTTTGCAGACAGCAAGTCCGCAGGTGATAGCCGCCATAGGCGGCGCAAGAGGGGGCAGCCCTTTTGTTGGAGCGAAGCGACGAAAGGAAAGAACAGACAGCTTGCTCTGTTCTTTCAGCTCCGCAGGACGCACGATACTCCCGACAGGAGAGTATAGAAGTGCGCCCTTGGGTGGCCTCCAATTATTATCATTCATCACAAGATTTGATAAAACTATCCTGGGCGATCAAACTCAAATCCAACTTGGATTGAAATTGCTGATTGTCCTCTGTGATACGATAAACTAAAAGAATCATCCTTGTAATTTTCGATAAAAGCATTGACTTATCGCACTGATATATAGTATAATTTGTATAATCTTAAATACACAAAATTAGCATTAGCTATCCTACTATATTTTATGAAAGGTTGTGATTCCAATGGTTTACTTCTTCAAAAAGATGAAAATCCCAATTGCAATAGCTATAATAATTGTCCTGGCTATCATTTACTATTTCCCGTTCCAATACTGTCTTGCCCAAAGGAATTTTGAGGAGTACATTAGATTGCAGGGGGTTCAGAGCATCGATATTGCAGATAAAACCATTTATAAAGACTACAAACAAGATGGCTATTGCATTCGTGTTGTCTATAAGAGCGATCCCAACTTCTATTATCTTTACAAATTCTCTATGAGTGATAACAGTAAGATATTTTCCTATAAATCTATTTACTGCACAATTTACAACCATCAAAATGTAGAGGTTGGCGTGACCGGTGAAAGTGATGCTGTTAAGTATCCACCACTTGACAAGGATGTATAAGGAGGTTAAGTATTTTTATGAAAAGAATCTTGTCATTTTTCTTCGTACTGATGTTGTGTTTAGGTACATTTAACATTCATTCCTACGCTTATGAGCAAGCTGCTCTGTCCCCACAAGAATTCACTAGATTGCAAAAGGAAAGCCTAATTGATAATCGCATTTCATATGAAATGTGGCTTCAAATCGTAAAAGAAAACGACCACTTAGAGCAAGCGTTAGATGAAAATGAGAATTTCAAAAAAGTATATGATGGTGTTCCTTATGCTCTTACCTCCGCTGAAATTGAAAGCGGAGATGTCATCATTACTAATTCTACTAGTTCATTCGGTCTGACAGGACATGCAGCAATTGCAATAGATTCAAATGAGATTTTAGATATTCCCAGACCCAAAGAACCCGTTAGAACGCAAACTGTAAGTAAATTCAAAAATGAATACAAAAAGGGTTGGATTAAAGTTTACCGTCCCCAAAATTCTTCTTGGGGTTCTGCTGCAGCAAAATGGGCATCGGAAACATATAAAGGTTCTAATGCAGTTTACAAAATAACGCTTGATGTCAATTCCACGAATGAGACATATTGTTCTAAAATTGTTTTTCAAGCGTATAAGTTTGGAGTCGGAGAAGAAGCTTTTAAAGATTACTATCATACTCAAGGAGATTTCACAGGAAACGACTATAATATAAATTATGTAATTATTTTACCCTATGGTCTCCCCACATCTTTGGACGTTGACTATACTAACAAGTTATAATGTTAAATCTAAGAGGAGAGCGTTGCAGAATTCAGATTCTGTACCGCTCTCCTCTTAGTCCATTTATCACCTTTATTCACCAAGTATCATCCCATATCCAAGAAGGTAGCATATACCAATAATATCAAAAATTTGTGAATTGCTCTATCCCTCATCGCATCGACGACACTGTTTTCTTCGGCTCAGCAGCTTTCTTTTTCTCCCTCCACGCTTTCTGCCATGCCCGCCGCTTGGCTCTGTGTTCCTCGTCTGCCGCTTGTTCCTCCGGTGTGAGAAGTCCGGCTTTTTTTCGTGCGGTAAACTCCCGTTTCTCTGCCTTGCGTTTCTCATAGCGTGCCTTTGCTCGCTGCTTGGACAGCTCTGCCTGCGCTGCTTGTTCCTCCTGCAAGCGTTTTTCTTCCTCCTGCTCCATCGGCGTGGCGATGTGGGCAGGGACTTCAAATGCCCCGATAAAATTGAGGTAAATATCCAACCTTTGACGGCGTTCCTTGCCCCGTCCCACGCCCTCGTGGACGATGACTTTCTCTACAAATTCGTTGAGCATGGGCGTTGTCAGCTCCGAGAAATCCGTGTACCGCTTCACCAACTCCAGAAAATGGTCTGTTTTTAGGCTGTCGGCTTTCCATGTGTCTATCTGTGCCTGCCACTTGGACAGGTCGGCTTCAAGTTGGGTCTGTTCCTCGTCATATTCAGCCAGCAGACGGGTGAAATGCTTGTCAGGTATTTTGCCTGTGGCGTTGCCCTCGTACAGCGTTTTCACCAGTCCGTCAAGCTCCTTATGCCGCCGTTTTGCCTGTGTGATTTTCCTCCGATATGCCTTGACGGTTTCCTCCTGCCGCAAATCAGACGCAGACCGCACCTGCTCTAAAAATTCCTGCTCATTGTGCTGCACATACCAGCTGACACGCTGGATCACAGAGAGGATAGCGGCTTCGATTTTCTTTGTGGGGATATAGTGCATAGTACAGTCACGGGTAAGCTGCCGATAGCTGGAACAGACAAAGGCATCGTCCAGCCATTTATCTGCCACGAGATTACAGCGATGGGTCAGCTTTGCACCGCAGTCCGCACAGTACAAAAGTCCAGTCAGGCGGTTGGGTGTACTGCTCCGCTTTGGCGTTCGGCGCATGGTTTCCCGTAACCGCTGGACAGTGTGCCATGTTTCCTCATCAATGATGACGGGGACTGCGCCTTCAAACACATATTGCTCCTCTGGTGTGGTTTTGCGGCTGCTCTTGGTCTTATAGTTCTCACAGACTGTCTTGCCCAGCACCTTGCGTCCCATGTATTCGGGGCGTTTGAGGATATAGCCGATGGTAGTAGCTGACCATGCGTAAGGGTCGGCATACTTTGCTGCCCGAACTGGTGCGCCGATCCGTTTCCAATGCTCAGAGGGGATAGGGACTTGCTCGGCTCGCAGCGTTCTTGCGATATTGGCAATGCTTTCTCCGTTCAGGACACTTTGAAAGATACGGCGTACAACAGCAGCGGCTTCTTCATCAACGATCCATTCCTGCTTGTTCTCTTTGGATGCAAGGTAGCCGTAGCAGACGCTGCCCGAACAGCGCAAGCCGTTTTCCATTCGGGACTGGAACACAGTCTTGATTTTTCGGCTTGTATCGGCAACATACCACTCGTTTATGACATCACGAAAAATGGACATAATATCAAATCCATTGGCGGTATCCAAGTTATCGTTGGCAGCGATAAAGCGGACATTGTACTCGTCAAAGGTGCGCTTCAGCAGTCCCACCTCGACCACATCACGCCCAATGCGGCTCTGGTCTTTGATGATGACCGTAGCCACATTTCCTGCCCGAATTTCTTCCAGCATAGCGTCCAGCCCCGGTCGCTTGAAGGTCGTTCCTCGCACACCATCGTCCGTGAAATGCCTGATATTTTGAAAGCCGTGCTTGTGGGCGTAGTCCTCTAAAATCTGCTTTTGATTTTCGATTGACACGCTCTCGCCGGCTCTTTCGTCGTCATGGGAAAGACGCTCATACAGGGCGGTGATTTTGCCTTTCTGCGTCTGTTTTGCCATTGTGACACCCTCCTTTCCTGAGGACTTCGCTTTCCTCTGTCCTTACTATACGCTTCCTTTGGGATCGGTGACCACATAGCTGCTGTGCATCTGCATCAGGGAGGGTTTGACGAAGAACCGGGTCTTACCGCTGCCGCTGCCGCCGATGACCAGAATGTTCTTGTTCCGGGCGTACTTGGGATTTTTCGGGCGGCTGGACATGGTGAGCTTTTCCGTCTGGGTCAGAGGGATGTTCCAGTCGGGGACCGGATCGACATAGGGGGCAATATCGGCCGCCGTGCCCCACCGGGCGCTGCCGTACTCAATGCCCTTGCGATATTTGCGGGCGTTTTTCCCTTTGGCGTACACCGCCAGCCGAACAATGACCGCCCCGGCGATACCCGCCAGCAGGTCCAGCGGATGCAGACTTGGCAGCCCAGAAGAAAACGCCTCCGTAAAGCCCTGGCTCAAATGCAGGAACTTTTCAGAGGCGTCAAGGCCGGGCGCAAGGCGCACCGCCTGGCAGAGCTTGTCAAAGAGATACACGAACAGCAGATACGGGAGGTTGGGGATCAGCTTTTTCTTCCAGTCAACCGTCATAATTCCACACCCCGGTCTTTGGTCTTGACTTTCTCCCGCTGGCGGTGCTGGGCTTTGGCCTGCTGCTTTGCCTGGTCCAACTCTTTGCGGATAGAGGGCTTTTTCTCTTTCTCCAGGTTCTTTGCGGAGAACTCCCGGAAGGCCGCCGTGATAACGTCGGCATCCCGGCCCTTGAAGAACACCAGGTAGCGGGGTATCTCGCCGCTGGTATCCTTTTTCAGAGCAAAGTCAATGCCGTACTTCTTGGCGGTGGCGGAAAAGGCCCGGATGTTCCGGTCGGTGATCTCGATGTTGGAAACGCCGGTGTTGTGCTTCATCAGCTGCCGGAGGGTCTGCTTGCCGTGGTGCAGCTTGGTCTTGTGGCCAGTCACGCCCTTCTGCATCTCATCCAGCACTTTTTTCATGGCCTGTTGCAGCATCCCGGCGGAGAGCCTGGTGGCCTCCACGCAGAGGGCAACAGTGCGCTGGGTGACTTCTTCCTGCATGACCTATCATCTCCTTTCTCCGCTGCCGTACAGGTCATGGTTCACCAGGGACGCATAGTAGCTGTCGATGGTGGCCGGGGCGTTATACAGGGCAGCCAGCAGATATTTCTTGATGTTGCGGACATAGGTGGTGTTCTCCCGCATACGGTCCAGCACATACTCGATGTGGGAACTGTTCAGCTTCAGGAACCGGGATTTGACCACCTCCGCCGGATAGTCGTCCCCGGCAATGCGGATCGTCTCCCTACGGGAACAGACGGTATCCACCATGAGCTCCACCAGCTCATTCAGCATATCCCGATCCAGCCGGTCATCCCGGCATAGATAGTCATACTCGATATTCTCCAAAATCAGTTCCCGATAGCTCTCTCGCTCCCGCATCCAGTCCCGTCCGGTCCTTTTGGCCCCTGCGGGGGCTTGGGGGCTTGATTGGATAGGATTTGATCCTTCCGTACTTGTTGAATCAGTATTTTGTTTTTCAGGATTTCTTTTCTCTTTATTTAATTGCGGCCGGTTTTCCAGACATGGGTTATCCATATCCGGTTTTCCCGTATCTGGACAAGCCGTATCCGGCTCGTCCTCACACGGCTGGCCCGTGTCCGGGGGGTGGGGCGTCTCGTAGATGACATACTCCACATCCACGATTTTGCCCTTGCTGTCCCGCAGCCGATTGCGGACTATGTACCCGGCACGCTCCAGCTCCTTCAGGGCTGATCCGATGCTGTCCGTCCCCTCCTTGCAGATTTTCGCCAGGCCTCTAGTGGTGTAGTTCCAGTCCTCCGGCAAGGACAGCATCATGGAGAGCAACCCTTTGGATTTCAGGGACAGCCCCGCGTCGCGCAGGTGGTGGTTGGACATCACCGTGTAGTCGCGGGTTTTCTCAATACGAAATACCGCCATGGTATCACCTCCTTTCGGCGGTCAAAAAAGTGTTGATTTTCGGAAAAAGTCGGCCTTTATGCCGTCCGGATACCCCGGAGGGGAAAACCTATGGGCGGGGGATTTACGGCTGACTGAGGAAGAATAAACATGAGATTTTAGACTCCTTATTGGTCAATTAGGGCGAGAGACTAGTTTATACACTATGAAAACTATTAGGACAAAAGAGGGACTAGAGTATAAAAATGAGCCATAGGCATTAAGCCTATGACTCATTGAATGAAAAGAACTTTATTTACACCCTAAAAACATCATTGCTGAATTACAAAAACAATATTACAATAAAAAGTGATAAAAATTTTGAGTATCGCTAGAGGAAACACTTATGAACGAAATAATACAAACATTTTTAGTTCCGGGGAATATTGGGTTTTACTCTTTCTACAAATCCACAATGATTATCTTACAATATCAAGGGAAACTATATAACTATTTTACCAGCATTGATTTTTCTCAGAAATATGGACAAGCGCAGGAATTTCAATTTCTAACCAAATCTCCTATTACCATTAACAGTGACATAAAATTGCTTATTGCATCAGAAACGATTCATAGTAGTAATTTCTGCGCTTTTTGGAACGAGTGTGTAACTAAAAATCAGTATACAAATAATGGTACCACAATATTTCTTGACCATACCTTTGAGTCTCCATATAAATACATTCCTACAGTTGATCCTACAGGTGGACACTATAATCTTCATGTTCCTATTGAAAAATATTTGTATGGCTCAAATTTTATAGGGAATTATTATATTTTTGAGCTTTTCAGCGATAAAAGTTTACTTAGAAATATATTATCAGACAAAGACATTACCGCAATCCAAAAACATATCCTGTCATGCGGATTAGGTTTCCACCTAAATGTGTTGCAAGATAGAATCGGTAATATAGTTTGCAAATTTAATGTCGAAACTATAGAGTATACCCCGAAACTTCTTGGCGCTGAACATGGAATAACTATAGCCTTGAAAAAGGCAGAGAATGTTTCACCTGACAAACAGTATGTAGTCAAAATTGAGCAGGAGTTTGACAAAACAATTTATTCTTTTTCAATTAAAGACCCTTTTTGCTTTTCTGAAGATATTAGCATACCGCCAAATCAATATATTAATCGCATTACACTATGGGATAAAGCCACCTTATACTTTTCGCTATGACTTTAGACTATACCGTTTCGGCAAGTTATGAATCAATAATTGGTCCTCCCAATTGGGTGTTTACTAGTTCATGTAAGCATAGGGTACTGCTAAGAGAAGAAGGGAAAATAGACATTCCGCTTGATTCCCGGCAAGCACTTGGGTCCATCTATGCTTTTATTGAACCATACGAAGTAGAAAAATATAGGAACCAAGAGCATGATCTCTTCCTTAGAGAGCACTTACAATTGTTATCATATAATAACGATTCACATGAACAGGCTATTATTGATATAAGGAATATCATTAATTTCTCTCAGCTATTATGGGATTTAAAAGAAATAATGATATTAGACCCGTATTTAAGCAGCGATGATATTATCAACACGGCCTGTTATTGTCAAAAAGAAGGTATCAAAGTGCGTGCAATTTGCTGTTATGGGGATATTCATAATAACAGCCAGACCGCTTCTGCAGCATCTGCGCACGACTATGAAAGTTTTCGAAAAGAAGCTACTAGTCTTTTAAAGAATACTTTAGGCGAAACAACAGACATACAACTTGAATACAGAAGTATACGAGGCAAACATGGAAAGCCCTTTCATGACAGGTATTTGATTATGAGATATGCAGTCAATGGATGTAAAGTGTGGTCCTTAGGTTCGTCAATAAATTCTATTGGACAGCGGCACTCCATCATTCAAGTAGTTGCAACTCCAACCCTAATAGAGAATGTGTTTGAAGGGATATGGATGGAAACTGAAAATGAAGAATGTCTAATTTATAAAAACTTCTCCAGTATATAACTGATCGGCATTAGTAAGAGCGCAATAGGCCGCTCTCCCATTGCGCTCTACATTTTATTCCGTTTCGTCGTCCAGGCCCTCGCTTTTCAGCCAATCCTCAAAGGACTTCCTGGAGATGCGGATCATGTTGCCGATGCGGATCGTCTTGAACAATCCGGAGTTGGCGAGTTTATAGGCCGAAGCGCGGCCGATACCGAGAATGGCTGCGATGTCATTCACGGTGTATGTTCTGCTTTGGGGCGTCCCTTTTTCATTGGTGCTCATAAAATGATCCTCCCTTGCTAATAGCATTTTGAAATGGCCCCTGAAAGCCCTCTGTCACAAGGGGTTCCTGCTAATACCTTGCTAATACGACATTTGAAAAGCCGTTGTAAGGCAGCATATTTCAGGGGAATTTGTGCAAATTGACCTGCCTCCAGGCAGCACAATTTGCGAAGAAACAACACGGGAAGATATGATATGAACAATTTACGAAATGGTACGCCGTACTCCTAAGCGAAAGGTCGTGGGTTCGAATCCCGCCAGGGACGCCAGCAAACACGCCGAAAACCTTTGATTTATCAGGGTTTTCGGCTTTTCTTATTTCTGCGGCTTTTGTGGCTTTTTTGCAAAAAACCTTGGTTTGCTAACATTTGCTAACGAGATTTGGCCTTTTGCTAAGAAAGGCGGTAAGTCAGAGGTTCGATTTTTACCAAAGGAACTTGCAAACATTTGTTAGCAGAAATTAGAGGAAGTTGCAAACAAAATCGCGAATTTGCTAACATCGCTCAAAAATGCTTTCAGAACCTTGCTAACAAAAAAAGTGTTTGGTCACTGTGCAAAGTGGTTCAAACGAAGAAAACCTCTCACAAAGTGAGAGGCGTTCTTCTGAGGGAGGGACTTTATAAAGCTTTTGCCAGCTGCTTGAGCAGTGCGGCAGTTTCGGGATTTTTAAGCAGTTCCAGTATCTTCGCTGCATCACTTTCATCACTTTCAGTGACGGCAGTATCCGCAGTTTTAGGCTCTGTATCTTCAACAGGGTCAGGAGTCTTGGATGAGTAAAATGCTTCCTCCAATCGCTGAGCGTTTATGCAGCGATCCTCGTCGATGATGTGAGAGTAGACATCTGCAACCATTTTTACCTGAGCATGACCAGAGTCGCCCTGGACGGATTTCATATCGCCACCATTGAGTTTCAGCTTGTAGGTGATACTGGAGTGACGGAGAGAATGGAATACAACATGAGGCAGTCCGTTTTCTTTGATAAGTTTATTGAAAGCACGGTTAATCACCTGGCTTTCCATCGGACGGCCATTGCTGGAGCAAAAGACCAGGTTATTGTCGATGTATTCATCTCCAAACAGATCCATCAGCTCATCAATTTCTTTTTTTCTCTCTACCAGCATATAGGCAACTGTTTTCGGCAGGTACACGCGGCGAATACTGGTTTTGGTTTTAGGCTCTTTCAGGACCAGAGCAGTATGGGTACTGGCTATGCAAGGTGGAAACTTCTTAATAACACCTTTGTCGCTCAAATCGTCCAATGCACCTCGTGTAACCCGTTGCAGCTCTTTGTTGACGAATATATAAGCTGAACCATTTTCTATGCTCTGTGGTGCAATATCAATGCAGTCCCAGGTAAGGCCCAGCATTTCACCAATGCGTAAAGAGCAGGAGAACGCCAGATTTAAGGCAAGGGAGAGGATAGGATCATCACAGACTTCCATAGCCTTGCTCAGCGTTTCGGCAGTCCATATATCCCGTTCTTTATGTTCTTCTTTGGGAAGTGTCGCATTCAGGACAGGGTTACGGCTGATTAGTTCCCAACGCACCGCCTGATTAAAGGCACTGCGAAGTAGCTTGTGAATTTCTCTTACTGTATGCGGGGTCAGATATTCGCTTGTGGGTTTGCGGTTGTTGACGCTTACCGTTTTCACAGAGAGCAGATCACGGTAATACTTATCCATCATCCTTGGAGTGATGTCGGATAGTAACATATCTCCGATAATAGGAGTTATGTAGTTTCTCGCCAGACCACGGCGGCTTTCATATGTTGACATTGCCCAGGTATTTACACCATAGATGGACATATATTCATCGAGCAGATCGTTCAGGGTCTTTGCCGTAGGAATAAAGAAGGTTCCAGAGTCCTGCTCATACTCAATTTGCTTTTTTCGTTTTTTTGCTTCTGCATTTGTGCTGAAGGTTTCCCAACGCTGTCTGCGTTTTCCGTTTTCATCTGTGTAATCATACACCACAGAATATTTGCTTTTACGCTTCACGATAGATGCCATTTTCATTGCTCCTTTCTGAGATTTTCACATAATGAGTTTGCTTTTGATACCAGGCTTCAAAACTGCTGGTAATGATACGAATTCTTCGATCAATCAAGGTCGTCTCAAAATAGCCCCTTTTAACAAGGTCATAAGCTGTGCCAGATTTCAGCCCCAAAAGATCCGCCATTTCCGGAACTGACATCGTAGTATGCCTCCATTTCTCTCCGGGCGGTGTACCATCCACTTTTTTATAGTGGAACTGGCCGGCATACCAATCTTCAAAGCTATCCAGCATAACTCTCATTCGTCCGGCCACTTGAATTGTTTTGAAATAGTTCTTTTTAACCAACCAGTAGGATTCTACTTTACCAAGCCCAAGCATTTTGCCCATCTCTGGTACAGACATACTGGTCTTTACTCTTTGTTTTTGCATGGCTTTTGCCTCCTCTATAAAGTTTTTCTTGCTATGGCCTCATTGTAAGAGAAAGCAGAAAAAAAGTTAAGGATGTCGATTTGGAGATCGGCATCCTTGACAAATCATTCATCTGCGTGATCCAGCCAGTCATCAAAGCTCTTTTTGGAAATGCGGATATGACCGCCGACTCTGACGCTGTGGAATACACCCTGTTTTACCAGATTATATGCTGTGGGACGACTGATACCCAGAATGTCCTGAATCTCATCGACCGTATAGGTTCTTTTGTCATAGCTGACAGGATTTTGTTCATTAAAGCGGTTCAATTCCGCAATTCTTGCTTCAAACATAAAAACGCCTCCTTTATCCGGTAAGTGGCCTTACGGAGCCTCCATTTCCTCCGGAATATGAATATCTAAACTAACTTGCAGAGCATCATCAATCGCTCTCATTTCTTCGCGAGATACGCGCCCAATGTACGATAAAACACGCCTTTTATCAATCGTTTTAATTTGCTCCAGCAGAACAACAGATTTCAGTCCAAGCTCTGGAACGCTCTCCAGTGCATAGTGTGTGGGCAGCTCCTTTTTCTTAATCCATTTACTGGTGAGTGGAGCTACGATCAAAGTGGGGCAGAAAAAATTCCCCACATTGTTTTGAAGAACCAGGACAGGACGGGTGCCGCCTTGCTCTGATCCAAAATAAGGGTTCAAATTGGCATAATATAAATCCCCACGCTTATAAATCCAATCTTCTTTCATGTTCATCCTCCTATGTTTTGAGATTTGATTATGTAAGAAGGAGGCTCTGCAAATTACAGAGTCTCCTTCAATTTAGCGCCTGTTTTATCCCTTACTTGTCCACGACACCCCAGGGATTTGGGTAATCATTAAGCCGCAGGTGGCTGGCCTGCTTCTCAGGAGTTTCACCTCCACTTCGTTTGGTCTTACCCATGGCCTGCGACGGTTATTATCACGCTCGGACTATGGCTGTAAGAGAGCTTTCCTCCTTGTTATGCCATGACCGGATGCCATCCGATGTATTCCAGCCTGATATATTTCTGATAAACCGAAAACTCATCTATACAGCAAAAATGGGTTGGCCTGTTATGCGAGTGGCAGCTCTCAGAAAATATACCGCTGATGTAGCGGCTATTACGCCCAAAGAGGATCAAACTTAATGATTCGTATATGAGGTTGTCAAGGTGCAAGTGAAAGGATTTCCCTCTCACTTGCTACTGCCACTTTTTTAGAAAATCGCAACCAACTTTTTTATTTTTTCTTCAATTTTTTTCAATCGCTTATCTGCGGCTTGCCGAGTAATACCATATCGTTGGGCTAAACAAGTTGCATTTGGTATTTTCATTTCATAATAGGACAATATAAAATCTCGTTCTGCCGGACTCAGTTTCAATAGAGCTTGGTGTAAATCCTCAAGAAGTAAATTCTGAATAGCTTGTTCCGCAGTATCAACAGATTCATCCACAAACAAATCTGTATCCTGATAACCTTCCTCTGTGCCGTCACGATCTCCCACATGAGAAGCCGGGAATATAGAGCGACTTTTCTCATGTTCCTGGAGATAGCGGCTGTGGCGGTCCTCCTGTTGGTATTTTTCAAAATCTTTGCGAGAACATTCCATGATAATGCGGTCATCTTCATCACGGAACATTTTGACTGTTTCAACAAAAAAGCGCCCAGTAAAGCAACCATTGCGGCGTGCCTTACTGAACGCTGAAAAACTGATTTCCTCCCATTCCTGTGGGCTGTTATTTTTCCAAATGAATACTCTCGTCATATCCTTTCCTCCGTTCAAATTCTTGGTAGTCAGCGAATTTGAACGGTGTCATGGATATTTTGCTATGTACGCCTCCCAGCGCATACCGGCCTCCTAATACCGGGCAAAGAAAAAGGCCGGAAGTGTTTTCACCTCCAGCCATGTTCCTGCCGCCATATTGCAGCAGGAATGAAAAAAGCCCGGTTAATGCCGGGCCTTATGTAGAAAAGTATTCAATTTAGCGCATTCCTGCCACTATAACAAGTATAGCAGGTCGGAAGTCGGAAGGGAGTAGGGATTAGGTCGGGGATTTGTCGGGATTTAGTCGGGATTTAGTCGGGGCAGCTCCTCCAGGACTTCTGGAATAGAATATCCAAACAAGCAAACAGAAAATAAATAGATGGCTTCTCGTTTTCGGTCATAAAAGACACTGCGCTCTATATTTAGTTCTTCCAGCAATTCTTTCTCTGTACTGTTGAACCGATAGATAAATTGCTTAGTCAAAATTTCATAGTAAAGTTCTCCTCGATCCGGATACCGTTTCAGACGAAGGAGTGCACGGTCAATAATATTGACCAGCATTTGATTTTGAACAAGGCAGCAAACTTTTTCTTCAAAGGCTTGCAGTTCAATATCTGGTGCAAAATTTTCAAGATAGCAGAGGCCAGACTCTATATCTTGTTCTCCCATAATCCAAGCAGTTTCTTGTAATTCTTCTGCCCGTTCACTCAGAACCCAGACTACATCACGGTAAATCTTTAGAATCAGCTTACTTCTATGAAACGCAGCGTCGCTGTTAAGCCCCAAAGCTGTTAGCCTGCTGTTACATTTTTGGATTGTTGTGCTTTCTTTTCTCATAGAACATCCCTCCTTGTTCGCAATATTGCGAACATATTAGGTACAAAATAGCATAGCAGCGTGAGAGAGGGCAGTGCCTCTCTCTATTCCCCCATTTGGTTATATCAGGTTTCTGGATTTTAGACGAATCTGCATTGCTTGCTTGGAAACCTCAAAAATATTTGCCATTTCAGCAATGAGCTGTTCATCTGTCCGGCCTATTTTAAGCCGGTAAAAACATTTTTTGATCTGCGGTAAAGGCATCAGCAGAGCAGAAGCCAGAGTATCCGCCTGACGCTCAATTATGCCATGACTTTCGTCGGAAGAAACATTTCCGTTATAAGCAGCAACATCTCCAGTACCGGAGTACAACTTCTTATGTAGTACCCAATGAGCCAGCTCATGGGCACAGGTAAAACGGAGCCGCCCTAATTTTGACGGATCACAAAGCCGTTCATCAATTAAGATTGTACCGGCTCTTACTGCAATCATTCGATACTGTCTCTGTATCTGGTCATATAAGACAACAGCACCGTCATCGAAAATTGTTTCCCCTAATATCTTGGGGTTTTTTCTTAGTGTATGAAACTCCAGGATTAGATCAAACTTTGTCTCGATAATGGTTTCGATTGGCACAGGACATGGTTGCCCGGATAGCAGAGAGGGATCATATTCCATCAGGATTTTTCGCCCTACTGCCTCGATTGCTTCTGTACGGATTTGTGGAATTGACAAAGCTCTCCCCCCTATCGTTTACGCTCCTTTAGCATTTTCATAAATGTCTGCCATTCTTCATCGGTAGCATCTACTTCTTTTGCCACACGCAAGGCTGCCCGAACAATATCTTTTTCCATGATATAGTCTGGCAAATCAGCAGATACTGTATTGCGTGATTTTGCAGCCAGATCCAAAAGCAACTCATGTTCTGATTTATCCAAATTCAGAAAGGCAGAGATGCGTTCCACAAAATCTCCATTGGGTGCAGGACGGCGGCTTTGCTCAATATCACACAGATAACCGTAAGCAATATTCAAATGCTTGGCTGTATCGCGTAAATTGAATTTGTGCGCCTTGCGTTTCTCGGCTATAAATGATCCAAAAGTTATATTGCCCACAGCATTCACCTCTCATTTGTTCGACGAACTGCGAACATCTTGCTTATATTGTATATCGAACATCTGTTCACTTCAAGGATAAAAATTTCATTTGAAAAGAGGTGTTAAAAATCAATAACACCTCTTTTGCGCTATATAAATTCCTGAGCGATTTGCTGCATTTCCGTAATGCACTCTTTGGGAGAGAGAATTTTTATTTTCCCTTTGAATTTGAATATCCAGCCATAAAAAGTTCCACTGGGGTTCACTTCAATTTTGGCTGTGAAGTGTGTATCATCATACCTATCAACAGCAGCATCTTCTCCATAATGATCTATGATTACTCTCATCAATTCGTTTTCACATAGAAGGGTTACTTCCTTCGATGACTCCGATGTAAACATATCAACCATTTTATTTGTATAGGAGGCTACATCAAATCCCTCTATCGGCATAAAGTAAGTTTCCAGATTTTCTACACTTGTTAGCCGATCTACACGGAAGTGAGCAATTTTCTGATGCTTCAGAGAAAATCCAATCAAATAGTAATGGTCATTTTTCCATTCAAGCGCATAAGGATTTACGACATAATAATATCCATCATGCTTTAAGATTTTCTTTTTTTCTTGAGTATATTCATAGTATTGGAACCGAATTTGCTGATGGTTTCCAATCGCTGTTTGGATATTGTCAATGATGTAGTAAACCTTTTCATTATGCGGTTTGACACGGCTGGATAAAGCAGCAAATTTTTGAAGCTGCTTTGCCTGATGTAGACTGGTCAGACGGCATAATTTCTGCACCAGCTCCTCAGACTTCTTGGCAGAAATGATCTTCGAGGATGCTACTGCGTCTGTCAGCATTTTCAGTTCTGGATACTCAAACAGGCGGTTTCCCATAAAATATTGGTTTTGGGTACTCTTAACCACCACAATATCAATCCCCGCATCGATCAGCGCATTGGTATCTGCGTAAACAGTCTGCCGCACTGCCTGAATTCCTTTTCCATTCAGATGGGCAATGATGTCAGATACTGTGGCGGGATGGTTTTCATCGGTCCGCTCATAGAGAAACCGGAGTAATTCCAGTATCCGCATATTTGTTGAATTCTGCATACTTCACCTCCTCGATTCTTAAAATGGCCTATTTTGTATGGTGTCCAGCCCCAAAGACCAGAAGCAGGGCGACAGCACAGAGAAGCAGGCCGATCCAATTTCGATCTATAATCAGCTTGATCACCGCCACAAGCAGAAGTCCGCCTACCAGGAGCACAACGCCATTCATTCAGCGTCCTCCCGAAGCATAGTTTCCCATGTTGATGTCCAGCACCCCTCTGGGCGGCTGGATCAGGGCGTCCTCATACTGGCACTTCCACTGGATCTCCCGGCACATCTGGCCATCCGCCACGCCGTCTATGGTTTCCCCATCCTCAATGGGGTTATCATGCTCCAGAATATAGGACGCTGCATTATAGGCGTGGTTTACC
>ENA-OWPF01001637-OWPF01001637.1-human-gut-metagenome-genome-assembly--contig:-NODE-1637-length-18806-cov-3.946296_pt1 | contig 18806 bp, 18 predicted proteins | sample MGYA00248261_ERZ651840 | MGnify/ENA primary metagenome ERZ651840 (study PRJEB26924, sample SAMEA4378268) | human gut metagenome | biome: human gut; feature: human-associated habitat; material: faeces... | reverse complement strand
TTTTGGACGGCCACACCGCCCGTTTTCTTTCTCGGGAAAGAAAATGGGGGGTGTGGTCTTGCCGCCCGCAGGCGGCATATCCCAGCCGCATAGGTGCGGCTAAACTACCGCTCCCTGCGAGATATGGAACACTTTTCCGCTCAAAAGCGTTCCCAGTCGGTCCTCCTCGCAGCAGGTGATGAACACCTGCCCGCCGGAGATGCGGTTCAATACGTATTCCTGCCGCTTCGGGTCAAGCTCGGACAAAACGTCGTCGAGCAGCAGCAGCGGCGTGCGGGACGTGATCTCGCGGTAAATCTCCCGCTCGGCAAGCTTGAAGGCGAGCGCCGCCGTGCGCGTCTGCCCCTGCGAGGAAAACTGCCTTGCGTTCACGCCGCTGATCGTCACGGCGATATCGTCCTTGTGCGGCCCCGAAAGGCACATCCGCGAGGTCCGCTCCGCGATTGCGTGCGAGGCTTGATGCGCGCGCAGCTGCTCATAGATCGTTTCGATGGGCGCGAGGGGGTCAGAGATCGTTGAAACCGTTTGATACGTGACGCCCAGCTCTTCCCTTCCGCCCGAGCATTCGCGGTGCGCGGTGCGCGCGTATTCGCCCAGCCGCTCGCAAAAGCGCGCGCGATAATAGATGAGTACTGCCCCGCTCTGCGCCATGCGCAGGTCGAATTCCGGCAGGGTATCGAGCAGCGAGGGATATTCCTCGCTGTCGCGCAGGATGCGCGTTTTGTGCTCGTAGGCGCGGTGATAGTCGGCAAGCGACTGCGCGTAGCGCGCGCGCAACTGGCAGAGCGCGTCGTCCATGAATCTTCGCCGCGCGGCCGCGCCGTCGCGGATGAGCAGCAGATCCTCGGGACAGAAATAGACCGCACCAAGCACATCGCTCAGGTCGCTGCCCTTCTTCGCCGGGACTTTGTTGATGAGAATTTTTCTTCTCTTCCCCGCGGCGAGCGATACTTCAAGCAGAAAATCGCGCGAGCGGGCGAAGGCCTGCGCCGTCAGCTTTGCCTCGCTCTTTCCGAACGAGATCAGCTCGCGGTCGGCTCTCGTGCGCGGCGAATGGGCGCTTGAAAGGTAGACGATGGCCTCGAGCAGGTTGGTCTTCCCCTGCGCGTTCTCGCCGACGATCACGTTGCAGTCCGGCGCGAAGGTCACATCCAGCGCGTCGTAATTGCGGAAGGAATGCAGCTTCAGCGCGTCAATTCGCATAGGAGACCGTCAGCTCTTCTCCGTCGTAGGCGACCGTATCGCCGGGGCGGATCTTCTTGCCGCGCATCGTGCAGACCTCGCCGTTGACAGAAACTTCGCCCTCCTGAATGACGATCTTCGCCTCTCCGCCGGTGCCGACTAAATCAGCAAGCTTCAAAAGATCCTGCAATTTGATAAATTCTGTAGTGATGGTGATGTCAGTCATAAAAAGTCCTTCAAAAAGTGATTCCTATATGAAATCGTTGTACGTTTTTATACGCTTCGTATTTATAATTTTCTTAATTTGCCTTCAGTCGCACGGGCAGCACCATGTAGAGGAAGTTTTCCTCGCCCTCGACAGGGACGATGATAGCCGGCGAAATGCCGGTGTTGAGCTCTATTTTCACGGTGTCGGCAGGCGCGTAGCGCAGCGCATCCATCAGATAGCGGTTGTTGAAGCCGATCTCGAGCCCCTGTCCGTCACCCGCGATGCGGCAGACATCCTTGGCATCGCCGCTCGCTGTCTTGGCGGACATGGTCACCTTATTGTCTTCAAAAACGCAGCGCACAGGGCTCTTGAGTTTTTCGCTGATGACGACGCTCACGCGCTCCAGACTCTGGAGCATCAGCTTTGTATCGAGCACAAGGTTGATGGGATTGCGGCGCGGGATGGCGTTCTTATAGTCGAGGAATTCCCCCTCCAGGCGGCGGCAGATGAGCTCCGTCTCGCCGACCTCGAACAGAATGTGGCGCTGGCCGAGCGTGATGGTCACAACGTCGTCGATCTCCTCGCAGATGCGCTCGACCTCGTTGAGCGCCGTGCCGGGCGCGACGAAGGAGAACGCGCCGCCCTCGATCTTTTCAAGCGGCTCCTTTCTGAGCGCCAGGCGGAAGCCGTCGACGGAGACGACCGTCAGTCCCTCGGCTGAGACCTCAAATAGCGAGCCCATGTGAACGGGGCGCGCCTCGTTGGTCGAAACGGCGAAGCTCGTCTGCTGGATCATGGATTTGAGCGTTTTTTCGGCGATCTGCACGGCATACTTCTCCTCGACCTCGGGCAACTCCGGGAAATCGGCGGCGGAGAGGCCCATAATGTCGAAATCCGCGTCGCCGCAGGTCAGGTGGATGAGAAACTTATCGTCCGAGGTGAAGGTCACGACATCGTCGGGCAGCCTTCTTAAAATTTCGCCGATCAGTCGGGCGTTGACGACCAGCTCGCCCTCCGCCGCTGCTTCAACGGGGAAGCGCGTGCGGATGCCGGTCTGCATATTGTAGCCCGAGACCGTCAGGCTCTCGCTGCCGCAGGTGAGCAGCAGGCCCTCGAGCGCGGGAATGGAGCTTTTCGCAGCGACGGCGCGGGAGGCGGTGTTGACCGCGTTTTGCAAAAGCAGCTTTTCGCAGGAAAATTTCATAGCGGCGTTCCTTTCGTAAATGGGAGGAATTTTTCTCTTTTTGAAAAGAAAAAGGATAGTTTTTAGAAATAGCAGCAGTAGGGGCGTAAAAATGTGGAAAACCCGATTTTTTCCAGAAACGGCAAGGAAAAGTTTTCCCTGTCCCGATGTTGAAAAGTCATATCACTTTGCACAGGCAAAATTTTACGGAAAATATTCCACAGCTTCCCTATGCACAACCCTGTGGATAATGTGGAAAACCCTGCTATCTCTTGGAGTTGATGTTGATGGTGATCTCCTTGATCGTCTGGTTGAAGACGGGGTCGGATTTCATCTTCTTTTCAATCTGCTCGAGCGAGTGGAGCACGGTCGTGTGGTCGCGCTTGCCGAACTCGCGGCCGATATCCGGCGTGGAGAGATTCGTCATGCGGCGGACAAGGTACATCGCGGCCTGACGAGCGTTGACGACCTCGCGGCTTCTCGACGAGCCCTTGATGACCTCCTCGTCGATGCCGAAGTAGCGCGACGTTTCGGTGATGATCATTGCGGCCGTGGGAGCGAGGTTCGCGTTCTTTTTCATAAAGTCTTCGACCGCGCGGTGCGCTGCGTCGGCGTCCATCTCGCGCCCGATGAGATCGCGGTAGGCGAGGATCTTGTTCATCGTGCCCTCAAGCTGGCGGACGTTCGAGGTGACATTTTCGGCGATGTACTTGGCGATATCGTCGTCGATGACCGTACCCCACTGCGCGGCCTTGTTCTTCACGATGGCAAGGCGCGTTTCAAAGTCGGGCGGCTGCACGTCGACCAGCAGGCCCCATTCAAAGCGCGTGCGCAGGCGGTCGTCCAGAAGGTGCATCTCGGAAGGCGGTCGATCCGACGTCAGGACGATCTGCCGTCCTGCCTCGTAGAGGGTGTTGAAGGTATGGAAGAATTCGTTCTGCACCTGCTCCTTGCCCGCGACGAACTGCACGTCGTCCACGAGCAGGAGGTCCGCGTCGCGGTATTTGGCGCGGAACTCGCTGCCGCGGCCCGCGCGCACGAGCTCGATGAATTCGTTGATGAAATCGTCGCCCTTGATGTAGATGATCTTTGCCGAGGGGCGGCTGGTGCGGATCTGGTGGGCAATGGCATAGATGAGGTGCGTTTTGCCAAGACCCGAGTCGCCATAGATGAAGAGGGGGTTGTAGTGCCCCACACCGTCGGCCACGGCGCGCGCGGCTGCATAGGCCATCTTATTCGATTCGCCGACAACGAAGGTGTCAAACGTGAATTCGCCGGAATCGAGCAGCGTGGTGTTCTTCTTGCTCTCGGGCTCGAACATGGCGGTGCTCTCGGCAGTCGAGAGCAGCTTGACGTCAAAGTCGGCGGAGTAGATATCCTTCAGCGAATCCTTGATGCGGTCCATAAACATGGACTCGATGGTGCTGCGCTTGAAATCGTTCGGGCAGTGGAGATACAGCGTCCTGTCCTTGACGGACACGGCCTCCACCTCGTCAAACCATGTGGAGATGGTCGTCTCCGACAGGTCCTGACTCATCCGCGAGAGAACGATCTTCCAGATGTCTGCAACAGAGTTCACGGAAGCGCTCCTTTCTTTTTCTGATGAACGGCCAAAGGCCGAGATATTACTCTATCTATTATAGCAGAAACGGGATATAAACGCAATACATATTCTAAATATAAAATGCCGTTTCAAACCGGCTCCGAAGGAAAAAAAAGGGCATAAAAAACAATATCTTGCGGGAGAATTTTTATTTCGTCACAAGGGTTTGTGATACCGTGCATTCTTACAAAAAACCTGAACTTTTGGTTGACAGAATGGGGCGAAAACGATATAATACTCCGTGCGTTTCTGTAGAGTGACGCAATTTTATGTCAACTGCGGTCCGTGAGGGAGACCTCACCCGCCGTCGAGTAAGTGCAGAGACCCGCAAAAGGCTCTGCCGGTAAAATTTTTTCAGGAGGTAAAACGAAATGGCTACTTCTCGCACCTATCAGCCCAAGAAGATCCAGCGCTCCAAGGAGCACGGCTTCCGCAAGAGAATGTCCACTGCCAACGGCCGCAAGGTCATTGCCCGCCGTCGTGCACGCGGCCGCGCCCGTCTCACCCACTAAGAGCGGGGGCAACTTGCGTATCGTATGCTACAGATGAAACAATGAGGGACGGCCGATGAAATTTTGTTTCGATCGCCGTCCCTTGCAGGCTATGCAGGCAAAACTGCGCTGAGCAGGGAGACTTCGCGTGAAAAGCACCACCACCATCAAGCAGAATTACGAATTTCGCCGGATGTACGCCAGGGGCAAGTCCGGTGTTTCGTCCTGCCTTGTGGTGTATTACCGCAAAAATCGGCTCGGACACAACCGCCTCGGCATCACGGTCAGCACCAAGCTCGGCCACGCCGTCGTGCGCAACCGCGTCCGCCGCCGCATCCGCGAGATCTTCCGGCTGAGCCAGGGCAGTATGAAGCAGGGCTACGATATCATCGTCGTCGGCCGCACCCGTGCGGCAAAGGCGGATTACTGGGAGCTCAAACGTGCATTTGAAAAAACGTGCAAAAAGCTCGATTTATGGGAGACGCGGACATGAAAAAACTCATGCTCTGGCTCGTGCGGTTTTACCGCAGGGCTGTCTCGCCCTACCGTCCCCCCTGCTGCCGCTTCATCCCCACGTGCTCGCAGTACGCGCTCGAGGCCATCGAGAAGTACGGCGCTGCCAAAGGGGGCTGGCTTGCCTTCAAACGTATCATGCGGTGCCATCCGTTCTACAGGGGCGGAAAGATCTACGACCCGGTCCCGTGACCGAACTCAATCACCACGGAGGAAACCGAAACCATGCAGAATCTCTTTTCTATCATTGGTTACTACATTTGCGTTCCCTTCGCCTGGATCCTGCGCACCTTCTATGAGCTGACCGGCTCCTACGGCTGGGCGCTGGTGCTCTTCACGCTCGTCGTGAAGCTCATCACGCTTCCCTTCCAGATGAAGTCGAAAAAGAGCATGATGCGCATGAATCTCTTCCAGCCCAAGATCAAAGAGATCCAGACGAAATATGCCAACAATCCCCAGCGCATGAACGAAGAGATGCAGATGCTCTACGCTCAGGAGGGCGTGAACCCCATGAGCGGATGCCTCTGGAGCTTTTTGCCGTTCCCCATCCTGCTTGCCCTGTATTCCATCATCCGTCAGCCGCTCAGCCGCTTCATGATGCTCTCCAAGGACGTCGTGACGGAGATCACGACCCTTGCCACCACCCTGGGCTACAATGCCGAGCTCGTGCGCAAGGGCTATGAGGAGATCGGCCTTGCCAAGTTCATTTCCGACAACTTTGCGGATTTTTCCGGCAAGTTTGACGGTCTTCTCAACGTGAACTACAATTTCCTCAGCCTTGACCTCACGGTCATGCCGGGCGATGTGTGGAAGGACTTCTTCACCGGAGGCTGGCCCATCATCGGCGTGGTGCTCATCCCCTTCATCTCCGCCGCTTTGAGTTTTTTGCAGTCCAAGGCGTCCATGGCCGGCAACGTTGCCACCGAAGGCAACGACGCCACCGCCCGTTCCAGCCGCATGATGATGTGGATGATGCCGCTCATGTCGCTGTGGATTGGCTTTACGCTGCCCGCGGCTCTCGGCGTCTACTGGATCGTCAACTCGCTGCTCTACGCCATCCAGGAAAAGGTTCTGACCAAGTACTATAAGAGCCACATGGAGGACGAGCTCAGCGAGAAGGAAAAGCAGAAGCGCGACGACCGTCTGCGCCGCATGGAAGCCGCCCGCGAGCAGCAGCGTAAGATCGCCGCCGAGGAAGCGGAGAAGAAGACGCTGAAGGAAAAGCGCGCGGAAAAGCAGGCGAACAAATCCAACAAGAAGAAAAACTCCACCAATGAAAACGGTCGCGTCGGCGACCGCCCCTATGCCCGCGGCCGCTCCTACGACCCCGAGCATTACGGCGAATAAAAACATAAGGAGCTTGTCTGAATGATCAAGTTTATTGACGTAACGGGCAAGACGGAGGACGAGGCGATCCAGAGCGCGCTCGCTCAGCTGAAGATGGACAGAGACGACGTCTCCGTCGAGATCCTCGAGCGTGCCAAGTCCGGATTCCTCGGCATCGGCAGCGCGCCCGCGCGCGTTCGCGTGAGCTATGACGACGGCAAGGCCGAAGAGGTCAAGCCCGCCCCGCAGCCTGCCGCACCCAAGCCCGAAAAGAAAGTTGAAACCGCCCCCGCAGCCAAGCCCGCCGCTCCCCTGTATGCCCCCGAGGTGCTGCAGAAGAAAAGCAGCGGCAGAAGTGAGAGAAGCGACCGTCCCGCACGCGAAGACCGCCGCGAGCGCGCGCCCCGCGCCGAGCGTCCCGCGCCGCAGCCGAAGGCTCCGGCCGTCGACCTCGGCGAAGAGTGCCGCGACGAAAAGAGCGAGCAGATCCGCGCCTTCCTCAAGGGTCTCCTTGAGCACATGGATTCCAATGCCGAGGTCAAGGTCTATGAGGTCGAGAAGGGCCGCTACAAGGTCCTGCTCGAGGGCGAAAAGCTCGGCGCGCTGATCGGCCGCCGCGGTGAAACGCTCGACGCCATCCAGCAGTTGACGAATTACAGCATCAACCGCGGCAGCGAGAAAAACCGCGCCCGCGTGCAGGTCGATGCCGAGAATTACCGCGAAAAGCGCGAGCAGAGCCTCGAGCGTCTGGCGGAGAAGGTCGCCGGTAAGGTCACCAAGTACCGCCGCAACGTCACCCTCGAGCCGATGAACGCCTACGAGCGCCATGTGATCCACACCGCGCTCCAGGATACGCCGGGCGTGACCACGTTCTCTATCGGCACCGAGCCCAACCGCCGCGTCGTCGTGTCTTACGACCGCACGAAGGCGTAAGGTGCGCGTCTGCCCCGCAGATCCGTCAAAAAGAGGAAAGAGCCTCTCTCTTGAAAAGGAGAGAGGCTCTTTTTTTGCACCCCGTTGCGCTGCGCCGGGGAAAACCGCGATTTTTATTGCTTTTATCCCCCGCCGATAGTACAATGGTCACACCATCAAAAACTTTTGGAGGAGCTTTCCCCAATGAAACTGATCTCATGGAACGTCAACGGCCTGCGCGCGTGCATCGGCAAGGGCTTTCTGGATTTTGTGGATTTTATCGACGCAGACGTCATCTGCTTGCAGGAAACAAAACTCCAGCCGCATCAGATCGAGCTTGATCTGCCGCAGTATCACATCTACTGGAACAGCGCGGAGAAAAAGGGCTATTCCGGCACGGCGGTGTTCACCAAGCGCGAGCCGCTCTCGGTGAGCTATGACTTCGGCGAGGATATCCACCGCCATGAGGGGCGCGTCATCACCTGTGAATATCCGGACTTTTACCTTGTCTGCTGCTACACGCCGAACTCGCAGGACGAGCTGCGCCGCCTTTCCTACCGCATGGCGTGGGAGGATGATCTGCGCGAATACCTCTGCGCGCTCGACACGATCAAGCCAGTCGTGTACTGCGGCGACCTGAACGTCGCGCACGAGGAGATCGACCTCAAAAATCCGAAGACGAATCACTTCAACCCTGGCTTTTCCGACGAGGAACGCGGCAAGATGACGCAGCTTCTGTCCTCGGGCTTTCTCGATTCGTTCCGCACGCTGTATCCCGACAAAACGGACGCCTATTCGTGGTGGAGCTACCGCGCACAGTCGCGCGCGCGGAACGTCGGTTGGCGCATCGACTATTTCATCGTCTCCGAGCGCCTGCGCTCCCGCATCGAAAACGCGGATATTCTGCCGGAGGTCATGGGCAGCGACCACTGCCCGGTGCTGCTGGAACTCAAGGAGGAAGCAAAATGAAGCTTGGAAAGAAGGAACTGGCCCGCGGCACGGGCATTGCTCTGCTTGTCAGCGGCGCGGCTCTGCTTGTCGGCCTTGTGGTCACGGTGCTGTTTGCCTCGGGCGTGATCGGATTGTCGGAAACGGGGAAAATGGTGACCGCATTCGGCACCTCCGCGGCGATGATCGTGCTGGCTTACACGATCTGTAAGCACCTCGGTGTGCTGAAAAACCAGCGCGAAAAAAACTGAAGCTTCTCCACAGCCTGTGGAAAAACCGGCGGGTACGCAGCTTTGAGCACGTACCCGCCGGTTTGTTTTTTGGAAGACGCACGCTCAGCGGGGCAGCAGTCTGCGCGCCAGCGGTCCGATCACGCCGCCGACGGCATTGCCCAGCGTCATCACAAGAAGATACCCAAGCGTCCGCGCGCTCCACGCACCGCCCATCGTGAAGTAGTACATATTGGCAACGCAGTGCTCAAAGCCGCAGAGGATGAACACGCTCACGCCGAAAAAGAGCGCGAGGTATTTGCCGAGCTCGTGCGGGACGGAGCGGTAGCCCTCAACGGCGATATAAATCATCACGTTGCAGAAAACGGCAAGGAGAAACGCACCGAGCAGCGGCTCGGAGAGCTTCAGCTCGCAGATGGCCCGGGCGCGCTCGTCCAGCGCGGCAAGGCGCGTAAGCTGCTCCGCCGCCGCGACGAGCACCGTCCCTACAAGGTTTCCCAGCCAGATGACCGGCAGCGCTTTGGCATAGGAGGCGTCGTTGTCGAACAGATAGCAGACCTTGCCCGTGAAGAGGTGCAGCCCGCGCGTGCAGACGACAAAGAGCCCAATCGTGAAGAAAAGCGAGCCGATGACCGTATTTTCCACCGACAGAAATACCGTGCCGCCAAGGGCGATAGAAGCGCCGGCAAGTACCGCAGAGAGAAAAATAGGCTTCATGCAGGGATCCCTCCAAGCTGTGTAGTGCGTTTATTCTACCGTATCGGGGCGCGGCTTGTAAACGCCGCACGGCGAAGTCCGCAGAAAAAGCGGGACTTTTCCCCTTTTGCTTAAAGAAGCAAGCCTGCTTATCCTCCGGCAGGGCGGCAGAAAAGCACAAAAAACACTTGTACGATTTTTCGCTCCGTGATAAAATACGATATTAAGACAAAAATAGGAGAAGTCTGCCGCCTTTTGCGGCAAAAACACGCTTGAAGGGGGGAACGCGCCATGCCGGTACACGAAGGACATCGCTCGCGCAAAAAAGAGCAGTTCCGCGCCCATGGGCTCGATGCGTTCGCCGACCACGAGGTGCTGGAGCTTCTCCTTTATTACGCCGTGCCGCGGCAGGACACCAATCCCATCGCGCACCGGCTGATGGACAAATTCGGCTCGCTCGACGCGGTCTTTTCCGCCGACCGCGAGGCATTGGAGGAGGTCGACGGCGTCGGCGAGAACGCCTCGACGCTCCTCTCACTCATGTTCCCGCTGATGCGCCGCATCCGCGCCTCCGCCGGTGCGCACGAAACGGTGCTGAGCGATACCGAGCAGGCGGGCGCATACTTTTTAGACCTCTTTTTCGGCGAGCGGGAGGAAAAGCTCTACGAGGCCTGCCTCGACGCGAAGGGCCGCCTCCTTGCCTGCCACCTGGTCGCCGAGGGCGACACGGACAGCGTCCAGCTCAATATGCGAAAAATTGTGGAAAACGCGCTCAAGTGCGGCGCGAGCAGCGTGCTGCTCGCCCACAATCACCCCAGCGGCGTGGCGCTCCCCTCGCCTGTTGACAATGCGACCACGCTCTCGATCTTCGACGCGCTGCGCACCGTGGGCGTCGAGCTCGCCGACCACATCATCGTCGCGGACGACGACTTTGTCTCCCTGCGGCACAACGGACTTCTGCCCGAAAGAAAGGGAAACGGATATGGAATTTAAGCTGCACGCGCCCTTCAAGCCCACGGGCGACCAGCCTGAGGCCATCGAAAAGCTGGCGCAGGGCGTGAAGATGGGCCTCGACGAGCAGGTCTTGCTCGGCGTCACGGGCTCGGGCAAGACGTTCACGATGGCGAGCGTCATCGAAAAGGTCCAGCGCCCGACGCTCGTGCTGGCGCACAACAAGACCCTCGCCGCGCAGCTGTGCGCGGAATTCAAAGAGTTTTTTCCCGAAAACGCGGTGGAATATTTCGTTTCGTACTACGACTATTACCAGCCCGAGGCCTATATCCCCCACACCGACACCTATATCGCCAAGGATGCCTCGACGAACGAGGAGATCGACCGCCTGCGGCTATCGGCCACCTGCGCGCTGCTCGAGCGGCGCGACGTCATCGTCGTCTCGTCCGTCTCGTGCATTTACGGTCTCGGCGAGCCGGAGGATTTTGAAAAGCTGATGATCTCGCTCCGCCCCGGCATGACGATGGAACGCGATTTTCTCTTAAAGCGGCTCATCGAAATTCGCTACGAGCGCAACGACGTCGCCTTTGAGCGCAACCGCTTCCGCGTGCGCGGAGACACGGTGGAGCTCTACCCTGCGTACTACCGCGACAAGGCCGTGCGCGTCGAGTTCTTCGGCGACGAGATTGACCGGATCAGCGAATTCAACCCCGTCAACGGTCAGGTGACGCGCACACTCCAGCACATCGCCATCTACCCCGCGTCGCACTATGTCACGACGAAGGACAAATTGGAGCGCGCCATTGTTGAGATCGACAAGGAGCTCGACGAGCGCGAGGCACAGTTTTTGGCTGAGGGCAAGGCCGTCGAGGCCCAGCGCATCCGCCAGCGCACGCGCTACGATATCGAGATGCTGCGCGAGCTGGGCTACTGCACGGGCATCGAGAACTATTCCCGCGTCATCAGCGGGCGGCCCGTCGGCTCGCCGCCGCTGACGCTCATCGACTACTTCCCCAAGGATTTCCTGCTTTTTGTGGATGAATCGCACGTCACGCTGCCGCAGGTGCGCGCGATGTACAACGGCGACCGCGCGCGCAAAGAGAGCCTTGTCGAGTACGGCTTTCGCCTGCCCTGCGCGTTTGACAACCGCCCGCTCAAATTCGACGAATTTGAGCAGCGCGTCCACCAGCGTATCTACGTTTCGGCCACGCCCGGCGACTATGAAAAGGACCGCGCGGGCCAGATCGTCGAGCAGGTCATCCGCCCGACGGGCTTACTCGACCCGAAGGTCGAGGTGCGCCCTGTCGAAAACCAGATCGATGATCTCGTCGGCGAGATCAACGCAAGATCGGCGCGCAATGAGCGCGTGCTCGTCACCACGCTGACGAAAAAGATGGCCGAGGACCTGACGCAGTATCTGACCGGCGTCGGCATCCGCGTGCGCTACATGCACGCGGACGTCGAGACCATCGAGCGCATGGAGCTCATCCGCGGCCTGCGCCTCGGCGAGTTCGACGTGCTCGTCGGCATCAACCTCCTGCGCGAGGGCCTTGACATCCCCGAGGTCTCGATGGTCGCGATTTTGGACGCGGATAAGGAAGGCTTCCTCCGCAGCGAAACGAGCCTCATCCAGACCATCGGCCGCGCCGCGCGAAACGCTGACGGCCTTGTCGTGCTCTACGCCGACACGATCACCCCCTCGATGCGCCGCGCGATGGACGAGACGGAGCGAAGAAGAGAAATTCAGGACGCATACAACAAGGAAAACGGCATCGTTCCCCAGACCATCCGCAAGGACGTGCGCGAGATCATCGAAATTTCGAAAAAGGACGAGGAATCCGCCCGCCGCCGCGGAAAGCGCAAGCTCTCCGAGCGCGAGCGGGACGAGGAGATCAGAAAGCTCGAAAAGCAGATGCAGGAGGCGAGCCGTATGCTCGAATTCGAGTACGCCGCCATCCTGCGCGACCGCATCATCGAGCTGCGAAAGGAAAGCGAACAATAATGGCAAAGAATAAAGAAGAAAAAACCAACGTGATGCGCGTGTTGGAGCAGAAAAAGATCACCTACACCGCGCACACCTATCCCCATGAAGAGGGCGTCGCGGTCGACGGTGTCACCGTGGCGCAGTCGATGGGCTTTGACCCCGCCATCGTCTTCAAGACCCTTGTCGCGCGCGGCGCAAAGGGGCAGTTTTACGTTTTCGATGTGCCGGTCGCGGCAAATCTCGACCTCAAGAAGGCGGCGAAGGCCGTGGGCGAAAAGTCCATCGAAATGATCCACCAGAAGGAGCTGCTGCCGCTCACGGGCTACGTTCACGGCGGCTGCTCGCCCGTGGGGATGAAGAAGCTCTTCCCCACGGTGATCCACAAAACGGCGGAAGACCTTGAAACGATGATCGTCTCGGCGGGGAAGATCGGCTATCAGGTCGAGCTTGCGCCGCGCGACCTCGCCGCGCTCGTGCGCGCGCAATTTGCGGATATCACGGTAGAATAAGGTTGACATAAAAAATTCAGAAGAGTACGCTGAGCTTGCGATCGCAAAATCAGCAACAGGAGTTATCAGTTCATGCCAAGTAAGATTTTTGTCAAAGGCGCAAGAGAAAATAATCTCAAGAACATCGACGTTGAGATCCCACGCGACGCGCTGACCGTCATCACGGGCCTGTCCGGCAGCGGAAAGTCGTCGCTCGCGTTCGACACCATCTATGCCGAGGGACAGCGCCGCTACGTCGAGAGCCTGTCGTCCTACGCCCGTATGTTCCTTGGGCAGAAGGAAAAGCCCGACGTCGACTATATCGAGGGCCTTTCCCCCGCCATTTCCATCGACCAGAAGACCACCTCGCAGAACCCCCGCTCCACCGTCGGCACGGTGACGGAGGTGTACGACTATCTGCGCCTGCTCTGGGCGCGCGTCGGCACGCCGCACTGTCCGAACTGCGGCAAGGAGATCCGCCAGCAGTCCATCGACCAGATCATCGACCAGCTCATGGCGCTGGGCGAGGGCACGCGCGTGCAGATCATGGCGCCGGTCATCCGCGGCAAAAAGGGCGAGCACGCCAAGATCTTTGAGGACGCGCGCAAGTCGGGCTACGTCCGCGTCCGCGCCGACGGGAATATGTACGACCTGAGTGAGGAAATCTCCCTCGAGAAGAACAAAAAGCACAATATCGAGGTCGTCATCGACCGCCTCATCCTCCGCCCCGACGTGGTCCACCGCCTGACGGACTCGTGCGAGACCGCCGCGGCGCTCTCGGTCGGGCTGATCCTTGCCAACATCCTGCCCGACGACCGCGACATCCTCTTCTCGCAGAACTACGCCTGCGAGGACTGCGGCGTTTCCATCGAGGAGCTGACGCCGCGTATGTTCTCGTTCAACAATCCCTTCGGCGCGTGCCCGACCTGCACGGGCCTCGGCACGCAGCTCAAGGTAGACCCCGATCTGGTCATCCCGAACAAGAGCGTTTCGCTGCTCGACGGCGCGATCTGCGCCTCGGGCTGGAACAACGTGCGCGGCGACGGCATCTCGCGGATGTACTTCGACGCGCTCTCCAAAAAGTACCATTTCTCGCTCCGTGATCCTGTGGAAAAGCTCTCCAAAGAGGTCATGGACGTCATTCTCTACGGCACAAAGGGCGAAAAGCTTGAGCTCCAGTACGACCAGCCGCGCGGCAAGGGCGTCTTGTATCAGGCGTTCGAGGGCGTCATCCCCAACTTAGAGCGCCGCTACAGGGAAACGCAGAGCGACGGCGTGCGCGAAGAGCTCGAGGGCTGCATGAGCGAATGCCCCTGCCCTACCTGCGGCGGCAAGCGGCTGCGGCGCGAATCCCTCGCCGTCACGGTCGGCGGACTTAGCATCAGCGACTACTGCGAAAAGTCGGTCGTCGACGCGCTCGACTTTGTGGATCATCTCACGCTCACCGACCAGCAGATGCGCATCGGCGAGCGGATCTTAAAGGAGATCAAAAACCGCCTCGGCTTTTTGCGCTCGGTGGGGCTTGAATACCTGACGCTTTCGCGCGCGAGCGCGTCGCTCTCGGGCGGCGAAGCGCAGCGCATCCGTCTGGCCACCCAGATCGGCTCGAGTCTCATGGGGGTCCTCTATATCCTCGATGAGCCGTCCATCGGGCTGCACCAGCGCGACAACGACAAGCTCCTTGCAACGCTCAAGCGGCTGCGAGACCTCGGCAACACGCTCATCGTCGTCGAGCACGACGAGGACACGATGCGCGCGGCGGATTACCTCATCGACATCGGCCCCGGCGCGGGCGCGCACGGCGGTCAGGTCGTGGCTTGCGGCACGCCGGCAGAGGTCATGGCGAACCCGAATTCCCTGACCGGCCAGTATTTGAGCGGAAAGAAAAAGATCGAAGTGCCGAAAGAGCGACGAAAAGGCAACGGCAATTTCCTCACCGTGCGCGGCGCGCAGGAAAATAACCTCAAGGACCTCGACGTGTCCGTTCCGCTCGGAACCTTCACCTGCGTCACGGGCGTTTCCGGCAGCGGCAAATCCTCGCTCGTCAACGAGATCATCTACAAAAAGCTCGGCGCGGACTTAAACCGCATGAAGGTCCACCCCGGCCGCTGTAAGGCTATCGAGGGCGAGGAGTTCCTCGACAAGGTCATCTGCATCGACCAGAGCCCCATCGGACGCACGCCGCGCTCCAACCCCGCGACGTATACAAATCTCTTCAACGATATCCGCGACCTCTTCGCCTCCACGCCGGACGCGAAGGCGCGCGGCTACGGCGCGGGCCGCTTCAGCTTCAATGTGCGCGGCGGCCGCTGCGAGGCCTGCTCGGGCGACGGTCAGCTCAAGATCGAGATGCACTTCCTGCCCGATATCTATGTGCCCTGCGAGGTCTGCAAGGGCAAGCGCTACAACCGCGAAACGCTCGAGGTCCGCTACAAGGGCAAGAGCATTGCGGATGTGCTCGAAATGACCGTGGAGGAAGCGCTCGAATTTTTCCGCGACCTTCCCAAACTCGAAGCAAAGCTGCGTACGCTCAGCGAGGTCGGCCTCGGCTATATCCGCCTCGGTCAGTCGTCTACGACGCTCTCCGGCGGCGAAGCCCAGCGCGTCAAGCTCGCGACCGAGCTCAGTAAGCGCTCCACGGGGCGCACCATCTATATCCTCGACGAGCCGACCACGGGGCTTCATACGGACGATGTGAAAAAGCTCCTCGAGGTCTTGCAGCGCCTTGTCGACGCGGGCAACACCGTGCTCGTCATCGAGCACAACCTGGATGTGATCAAGTGCGCGGACTTCCTCTTGGACCTCGGCCCCGAGGGGGGCAGCGGCGGCGGTACGCTCGTCACCTGCGGCACGCCGGAGGCGGTCGCCGCGTGCGGCGCGTCCTACACGGGGCAGTATCTCAAAAAAATGCTGCGTTAAGAAGATCGTTCCCGAAAAAGCGGCTTCGCCGCTTTTTCGATATCACCCCTCGCCTGTCCGCGCCGTAGAATGGCGCGAGGTGATCCTATGCGGCTTTTACAGGACGGCGTTGTCGCGGCGCTTGCGGCCATTGGGCTGACGGCGGTGATCTTTCTGCTCGTTTCGGCCATTGTGCATCCGCGGCGGCGCGGATGTATCCCCGCCACGGCGGTCGTCGAGGCCTGCGGCGAGGCGAAAGCGCTTGAATACACGGTGCGCGCGCTGCTGCGCTCGCGCTATGAAGAGGGCGGCTTTTCGCGCGTCGTCATCGTGGACTGCGGGCTCAGCGACGACGCGCGATGCGTGGCGGAGCTCTTGTGCCGCAGCGAATACGAAACTTACCTCTGCCGGAAAGAGGAGCTGACCGATTTTTTCACATAGGAGATAGTTATGGGAGAAGAAACAAGCATCATCGGCACGGTCCTGTCCGTCGTTTTCCAGAATGAGGAAAACGGCTATGCCGTGCTGCGCCTTGTGACGGACGACGGCGAGCTTTTGACGCTCGTTGGCTGCGTCCCCTGCGCGGCGCCGGGCGAAAATCTGACGGCGACCGGCTCATTTTCCTCCCACCCGCAGTACGGCGAGCAATTTTCCGCGAGCGAGGTCGAGCGGTACCTGCCGTCGAACGAGACGGAGATTTTAAACTACCTCGCTTCTGGCGTCGTGCGCGGCGTCGGCCCCGCGACGGCGGAAAAGCTCGTCGCCAGATTCGGCGCCGAGACGCTGCGGGTGCTGGAGTCCGAGCCGGAAAAGCTCACGGCCGTCAAGGGCATGACCGCTCGGCGCGCGCAGGAGATCTCGAGCGCCTTCAACGAGCAGATGGGGCTGCGGCGCGTGATGGAGTTTCTTGCCCATTACGACCTGAGCGCCGCGCTCAGCGTGCCGCTCTACCGCCGCTTCGGTGTGAACGCGATGACGGCGCTCGAGCGCAACCCGTACTTACTGTCAGACAGCGCGTTCGGCGTGGACTTTTCCGTCTGCGACGAGATCGCGCTCTCGATGGGCTTTGGCGGCGACGCGTCGCTTCGCACCGAGGCGGGGCTGACATTCGAGCTCTCGCACAACCGCGACGCGGGCGGGCACGTCTTCCTCCCGCGCGAAAAGCTCCTTGCCGCGACCGCCCAACTGCTCGACTGCGGCGTTGACGCCGCGGAAAAGAGCCTTGACGATCTCATCGCGCTGCACCGCGTCGTGCAGGAGCCCGTCGCGAACGTGACGGCCTGCTATCTGCGCGCGTCGTGGGAGGACGAGACCTATGTCACGACGCGCATCGAGGCGATACTCGCCGACAAGCCCGACGCCCTGCGCGGCGTGGAGCGCACCATCAAAGAGATCGAGCGCGAGCAGGGCGTGCAGTACGCGCCGCTCCAGCGTCAGGCCGTTGAGCTTGCGGCAAAGGAGGAGCTGCTGCTGCTCACCGGCGGCCCCGGCACGGGCAAGACGACGAGCGTGCGCGCCATCGTCGCGCTCTTCGAGCGCATGGGCCTGAATGTCCTGCTCGCCGCGCCCACGGGCCGCGCCGCCAAGCGCATGGGCGAGCTCTGCGACCGCGACGCGCAGACCATCCACCGCATGCTCGGCATGACCTTCAACGACCAGACCGGCGAGGTGACGTTCACCAAAGGCGAAAAGGAACCGCTCGAGGCCGATGCGCTCATTGTGGACGAGACCTCGATGGTCGACCTCTCGCTGATGCGCGCGCTGCTCGCGGCGCTGCGTCCGGGCTGCCGCCTTGTGCTCGTCGGCGACCCCGATCAGCTGCCGAGCGTCGGCGCGGGCAACGTGTTTTCCGATTTGATCCGCAGCGGGCGCATCGCGACCGTCGCCCTGCGCGACATTTTCCGTCAGGCGGAGCAGTCGATGATCGTGCGCAACGCGCACCTCGTCAACACCGGCATGCCGCCCAAGCTCAAAAACGCGGCGGCGAACGACTTTTTCTTTCTCCCCCGCCGCGACAGCGTGCGATTGGTCGAAACCGTGGTCGAGCTGTGCAAAACGCGGCTGCCCGACAAGATGGGCATCCCCGCGGAGGAGCTGCAGGTCTTAACGCCCACCCGCCGCGGTGACGCGGGGACAAGGTCTTTGAACTTTGCCCTGCAAGCGGCGCTCAACCCGCCGCAGCCCGGCAAAAAGGAGCGGCGCTTCGGCGAGCTCACCTTCCGCGAGGGCGACCGCGTCATGCAGACGCGCAACGACTACGACGTGATCTGGCAGAAGGAGGACGGCACGGCGGGCACGGGCATTTTCAACGGCGACGTCGGCAAGATCGCAAGGATCGACCCGAGCGGCGAGCTGCTGGAGATCGTCTTCGACGACCGCACCGCCGTCTACACCGCCGATATGCTCGCAGAGCTCGACATGGCCTACGCCATGACCGTACATAAGGCGCAGGGCAGCGAATACCGCGGCGTCGTCTTTGTCGGCGCGCCGTGCGCGCCGTCGCTGATGGTGCGCGGCGTGCTCTATACCGCCATCACCCGTGCGCGAGAGTTGCTCGTCATCGTGGGCGACGATTCCGCCGTCAACAAAATGGCGGAGAACGACCACCGCAGCCGCCGCTACAGCGGGCTGAAATGGCGGCTCAGGAAAGGTGGGGAGGAGAAATGAAGACCCTTCGATCACTTGCGTCCCTCCTTTTTCCACCGCACTGCGCCTTCTGTGGAAAAGTCGGCGTGCAGGGCGTGTGCCCTAAGTGCGAAAAATTGCTCCCCTACTGCAAAACGCCCTTGCATGAGCGCGCGGAGATCGGCGCGTGCCTTGCCCCGCTCCGATACGAGGGCATCGTGCGCGAGGCGCTGCTGAACTATAAATTCCACGGAAGCCAGAGCCGCTGCACGGGCTTTGGTGATATTCTGGCGCAGGCCGTCGCCGAGCACTTTGGCGGGCAGTTCGACCTCGTCACCTATGTTCCCGTGTCGAAAAAGCGCAAGGCCGAGCGCGGCTACGACCAGTCGTATCTGCTTGCTCGCGAGACCTGCCGCCACTGGAGCGTCGCGCCCGAAACACTGCTGCAAAAGACGAAGGACAACGCGGCGCAGTCGTCGCTTTCCTCGCGCGAGGAGCGGCAGAAAAACGTCGTCGGCGCATACGTTGCCGTCAATGAGGACAAGATCAAGGGTCAGCGCATTCTGCT
>ENA-OWPF01001630-OWPF01001630.1-human-gut-metagenome-genome-assembly--contig:-NODE-1630-length-18860-cov-4.210901_pt1 | contig 18860 bp, 17 predicted proteins | sample MGYA00248261_ERZ651840 | MGnify/ENA primary metagenome ERZ651840 (study PRJEB26924, sample SAMEA4378268) | human gut metagenome | biome: human gut; feature: human-associated habitat; material: faeces... | reverse complement strand
GTAAAATCATCACCGCTCCACAGGTAAACATGAAAATCGAAAACGGCAATTTTTTAATATCTTCTCCCGAACTGATCGAAGACAGAGAAAAAATACTCACCATCTTCGAACAACTGAAAAAAGAAATGAAATAAGATTCCCCGGCCAATCACAAAGAAATAAATCTCATACCCAAATGGCGCTGTTGATAAATAAATTACAAACAGCACGCATAAGCATATGATCATACCCAAAGTTCTGCCTGATGCAGGCTGCGGAAACCGATAAATAAAACATGACAAAAAGTAAAATCACAGAGACGGGGCAATTGTGCTATTAAACCGACCGCCTTTGCTGAAAAAGAAAAAGCCTTGTATTTACAATTAAAAACTTCTGAAATCATTTGAATTTCAGAAGTTTTCCTATCTTATTTTATGTTCCGGCCGGGATGTCTACCCCGATTACATTTCACATGTTCAATAAATTACAAAAATCATCGGTTCCTAGCTTTCAAAAACCACCCGGCCAAATATTTACGAACAGATTCGTCATACAATTTCAGGCAAATATAAGCTAAAAGCATACTCCCTATAACTACCGCCAAAGCTCCGTATAATGATTCCCCGAATGTAAGTTCTTCATTTTTAACCCATGCATAGTACAGATAGATAAAAGGATAATGCACCATATACAAAGGATAGGATATATCTCCCAGAAATTTACATACCCGTTTCGTATATCTATCGGTAATCTTGCCGGAAGCACCCAAATAGACGATAAGGGGGAATAACAGAGCAAAACAAATCGTATCGTATAAGCCGTTCATCCATAAATGTCCGGCTCCCCCCAGGCGCGGAACAGCCAACAGAACAATGACAGCCAAACTGCATATCCAAAATGCCCCTTTTATATGGGTCGGTTTAAACATACGGAATAAAAGCAAACCGGCAGAAAAAGAGTATAGCAAACGAAAAAATCCTCCCGTAAACTCGATTCCTGTCAGCGAAAATCCGGCACAAATATCCCCATAAGGACCGAATATGCTAAAAACAGCCAATGCACATCCGGCAACAACCACCAACAAAGCAAGCATTGCTGTAGAAAATTTACGGATAAACAAGGCATACAGAATATTTCCGATATACTCGAAAAACAAAGACCAGCTCGGGCCGTTCAAAGGATACATTTCCCCCAAACCCCGGATTTCAGTACCGGGCGTAGCCGGTATTAAAAGGGCATTGATAAATGTTGCCACAAACAAGGCTCCCACTGTAACTTTTGCAACATCCCATACCGGACATCCCTGAAAATAAAACACAATCGCTCCGATAACAGCCCCCATGACAACCATAGGATGAAGACGTATGATTCTGCGTTTGATGAAATCCTTGGCAGTCATTGTTTTCCACCGGTCGTCATAAGCATAACCGATAACGAAACCGGACAAGATAAAAAAGAAATCCACTGCCAGATAACCGTGATTGATTTTCTGATCTAAATGACTTGTTGCATAAGCTTCGAATATATGAAACCATACGACCATAATAGCAGCCACACCACGTAATCCGTCGAGAATAGCGTAATGTGGTTTTGTATCTGCAAAAGCTGCGGAAGAAAATTGTGTTTTTAACATGAATAGACAGTAATAATTTCAGCTCCTGTTTAAAAATCAAAAGTTATTATAAAAAAGTGCCTTTTCCTGCTGTTAAAATGATTCATTTTAATTACCAAATATTAAACAATTATGTATACCACCGATTTAGAATAGACACGGCTGTAAAACTATCAATAAAATCCTGAACGTGCAAACGCCAAAGAAAAATATAATTTAACGAAAATTTAAACTTATAGACAAGACAGGAATAAAACACATTTTATATCCGCTATTTATCCCGGCTGAATTTTAAAAGAAATACCGCCAATTATTAAATTAATAACCCGGAATTTAAAAACACAATTTTCTTTGTCATTTCTGTTATGAGAGACACATACCGACAATCTGAAAACCACCTGTATATGGGTAGGACAATCCGTAATTTATCTACTCCTATTACAATCAAAACGCCGTAATTTTGAAATATCCGATAGAAAATCAATCAGTTACTCAAATGAAAGCGAAAAGAACAATAATGGCAACAACAGCAATAGCACTGTTGTTTCATGCAGCAAATCCGTTAAATGCACAGGATATGAAAAAAGAAAAAATTCCTCAGAACTTAAGTGCATTTCCGGTCGGAAATGCCAACGTGCAGTATGCAAAATTTTTTATCGGCCAATGATGCAGCCAATGCCGAAGCTACGCCCCAAAGCGGAGAACTCTCGGCCGACACAACCCCTGACTGCCCTACTATAAAGCAGTAAAATTAAACAACGACATTAAAATACCGGTACCAGATTCAATGTAAGATCAGGTAACCTCTGAAATTAGTCATCTACGATACAGTCAGTAAAAACGGAAGAGGCTGCCCCTCTTCCGTCTTTCAATTTTGCGAATATCGGTATTCACTGGGTGATATTCCCGTTATTTTCTTAAATATCAAACTGAAATACTGCACGCTGGGAAACCCTAACTGGCACGATACGGCAGCAGGTGTAGTGCCTGCTTTCAACAGTAGCCTTTTGGCAATATCCAACCGTTTAAACTGAAAATATTCCGTCAGTGTCTTACCGGTTTCAAACTTCAACACGTCATTAAAATAGGCAACCGACAGATTCAAATCTCCGGCAAAGTACTCAGATGCCGGCTGTTCTCCTCTCTGTAATCTACCGGAAACCATATAGTCATTGAGCAATTTTTCCAGTTTTTCCAAAATAGCTTTGTTTTTGGTTTCCCGGGTAATAAACTGACGCTCGTAGAAGCGGGCGCAATAATCCAGTAACAATTCGATATGACGCGACAAAATAGTACTGCTATGCATATCGATAGCATGGTGAAGTTCTTCTTCTATATTTTCAAGACAGCATACAACTTTGGACGTTTCACGCTGTGACAAATGCAATGCTTCTTCTTTATCGTAAGCAAAAAAAGTATAACTTTTAATATGATTTTTCAATGAAGTACGAAACAACAGGTCGGGATGAAATGCCAAAAGCCATCCTTTATCGGGTAATGCGCCGGTCTCACTCATACGAAAAATCTCTCCGGGAGCGAGAAACACCATTGTAGCGTTGGAATAATCATAATACTTGCGCCCACAACAATTACAACCACCCGGGCAATCTTCTATCAACAGGACGGCGTAAAACTCAAATTTCACAGCATCTTGTCCTAAATCGGGTTTCTCCAGATTGATAATACTTACCTGTGGATGTAAAGTCTTATTTCCCAGACATTGATTACATTCGCATACCGTTTTTATGTCTAACGTATTCCCTTTCATTCTAAAAACAGTCATTCGGTCTGTACACGATATTCGTTAGGAGTACATCCTACGCGCTTCTTAAACAAACGGGAAAAGTGTTGCGGATATTGAAAACCCAACGAATAGGCTATCTGACTGACAGTTTCTTCCGTACCGAGGATGCGTTCTTTGGCAAAATCAATTACCTTTTCCTGAATGTGCTCTTGCGCTGTCTTCCCGGTAATTTTCTTTACCATATCACCGAAATAGTTAGGAGAAAGACAGATTTTACCGGCAAAATACTTTACGGTAGGCAAACCATCAGATTCCGGAACATTACTACTGAAATATTCGTCAAGCAATTCCTCGAATTTTGTCAAAACATCATGACTCTCATTTTCACGAGTAATAAACTGACGCTCATAAAAACGCATACAATAATTAAGCAATAATTCAACATTCATTGCAATCAACGACTTACTGTGTTTATCAATCGCATGAGTCAATTCCAATTGAATATTTTTTAAGCAATCTATGACAATACTTTTTTCCTGTTCGGACAAATGTAACGCCTCATTAACGGCATAAGAAAAAAAGCCGTACTGCTTGATATTCTTTCCGAGCGTTGTACCACGTATCAGATCGGGATGAAACACCAAACCGAGCACCGGCTGTGAAACTCCTTCCGAATTAGTGATGGAAACAGACTGATCGGGAGCAAAACAGACGATGGTTCCGTCCTGATAATCATACTTCCTGCGTCCATAACGGATATCACAACTCTTATACAATTTCAGAAAAACGGCATATAAACCGTAATTCAACTGAACATTATTAAGCGATTTGGTAGCTTTCCGAAGGTCTGCAACTGATACCAAAGGGTGTAACGTTTCAAAACCATACAAAGAATTGTACTGGTCGACACTGGTTAAATTAATAATTTCATCCATAAACGTAAATATCTAATTAAAGCAGAGATATGTACAAATACAGTGCATTCACAGCTTTTTCAACCCATATCCTATAATTTTCCAATAACAAAATTAAAGTATTATTTTCATTTTTCCACAACCCCAATTACAGATATACTTACCCCATTTACAGATTTTACATCTCTTCCGGTTTCTTTCTTCATAAAGTCTCCCAAATATTACTCCTTCTGCCATCTTCTCAACCACCTGTCCCGGCGCAAAACTTGTCACTGTTCCTTCCTGATAATTGTAAATCTGTTTTCCATAGCATAAATCCCCGCATTTGGTTTGCTTCAGGTAAAGAGCATACACACCAAAATTCAATACGACGCGAGCCGGAAAATGCGTTGCCTTCGGCAAATCGACAACTGTAACCAACGGATGCAATACTTCAAGCCCGTACACTTATTATACTGAGCTATCGAATCAAGTTTGATGATTTACCCCTTAGACAATGCAGGAGTTATGCAGTCATATGCCTTTTTCCCGTCCACGTCATTTGAGACAAAAAAGGCGAAAAGTACGTGGACGGATAGTGGACGGATAGTGGACGGATAAGTGACCTTTTTAAGCTTAAATTGTCAATATAAAAAGACCGCGACGGCTTGACAAAAGACACAAAAAAACCTGTAATGTCTTAATATTACAGGTTTTACAATAAGTATTGACCGATTTTGACACGGTTTTTGTGATCCGCCTGGGGACACTTAGTGATCCAGCTGGAATAATCAGCAAAATCACGTACTATCTTGGATATTAGTCGATTAATATCTAATTTTCAAATTCTTTCAAAAACAAGACTAATTTCAGACACGTTTTAGACACGTGTAATTAACACAATTTGCCTTGAATTGACAGAGTAAAAAGAACTCGTTTTCAATGTTGCAAATGTAGTTATTATTCTTAGAATATAAAATCTATTAACACAAAAAATCGAATAATTTAATGAATAAAACAATTAGCTTAATCCTTACAAATAGTCGTTGTTTTAGATAACCATTTTTGTTTATATTCCTCCGTTAAGTCTGTAATCTTTTGCAGATGAGTAATGAGTTCTATTGTCTTTTTTTCTAATCGGTATAAATAGGCTAAAGCCAATTTTTCAGTAAAAGCATGTTTTAAGGCTTTTACAACCTGATTGTAATTTACCCCGATTTTTCTAATTTCCGCATTCGTTGCACTCAATCTTACACAAATATCATACGATGCCCCATCGGTTTTTATTACCTTAAAAGGTTTATTCAGTATGCAATTGGTCATAAACTCTGTCATTGTTTTTGCGCCGGATTGTTCATACAGCTTCTTAAATTTAATGTCCTCGTATTTGCTTAACCGAAAATTGTATCGATGTGTTCGGTTAGTTACATCCAATGATGTCGATCTGCCGTTCTTCCGGCTGTTACCAACTGCCGGACATGTGTTACTGTTCTTTTCTTTCATAATTGCTAATAATAAAATACGACTTCGGAGTATTTTATACCTCTTTTCCTGATAGGGAAAAGCAAGGCTTTTTGTATGACAAAAAGGTCTTTGTATGACAAAGACACACCTTGCTATTTTCTGGTGAAAATAAAATTCTGCCGGAAGGCAGAATTAAACCATAGTAAAAATATTGGTATAATTCCTCCATTTTTCAAGTGGGAAAGATAAAAGCTATTTAGTAAACAGAACGAATACTTCCCTCGTGTCAAATAGGGATGTTTCGATGACATTGAGATACCAACGTTTATAATTAAATACGTGTATATATATTTACTTATATACGTATTTAAATGTCTGTATTGGTTCATACACATACTTACTCACTCGCTGATAAACACACATATTTAACATATTAGTATGTATTAATTTACCTATTTTTGTACTTTTCTGAAATTATTTTTCTATAAAATTTGAATTTATTAAAGTTCTTCGTATATTCGCTGCGTTAGTCATAATTCCAAGAAGTGGGAATCCTGCTTCATTCGGTAGCAGGCATTTTTTTGCCTGTTACCTTTATTGATATGCGGTTCCGCACCCCCGTGGAGAGCACATAATATGCCTCCGGCTTCTTGGAAGTGACTAACAGCGGGACAGGCGGAACCGTTTTTTCTGCTTAAAACAAAAGACACAATGAAAGAGGAACAACCACCCTAAAAGTTATTATCTAAGGTCTAAAGGATATTGAGGTAACAAATCCCATATTTTGCATTCAAATATTTTTGCTAATACATTAATATGATCTAAATTAAAAGCATCATCGGTTTTGGGATTCTCTCTATTTGAAATAAAGGAAGCGGAAAGATTTATACAATCAGCTAAATATTGCTGACTCCAATTTCTCTTATCTCTATATTCTTTAACTTTTTGGCTAACATATAATTCAATAGCTGATTTCATAACCTTTATATTTTCACAAATAAAGGTTTTTTTTGGAAACAACTCACACACACATAGGTGTGCAAATAACATACATAGGTATTGGTAAATGTTTGTCAAATTTAAGCAAAGTAATGATTGCCAAACTCCGGGCTGTTAAATAAACAATATATCATAGAATTTCAAAAATGAACCATAGTTAATAACCTATTTAATTAACAAAACATGAATCAAGAACAAAACAATTTATCTGTTGTAGTCGCTTCAAGCGATCAGCAGGTAGTAGAACAATTTCAAAGTGAATTTAGAGAGAAACAAAAACAGTATTATTTAGAACAGGCAAAATTATTATGTCCTACTGTGTCAACGGAAGGTAAAGAAGAGTTACGCCTTTGGGCTCTTCTCCAGAAAACAAAACGTATTATAAAAATGCTGACACATTTTGACCGTTCTTGGGAAAACGGGATGCCGGAAATACAAAAAGCCTGCCTGTATTTTCTAACGACGGATGACGTACCCCGTAAAGAACGTGTAAGAATACTTGAAAAATGGTCGGATTGGTCTGTATTCCTTATCGGAGCTTCTCATCACCGTAGTTTCATCACTCAAATGTTACAGTGTTATTACCGTCAATTGCACGATCTTGAACGTTTGGTAGGCCGTGAACCTTCTGAAACTCCCGATTTACTAACCGACTAAAGTTTTTCAATATGGAAAATAGAGATAAAACGATTGTTCCGGCAAATACATTGCCGGAACAACCAAATAAGGAAATATACGTATCGGAACATCGTCCGTCGGATTCCTATTATAAAGAAATGGCAAAATATCATGCGGGATTCAATACAAATTACCTGACCCCGTCGGATTCTCTTGAAACTCTTTATTACCGTACACAACGTTTAAAACATCTTTTTATAGCCTTAAGTCGTCCGTGGGTATCAGGAAGCGGAGAAATACAGAAAGCCTGTGCTTATTACCTTATACACACAGAAATGTCAAAAGAAAGTCGTAACGCTTTTATACATGTTTTGGGGGATATTGCCCGTTCCGTGTGTTATTTTGCTGCTTATGGTGATTTCATAGCACAAATGCAGAGATATTACGCTCATCAGGAAACAGAACTAAAGTTCTTACTTGACGAAAAGAAAGAAACTGAACGTTGCCATAAAGAACGGTTAGAGCGTTTAGGTACGGAAGGCATTACTTACTGTATGAAGATTGGCAAAGGAGAAATCTATGGTATGCTTTATTCACAAATAGAAGAACTTTATAGGATTATGGGGCTTTTCATTGAAAGAGAAAAAGCACCTTTTGAATGCAGCGTAAAAAGTTATGATGAATATCGTATTGGTATCAGTAAAGACATCAGTTTATATGCTGATTGTGACGACCATTTTTTCATAGGCTACAGCCTTAGCACTTTTGAAGGACAATTGCAATGTATGCCTGCCGGACAAATGAAGCGGGTTGCTGATACAATACTGGAGTTTTTACGGGAGTTCGGGGAAAACGGAGAAAAAAAGGTATATTGGAACATAGAGGACTATTCCAAAGAATCACAATCCGATATTACATTTCAAATAAAGGAAGATAGCAGGCTTCCGAATTTTAGGACTGTACCGTGGATAAGTAAACGCATCAATAAGGAAGAAGGTGAAGAAACAGAGATCAATTATTTTATTGATGCTAATGAAATTCATTCTCCAGAATTATCATTTAGTGAGTTCGTCGCTATCTACTATAAATTAGGTGATTTTCTGAAAGAGCCTGTAAGAGTTTGAAACGTTGCCTTGCGGGGCGGTAGATTGTTAGAAAAGCGGGAAATAACCATTGGGTTATTCTCGCTTTTTTAATGATCGGCGGGTGTTCTGGGAAAGCTTGGAGCCCCTTGTCAGGCTCAATAGCTTTCCCAGAACAGAGATGTTAATAAAACCTATCTATCTAATCCTTTTATAGTAGAAACTTCTATATTTACTATTTTTTTTATGCTTTCTTTCCACTTTATTTTAGGATTACTCTTCAAATCATTATAAAGTTTTCTTATATTTTCATCCGATTGCCAAACCAATAATTTATTTGCTTGATTTAAAGTTTTTGTATCATTTATACCATTCATACTCAATCGCCTTAAGAGAAAGTTTGCTTTTCCTATCCATATATAGTTAGTAACATAAGGTTCTAAATCTTTTACTAGTTCTTTTGTCTTATTATCTAACATTGGCTCACAAGAAATACTTGTAGCAAACTCATGTCTATATGCATATATCAGACACTCTTTACGCTCATTGTAATCAGTTGCCTCTGGTTCCCAAAACTTTAAAATCTTTGAATTTTTTGAACCTATAGTGAAACGAAATAATATTCTAGTTTTAAATTCATAGAATTGGTTACAAATAGCTTTTACAACTTCCAAATGAGGTTTCGACACAATTAATACATTATTACCTGCATCTAAAAGTTTTTTTAAAAATACAAGGGAATATGAAAGATTAACAGGAGTTATGTCATGACTGGAAGGAAACATTATAAATCCATTCGCTTTTTTAATCTTTTTCTTTAGCTGAATAAAATTAACTTCTTCAATATTCCAATTTTCAGCAGTTTTACGTTTAAATCTAATAGCCATTTCCCGGCTATAACAGTATTTACAATTATTACTACAGCCATTTATAAAATTAGCATTCTCTACAGCCCACTCGTATGTTCCAAAAACTTGTTTATCATTTTTCATTGTGCAAAAATATCAAAATTCCAATGTTCTTTGACCGTCAAAACATATTTTATTTGCTTTTTGCCAAAACTCAATACCTTTAGGATGGGAAGATGCGAAAACTAAATCATAATAATTTTCAATAGGCTTAAAATCAAAATACTCATATCCAATGTTTCTCAAACTATTTTTATAGGCTTCTCTGAATAAAGTTCTTAATTCTGAAGGTTTTGCAGTATATATTTTAGGATCATCAAAAAAATCTCTTGATCCTAAAAAAGATATATACTTATTAATTACTTGCTGATAACGTTTAGGCGATGTGATTGCATTTCTAATATTTCTATTAAAATCTGTTCTTACTGCAAAGTTTACAATAAAATCAATATTTTTTAATCTATCTTTCAATGTTCGTAACAATGAAAAAGGAACACTACAATCTGTAGGATCTATAAATACTAGATATAAACCAATCCCCTGAGTTTCTTTTAAAATTTTATTACAGATTTCTTGTGGTTTATTATAATCACCAATTGTAGCTAAAGCATTAGGAACATTTGCTGTTTTTATCCTTGCATTCAAAATATCTATTACTTGCTGATTATAATCAAAAAAAATTGCTTTATTCAAAAATTTACAAGCATTATTTTCAACAATACACATGGAAGTTCCATTAAACTCATATCCATTTTCTCTATTTATACAACGTCCTGGGCCACTACAAATTTCAATATAATTTATTTTTCCTTCCCATTTATACTTCATCCCCATAGAAAAAATTGAAAAATATTGGACAAGATGATATATTTTTTGCATAGCCCACGCTCCAACACATCGAATAGGGAGATTATCTATTACAGAATTCGTTTGAGTACAAAGGTCTTCTTCTGTGATATCTTTGCGTTTATCTTTGTTGCATTTCTTATCACAACGTGAATTAGAAACCCCCTTTATATCAATTCTTTGACAATTACTCATTTTAAACTTATTAAAAATTACCAATAAGTATAACATAACAATAAACAAATTTATTCAATTTGTTTTAATTTAATATGAATTTTGAAAGAAAATAATTATACAACTATACATTTTAGTATTATTCATATTTGTAAAATAATAAGTTTTCCCGGAACGGGGATCACGCGGAAAGGATTTGCTTTTCTGGTTTCGGAGTTTTAAGGCGTTCCGAAAGATTTTTCATATCTTCACTTAATTTAGAATCGATGACTTTTGCATATATTTGAGTTGTCCTTAATGCCTTATGCCCTAATATTTTTTGAAGGGATTCCAGAGGCATGCCATTGGCTAAACAAACCGAGGTAGCGAAAGTATGCCGGGCAGTATGAAAAGTTAAGCGTTTATTTATTCCTGTAAGGGCAGTTATTACTTTCAGGTAGTCATTCGTTTTCTGATTACTTATTACGGGTAAAAGTTGTCCCTGCGGAAGTTTGCCCTCATATTTCTTTAAAATTTCAAGCGGGATTTCAAGTAATAATATTTTACTTTCCACGTTGGTTTTTTCCCGCCGTTTGATTATCCATTCGTTTCCGTCAAAGAAGTCTTTGATATGGCAGGCTTCTAAATTGCCTAAATCGGTATGCGCTAAACCGGTATAACATGAAAAGATATAAGTATCCCGTACCTGTTCCAATTTCGAACAGGTAAATTGATAGTTATACAGGTAATCGAGTTCATCGAGGGTTAATATATCCCTTTCGGTTTCTTCAAAATGAAAATGGTATAGACGGAAAGGATTGGTAGGAAGTAAGCCGGTATCATGTGCAAGGGTGACAACTGTACCTAATTTCTGTACAATTTTCATTATCGTATTATTACCACACTTAAAATGAGTACGAAGGTACATTTCAAAGTTTTTGATGAAAAACAAATCGATTTGTTTCATCGGTATATCCGAACACTTATATTTGCTTTTCATGTAAGCGATTAAACGGGTACGGACATTTTCGTAACGGGAAAAGGTTTTCCCTGTTAGTTGTCCTGCTGTTACTTCATCACGCCGGGATTCAATATATTGGTTGAAATACTCTATCAATAAAACGCCTCTTTCCTTACGTTCCTGCTCTTCTCTTTCTTTATGTTCTTTTGCTTGTCGTTCCGCTTCCGCCTGTTCCAACCGTTTTTGTTCCCCGGCTTTTTCTTCTGCCGTTTGGGACTGGTTTAAATAGGCTTCTTTCAGAGTTAAAGAGGTAACATATCCCTGTGTTTGTAAAAGACTTGTTTTAAGTTCGTTGATTTGGTTTTCTATGGCGTTCAGGGTGAGATTTAGTTTTAAAATATGGGGACTTTTACCTTTGCCCCGGCACTTTTGTTGATTCCATTGACCGGGGAGGAGGCATAGTTTTGTATGAAAGTCTGAAACTGCACCGTTTACCCGGATACGCCCCATAACAGGACTGGTAGCATCTTTATACACAACTGATTTCTTTACGAAAAATGTAATGGAAAATGTACTTCTCATGTCTTCATTTTTTACTGGTCAAAACTAATTTTAATGACTGAAAATGAGAAATTTACTACCTTAGACAATTCGATACTTTTTGCAGCTAATTAATACCAAAACGTGTCCGGTTTTTGTGTCTTCATTTGTCGTTATCCGACCAAGACACGAATAAGACACGTTTTGGTGTCCACTACTTGTCCACGCTGACTTTTGAAAGAAGAATGAAAGAAAAGAAAAAAGCCTGTAACATCTTGATAGTTACAGGCTTTGACTTGTTTTGTCACCTTTCGGCTTTGACTTTAAGTGATCCGCCTGGGATTCGAACCCAGGACCCCAACATTAAAAGTGTTGTGCTCTACCTACTGAGCTAGCGAATCAGTCTTTTGCCTAATTGCGGGTGCGAAGATAGGGGGAAAATCCGGAAAATGCAAATTTTATCTGTAATTTTTTACATTTTATTATATCTTACAGTATATCAGACGACAAAACTGTTCATAAATAAACGGATTTTATCAATTCTTTTCATTGCCCGAATATGGGGATTTTTATATTTTTGCCGGGGATAAGATTAATTCAATAAAAGATGTTTTTGGAAAGTGCCAGCAAAGCGGGATGGATAGAAGTGATCTGTGGATCGATGTTTTCAGGTAAGACGGAAGAATTGATCCGGCGCCTGAAACGGGCGCAATTTGCACGACAGCGGGTGGAAATTTTCAAGCCGAAAATTGATATCCGGTATTCGGAGGAGGAAGTTGTATCGCATGATGCCTATTCAATCCGCTCCACCCCTGTGGAAAATTCCGGAAATATCTTACTGCTCACAGGAGAGGTCGATGTCGTGGGAATAGACGAAGCCCAGTTTTTCGACGCCAACATTGTGGCGGTCTGTCAAAAACTGGCCGACAGCGGTATACGGGTCATCGTAGCCGGATTGGATATGGATTTCCTGGGAAAACCCTTCGGGCCGATGCCACAACTCATGGCTATTGCAGAATATGTAACCAAAGTGCATGCCATCTGTGTACATTGCGGTAACATCGCACAGCATTCCCATCGCCTTACAGCCAACGACCGGCTGGTTATGCTGGGGGAAAAAGACACTTACGAGCCTTTATGCAGACATTGTTTCAATAAAGCGAAAAACGAGGAACAGAAGCAGAAAAGTGAAGCCGGAAAACTCAATTTTCAAAACTAAGGGATTCTATTTGCTGTAAGCGGGAACTCAAACGGAAGGCATTCTGTTTACGGATAGATAACGTCATCCGGCATTCCATAGAGAAATCACGGGACATGACTTCCGGTTCTTCTTCCTTTACCACCCGCATGACTTCATTCATAACGGTATAGTCGAATTTAATACGAAAAACCTCGTCATCGGTTTTCTCGACGATCCGGGCATGACCGATAGCATCGGCAGCAGCAGCCCGGTAGGCATTGATCAAACCGGAAACCCCTAATTTTATTCCGCCGAAATAACGCACGACAACAATCAGGATATCTGTCAGATCATAGGAAAGAATCTGCCCCAGAATGGGTTTCCCCGCCGTAGAAGAGGGCTCTCCGTCGTCATTCGCCCGGAATTTTTTCTTATCGGCACCCAATCGGTACGCATAACAGTGGTGGCGGGCATCGTAATACCTGACTTTGATTTCCCCCACGATTTCCTTTACAGCTTCTTCTGTACGGACGGGATAAGCCAATGCGATAAATTTACTGCCCTTCTCCTTGTATAATCCCTCTGCCGGAGTTTCTATCGTTTTGTAGACATCTTCCATAGCTTAAAAAAGGGGTTAAAATTCAGTCCCGGACTAAACTCTAACCCCTCGTTAATTCATTTATACTTTCCGATCAATTGCTGCAATACAATTTTTTCTGAATCTCTTCCACTTCTATACGGAACTTTCTATCAGTCTCCATCAGATCGGTAACAGCTTTACAGGCATACAATACCGTTGCATGATCCTTTTTGCCGATCTGATTTCCGATAAACGACAAAGAAGCTTTCGTATAATTCTTACAAAAATACATTGCCAACTGACGCGCCTGTACCACTTCCCGCTTCCGGGTCTTCGCCTGCAAAGCTTCCGGCTCGATATGGAAATGAGTACATATCACCTGCTGAATTTTATCGACCGTCAAATCCTCGGTTGCCTGTTTCCGAACCATCTTACCCAAAATATCCCTAACCAGCTCAACCGTCAGATCCTTTTTATTAAAGGTAGCCTGCGCCAGCAAAGAAATCATCGCTCCCTCGAGCTCCCGGACATTGTTATTTACAAATTTACAAATATAGGCAATCACATCGTCAGAAAATTCAATACCATCTTTCTTTGCCTTGTACAATACAATTTCTTTACGGGTTTCAAAATCCGGCGATTTGATTTCTGCGGACAACCCCCATTTAAAACGGGACAGCAACCGGTCTTCAATCCCGCTCAACTCAGCCGGAGCCTTATCACAAGTCAGTATCAACTGTTTTCCGAGTTGCTGCAAATGGTTGAATATATGGAAAAAAGTGTTCTGCGTAGCCGTCTTGCCTGCCAATTCGTGAATATCGTCCAAAATCAATACATCTATCAACTGATAGAAATGCAGAAAATCGTTGATTTCATTCTTTCGTACGGCTTCGGTAAACTGTGTCTGAAAAAGATTGGTAGATACATATAATACGATCTTCTCCGGAAAATTTTGCTTTACTTCCAGTCCGATGGCTTGTGCCAGATGGGTTTTTCCCAATCCGGAACCACCGTATATCAGCAAAGGATTAAAAGCGGTTCCTCCCGGATTCTGTCCGATAGCCATACCGGCAGATTTCGCCAAACGGTTACAGCCGCCTTCAACAAAACTTTCCATTGTATAAGCCGGGTTCAATTGAGAATCGATCTGTAAACGGCTCACATTCCGTTCGAACGGATTTTTCAATCCGCCGGAAATCTGATTGTTCAGATAAATGGTATTCGCTTCCGGTTTTTTCTCAGGCGATGAAGACATGGTAACTGATAACGGCTTTTTAGGCTGATTCTCAACAACAACCGAATATTCCAACTTGGCATTCGGACCGATCACTGTCTTCAAAGAACTGCGCAATATATCTATAAAACGCTCTTCCAGGCATTCGTAAACATAGCTACTCGCTACCTGTATCGTCAACACCCCCTCCTTGAACCTCAAAGGACGTATCGGCTCAAACCATGTCTTGTATGTTTTGGGCGGCAACTGCTCCTCAATCAACTTCAAACATTTCGACCAAATTATTTTACAATCTTTTTCCATAGTTCTGTTATACAGATATATATATTATACTCTTCTTCTCTGTTTTGGGAACGCTAATTTCCAAAAAAAAACCAACAAAAAAAAATCGGTTTTTATTTGATTTTTTATAAAAAGCCATTAAGGTTTATTTATCAGCGATTTAGATACACATAACTGATAATCAGTTATATATAAACAAAATCCAAGATTTTTTTAAAGAAAATTTTCTTATATAATACAAGAAAACAGACTCAAAATTTATACGGGATTGTCCTGCCTAAAATATTAAAGCAGAAGGTGAGTGAACGCTTCAACATTTGACATAAAAATAAGTTTCGTTACAACATTATGTAAACTACATCCCTCCCTTAAAACGATCCTATTTAGAAGCGTTCTACATATTAGTTTTGTGATATTTTAACAATAAATGCATCTTTGAAAGCTTTATTAACAATAGTCAAATCCTTCTCTGCCCGCTTCAAAGTAGCATAGCTTCCAATCAAATAAAAGAAACGCCCGTGACGTTTAATTTCCTTTAAATCAGGATATTTCAGATACAACTCGGCTGTCAGCGGAAGCGGCTTTTCCGATTCATAAATGGCAATTCCATAATTGTCTTTCCCCTGTTTTCCCGATCCGCCGAAATCAAAAAGGGACAAATTAACAAACCGTTTGGGATCAGACCTGAAATCGACCAGTAACTTATTCAGGTTCTCACTAACGGCTGTCAGATTATAATACAGATCGTCATCGTTGACCATCTCTCCGAACGTTCCTTTTCCCCGGTTAATTTTCCGGGTAATCGAATCGAGCTGTTCCAATATACCGTTAAGACGATGTACCGTTTGGTTCAGGTTTACACTCCGCAACGAGTCGGAAATAACGACGATATTATCGATACCCCGGGAGATATTATGGTTATTTTCCCGCAAATTGGCTGATATGCTATTGACATTCTCCAATATCGAGGCAATTTGTGAAGATTGCCCTGTAATCAACTGGTCGAGTCCAGCAGAAGCATGCTCTACATTCGACAATGTATTCCGTACACTCTGCAAACTCTTTTCAATATTCCCTTTCGTATTGCTGTTAAATACTTCCTGTATATCGGTCAATACGGAATCGAGGGAAGAAAGTATATTTTCAGCCTTCAGTTTCAGGGGTTGTATCTGCTTATTCATTTGCTCTATCAACCCCAACTCTATTTGGGTTTTCAACGTATCTCCGCTACTGGCATAAGCAAGAGCATTCCCCGGTATAATATTGATAGCTTTCGAGCCCATCAAATCAGTACTCTGTATAGCCGCTATCGAATTAGCCGGGATTTCCAGATTTTTCCTATTGAAAACTGCACCAATACCCGGTCGAAACGTTTCCCGATAAAGCGGATGGCATTTACCTGTCCCACGTGATATCCTCTATATACAACACTACTGGATACCTTCAGTCCATCCACCCGTTCATACACCCCATAAAACATATTGTTCCGGTCGAACAAGGCTTTCGCTTTCAGAAAATTAATGCCCCAAATCAGGATAACCACTGCGGCAATAGCCGTTATGGCCAACTTCACTTCCTTCCTTATTTTCATATCATTTCAATTTCTTTTCTATTTCCCGTGCCTCCGCAATCTTAATTAATTTTCCTTTATGTACGGCTATTATAAAGCAATCTTTTACAATTTTACGAACTTTCCCCAAACTTTTCTTCACGTCATCAAAACTTTGTGCCGCACCGACATAATAGCGGTAGCGATCACCGGTATGTATTTCACAAACAGAAAAAGAAGAACACAACTTAGCCGGTTCCTTGATTTTTGCACCCGCCGAAGCGACTTGCACCGCATAGAAAAAATCGGTCGGAACCACCGTATTCTTTTTTTCATCCGGTACAGAAACCTCCTCTGAATCTTCGGTTCCGGCCTGACTCAAAATAGCGCTGTTTCTTTCGACATGTGCCTTATAGCGAATAAAAGCCGTCACAATAGAATTGGCCATCTTACGCTGTCCGGCAGAGGAATTTAAAAAAATTTCTTCCTCCGGATTGGATAAAAATCCCAATTCCACCAAAATAGCCGGCATTGCTACATCCTTCAAAACCAAGTACCCTGCCTGTTGCACACTGCGATCCTTCTTTGCTGTACTCTTGATCAATTCTTCCTGTACCAATCCGGCAAACTCGAGACTCTTGCCGAGATACAGACTCTGCATCATCGAAAAAATAATATAAGACTCTGCATTGGAAGGATCAAAACCGGCATATTTCACCGTATAATCGTCCTCGTATTTGATTACCGAGTTTTCACGCATAGCCACCTTCAAATTCGCCTCCGTCTTGTGTAAACCGAGTATATACGTTTCAATTCCGCGTACCGAACGTTCTTTTACGGCATTCGCATGAATGGAGATAAAAAGATCAGCTTTCTGGTCGTTAGCAAATTTACTCCGGTCTCCCAATTGGACAAATACATCTTTTTGCCGGGTATATACAACTTTTACATCAGGCACTTTTTCCTTGATCAACCGCCCCACTTCCAAAGCCACTTTCAGGGTAATATTCTTTTCATAACTCTTTGATCCGACACAACCGGGATCTTTTCCGCCATGCCCTGCGTCAATGCAAACGCAACGAATTTTGCCCAAATCAGCCTGAGCAACAGCACTTAATGAAAGGATAAAAAACAAAAATACCGACAAAAACCAACCCGCCCCGTATCGAATTATCATGACATTTAAAACTTTTTAAAAAGAATCGTGAGTATTAACAATCAATATTTCTTACATTTGCCCTCCGAATACAGAAAGTAAAACGGCAATTATATTCAATACAAAAATAATACAATAAATTGCAAATTAGAGAATATATATACCAATTTATTAAGGTGTGTTTCATTTTTATAATGACAACATTTTCTTTCTCAATACTTTCTGCACAAGAGAAAGCCGACTCCTTACACCTTCTACGACCTCTTTCCCTACCCCCTGCCGACACCTTAGTCGTCGTAAGCGACACGATACGGGTCGATACGGTCAGCGGAGATTCGGTCAAACCCGACAAACCTCTTTTTAAAGATATCATCTCTTACGATGCCGAAGATTCCATCCGTTTTTCTATCGAGCAAAAAAAAGTATATCTGTACGGAAATGCAAACGTCAAGTATTTAAAAACCGAACTAAACGCCCAATTCATTGAATTGGACATGGATAAGAAACAGGCTTTCGCATCCGGGATGCCGGATACGTCAGGTACGTTGATCGGTACTCCGAAATTTAAAGACGGAGGTCAGGAGTTCGAATCCAAAGAATTGAAATACAATTTCGAAACGGGAAAAGGATTTGTCAAGGAAATCATTACCCAGGAAGGCGACGGCTATGTACAGGGCAAATTGACCAAACGAATGTCCGACTCGATTTATTGTGTGAAAGACGGTTGGTATACAACTTGTGACCAGCACGATCATCCGCATTTCTATATTCATATGCGACGGGCCAAAATGATAAAGGATAAAAAAGTGATCTCCGGTCTGGCAAACCTGGTTATCGAAGATGTTCCTCTTCCGCTCGCTATCCCGTTCGGCTTCTTTCCCATTACCAAAAAAGGAACCTCGGGTATTATCATGCCCACCTATGGAGATGAACGGATGCGTGGTTTTAATCTTAGAAACGGCGGATATTATTTTGCGATCAGCGATTACATTGACCTGTCTTTAACCGGAGATATATATACCAACGGCTCGTGGGGACTGAACGTAATATCCAATTACCGTAAAAAATACAAATACAGCG
>ENA-OWPF01001608-OWPF01001608.1-human-gut-metagenome-genome-assembly--contig:-NODE-1608-length-19039-cov-5.527971_pt1 | contig 19039 bp, 10 predicted proteins | sample MGYA00248261_ERZ651840 | MGnify/ENA primary metagenome ERZ651840 (study PRJEB26924, sample SAMEA4378268) | human gut metagenome | biome: human gut; feature: human-associated habitat; material: faeces... | reverse complement strand
GACTAAAGAAACGTCGGAAGAAAGTAATCAACCATTTCTTAATTGTTTCTTCGTCATAACTACCGTTAAATGCTTTGTTGGCTAAGAAAAATATTTTGGCGGGACGAAAACCAAAGCGCAGAAAATAGTAGAGGAAAAAATCATGTAATTCATATGGACCGACTAAGTCTTCTGTTTTTTGTTTGATATTTCCATTATTATCTGCCGGGATTAGTTCCGGACTGATTGGAGTATCTACGATGTCGAGTAATGTATTACGTGATTGTTCATCTACGTTATTATATGCAACCCATTTCACCAGATACTTTACAAGCGTTTTAGGAATACTTCCGTTGACTCCGTAATTTGACATGTGATCACCATTGTAGGTAGCCCAACCCAATGCCAATTCAGATAAATCTCCTGTACCGATAACAATTCCGTTTACTTGATTGGCAAAGTCCATGAGGATTTGTGTACGTTCGCGTGCCTGTGAATTTTCGTAAGTGACATCATGCACATTTATATCATGGTCTATATCCTTGAAATGTTGAATACAAGCGTCTTTAATACTAATTTCACGAATAGATATTCCTAATGATTTCATCAGGTTGATAGCATTATGGTAGGTGCGGTCAGTCGTTCCGAAACCGGGCATTGTGATTCCAAGAATTCCTTTTCTGGATAATCCTAGTTTATCAAACGTTTTCACGCAGACAAGTAGTGCAAGCGTTGAATCCAATCCACCGGAAATTCCTACTACGGCAGTCTTGGCTCCTGTGTGGACAAGCCGTTGTGCCAATCCCGCTACCTGAATAGCGAAAATGTCTTCACAGTGTTCGTTTAGTTCTTTCCCTTGTGGTACAAATGGATGTGGATGGAAACTTCGGGTGAGGGCTAGTTCTTTACTGTTTACAAATTCTGTGGCAACAGAAACTGCTCTCTTGTCTCTTAAATTAGCTTGATTAGCCGCGAAAGTTGTGTTGATTCTACGTTCTGCGCGTATACGTTCTACATCAATCTCGCTGATAATAAGCTGTTCTTCCATGCTGAATCGCTCACTGCGTGCAAGCAGACTTCCATTTTCGTAAATCAATCCATTTCCGGCAAAGACTACATCAGTAGTAGACTCTCCGAAACCGCAAGATGAAAAGACATATCCTGCGATACAGCGTGCAGACTGTTGACTGATGAGAGAACACAGATAATTGTGTTTTCCGATACCTTCATTGTCTGCCGACATATTGAATAGGATTTCCGCCCCTTGTAAAGCTAGCGATGAGCTGGGAGGAATCGTGGACCATAGATCTTCACAAATTTCAATTCCGAAAGTAGTATCTGAAGTTTCAAAAAGCAAATTAGCTCCTATGGGAACAATTTGTCCGCATAGGCGTACATTGTCTGTTGTTAGTTGAATCGCGGAGGTGAACCAACGTTGCTCATAGAACTCTTTATAGTTAGGGAGATAAGTTTTGGCGGTAACGCCTAGTACTTTTCCTTTCTGGATAACTACTGCGCTGTTAATAACCGTCGAATTGACAACTACCGGCATACCAACAATAGAAATAATGTCCAATTGGCGCGTGTTATTCAGAATTTGCATTAATCCCATTTCTGCTTCTTCCAGCAAAAGCTGTTGACCGAACAAATCGCCGCAAGTATATCCAGTAATACTCATTTCCGGGAAAATGATGATTTGCACTCCCTTTCCTTCGGCTACTGCAATCAGGCTTTCTATTCTCTCTACATTGAATTTACAGTCGGCCACTTTCACGTGTGGCACGGCTGCTGCTACTTTCACGAATCCGTAGTTCATCTTATACCTTTTTATATATAATGAGTGCAAAAATAGGAAAATAGTTTTGAATATTTATCTTTTCTATGGTGAATCCTCTCAATGAGGTCCTTGGTATGTACTATAATACTGTTGTTTAGACAATTAATATGCTTGTCAAAATGAAAGCTAATGGGTGTACCCTTTACGATAAGCTTGGTTTTTTGTGCCTTTTGTATTCTATGTAGGCTTTGTTTAGTGTTAAAAAGATATAAGTGGAAATTTGGTATAAAATTTGCGACTTTTTGTTTCTTTTGTTTAACTATAATATTTATATTTGTAGCCAAATAGAACGTAATTGGAAGTTCTTAGCACCTGAACGGAACAAGTAATATTGGTTTTGAATTTATAATTTAAGAGAGCAGATGGACATACATTCGATTCACACAACAGTAACACGAAAAATCTATTCGGATATTTGGCGTAATATTAAAAATCAGCCAAGTTAGTTTTTTCCCATTCTATTTTTAGAAAAAAGTATTTCTGCCCAAGGTCAATGAAAAGTTATGCTTTAAAATTGGTCTGTGGGAGAGGAGGTATTATTTTATACGTAAAGATACCATATACGTATTTCATTAGTAGATGAATCTATAAAAATAAATCAATTTCATTAATTTTAATTTTAAGTATCAAAGATGAGAAAATCAATTCTCTTGTTTGTACTCTTTACTCTGACAAATATCCCCCTGTTGCTTTTTGCACAGGGTGGGTATCAGGTAACTGGGCATATCATTTCATCGGAAGATAACGAACCGATGATTGGCGTGTCGATTGCAGAGAAAGGTACATCAAACGGAGTAATTACCGATGTAAATGGTAATTACAGTATTAAAGTGACGAAATCTCCCGCCACTTTGCAGTTTTCTTACATCGGAATGAAAACGATAGAGAAGCAGGTAACTGCTTCTACTCGTCTCGATTTGAAGATGGAGAGTGACGCACAGCAGGTAGATGAGGTTGTAGTTGTAGCCTATGGTGTTCGGAAGAAAGGAACTATAACCGGTTCCATGGCGGTAGTAAAGGCCGATCAGTTGGAGAATGTACCAGCTCCTAGTTTCGATCAGGCTTTACAGGGAAAAACGCCGGGACTTCAGGTAATTTCCAGTAGTGGTGAGCCTAGTGCATCTGCCGACTTTCAGATTCGAGGAGTGAATTCTATTAATGCGGGAACAACTCCACTTTTTATTTTGGATGGCATTGCTATTACTGCTGATGTTTTTTCAGCAATCAATCCCAATGATATTGAGAGTGTTTCTGTGTTGAAAGATGCTTCTTCTACCTCTATATATGGTGCGCGTGCTGCCAATGGTGTAGTGGTAATCACAACGAAGCGTGGCCGAAGCGGTACGAATGGAAATATTGTGGCTCGTGCACAATATGGTATCTCTAAACTGGCTTATGGAAAATGGGATTTGATGAATACAACTGAACGCCTTAATTATGAAGAAGAAATCGGTATAAGAAAGGCGGGTACGTATGATCGTGAATTATTGGAACGTACCAATATTGATTGGCGTGATGTGGTATATAATGATGCTGCTCCTTTTACTAGTATTGATTTACAAGCAGGTGGTGCTACGCAAGGAGGATTCAACTATTATGTTTCCGGTAATATTCATTCCCAGGACGGTATCGCTTTGAATTCAGATTATAAGCGCTATACTTTGCGTGCTAATTTAGAAGCAAAAGTGAATAAATGGTTCAAGGTTGGCACAAATGCTTCTTTTGCTTATGAAGATTATAGTGAAGCAGTTGATGGTGACTATAATACTGTCACTCCAATTTCAGCTTCCCGTTTTATGCTTCCATATTGGAATCCTTATGCCAGTACGGGAGCTGTTGCAAGTATAAATGATGGCACTTGGTTGGGAACGAATGTGAACCCGTTGGAGTACCAGAATAGTAATCCTTCAGATAAAAATCGTTGGAAAATAATAGCTTCGGCGTATGGTGAACTTCGTCCGATACCGGGGTTAACTATCAAAACATTGGGAGGTGTTGACTTTTTAGATATGCGTACTAATATGTTTTCAATGCCATCCTATTTACCTAATTACGGTGAAGGAACTGTTGGACGCGCTTTCTCACGTTATACGAATATAACATGGTCAAATACGGCAACTTATCTCTTTGATATAAAAGAAGATCATCATTTTAATGTCATGGTCGGTCAGGAATGGGTGGATAACCAGTCTGATGGATTCTCTGTTGTCACTCGTGGACAAAGCAATGATAATCTGTTGACAATGTCGACTGCTGCACGTGCGGAGAGTTACACCGATACAATGAATGAGGCAAGGTATCTTTCATTCTTTGGACGTGCTGAATATAATTATCTGAGTAGATATTATGCTGATATCTCTTTACGTCGTGATGCTTCTTCACGATTTGGTGTAGATTCTCGTTGGGCTAATTTCTGGTCAGTGGGAGGTATGTGGAATGTCAAAGGAGAAAAGTTCCTGAAGAATGTGGATTGGCTGACAAATGCTCAACTTGCTGCTAGTATCGGAACTTCTGGTAACTCATCAATTCCTGCTTATGAGCATCTTGCACTGGTTGCTGGAGGGCCGATTTATGGTATTGTTAATGATGTTGATATGACAGGTATAGCTCCTTATTCTAAAGGGAACGAAAAACTAACTTGGGAGAAAACGTTAACAACCAATATTTCTTTAAAATTAGGTTTCTTTGATCGACTAAATTTGGTTGCAGAATTTTATAATAAGCAGACTAATGATATGTTGATGGAAGTACCTGTATCGGCAGTGGGTGGCTATACAAGCCGTTGGAGCAATATGGGAGAAATGGTCAATCGTGGTGTCGATCTTTCTTTTGATATCGATGTTCTTCGATTGAAAGATTTTCGTTGGAATATTTCTGCAAATGCATCTTATAATATGAATGAAATCACGGAATTGTATGATGGACGTGATGAGTACGATTTGGGTTCTACTGCTCTTTACCTTAAAGTCGGACATTCGTATGGCGAATTCTATCTGAATCGTTATGCCGGTGTAAATCCGGCTAATGGTGATGCACTTTGGTATGATAAAAATGGAAAAATAACGAATGAATTTAAAGAAGAGGATAAGGTACTGATAGGTAAAAGCTGCAATGCTCCCTGGCAAGGAGGATTCGGTACTACACTTTCTTGGAAAGGTGTGACTGTTTCCGCGCTGTTTAGTTGGGTCGCAGATCGTTATATGATGAATAATGACCGTTACTTCAGTGAGAATGCAGCGGTTTATTCGAGCTATAATATGTCAAGAAGACTGTTGACTGATCGTTGGAAGAAGCCGGGTGATATGGTAACAATGCCCCGTTATGATGTCCCGATGCAATTTGATGATCGAATATTGGAAGATGCTTCTTTCCTTCGTTTGAAAAATTTGAGTGTATCTTATGAGTTACCGAAGAATTTACTGAAACCTACTAAGATTATTGATCGCGTACGAGTGTTCGCACAAGGCCAGAACTTATTTACGTGGACTAAGTTCCAAGGCATGGATCCGGAATCTACTGCTAATTATTATCAGGCAGCTTATCCGATGTCACGTCAGTTCTCTATTGGATTAGAAGTTAGTTTCTAGGCGTTTTTCTATACATTAATATAATACATAAAATGAAAAAAGTAAAAATACTATTCTTATTGATGTCGCTAGTGTTTACTACGACCTCTTGTGATATGGATTTGACACCAGATAGTGCCGTTCCTGAACATGAGGCATTGCGTACGATAGACGATTGCGATGCATGGGTGGTGGGCATTTATAGTGCATTTAAAAATAGTGCATTATATAGTGGCTACATGACTTTGCTCCCCGATATTCAGGCGGATATGGCTTATGCTGCTTTGAATACTAATAATGGATTCTATACTAATATTTATCAATGGGATATTAAGTCTACAACAGATGAGATAATTGCTGTATACAATGGACTTTATACAATTGTAGCCCGTTGTAACTTTTTCCTTGACTATAAGGATCAGGTAGAGGTTAATTTGAAAACGACTGCCGACAAAGATAATTTCAAAAAGCGTTTGGGCGAGGTATATTTTGCACGTGCCATGGCTTATGCAGAACTGATCCGTTTGTTTTGTGAACCGATGACTTCGGTAAATGCCGATACGGAAAATATGGGTATCTGTCTTCCTACTACTTATCGGGATGATGTTCCGAAGGTAAAACGCTCTACCTTGCGTGAATCCTATAATCAGATTATCAGTGATTTGAAGAGTGCCGAAGATAACTTACCGGATTCACGTACAGTGGCTGATAGTCATTATTTCAGTAAGGGAGCTGTATATGCTCTTCGTGCACGTATCTATATGTATATGGGAATGGGGGATTTAAAGCGTGATAGAAATAATGAATATTTGAAGAAATCAGTAGAAGCTGCTACAAAAGTGATTAAGTTGGGAGTGTATGAACTTTCGGATGCAATCAATAATGCTTTTGTTATTGACTCTAAATATTACACGGATTATCAAGTGATGTGGATGCGTGATGCAAGTGACGAGGTTATTTGGAAAATAGGCATGAGTTCTACTAGTTATGGTGGTGCATTAGGAAAAGAACTATTGTCGTATAATAATTCAACCTATAATCCCAGATATCATTTTGCAGAAGCAATCTTGGACTTATATGATGAGAATGATAAGCGTGCTTCTATATTTTGCACACCAACAAAAGATGTAAATGGTGACGAAGTGTATCTAATTACCAAATACCCGGGAAATACAGATCTTGATGGAGGAGATATCCCCAGATTTGTTAATATGCCGAAACCTCTTCGTCTTTCGGAAGTTTATTTGGTACGTGCAGAAGCCTATTATTGGTTGAATGATGATGAAAATTCTCAGAAAGACCTCTCTTCGGTAATGCGTAAGCGCATCAGTGGCTTTGGTTCATTAGGTGTTTCCGGTGATGATTTGCTGAAGGAAATAAAGAACGAACGTGCTCGTGAATTATATTTGGAAGGTTTCCGCCTGTCCGACTTGAAACGCTGGCATGATCCTATCAAACGTCAGAAGCAACTATACAGTTTACAAGGGCCTTATAATAATGAAATGGAAGTGAAATATACAGATGCAAAGTATCGTTTCACTACTTGGCCTATTCCAAAACATGAGATAGAAGCAACCAATGGTTTGGTGGTTGGTAATGCTAGTAATAATTAATCAAAACATATAACAGATTAAATGTATATGAAGAAATTTTTGAATCTTCTGTTGGCGACTCCGGTAGCGGCTGTTATTATGGTAGCTTGTCAGTCGGATGAAGGGATTACATATTCGGGACCTGAATATGTGATGTTCTCTGATACGGTTTATACGATGCCTGTACAGGATAAGGAAGAAACCTTTAGTGTGCCGGTGGCTGCTACTACAACAGCCGATTATGACCGCAATTACGCTGTAGAGATTGTCAATGAAAAATCAACTGCTGTTCGTGGACTCCATTTCGATTTCGTTGATAATTCTAATAATATAACGATAAAGGCCGGTGAGCGTGTCGCAAATGTCAGTTTGAAAGGACATTATACAAACATTGCACGTGAAGATAGTCTGGTTGTAAGTTTACGTTTAGTTGAACCTAAAGCACAGGAATGGAATTTATATGGGAATACTACACGTGTGGATTTAGTGAAGTGTCCTCCGTTCAAGATGAATGAATTCTTGAAAATAAAGAAGGAGGACGACAAGGTGAATCTGATAATGCTTGCTTCTTTCCCGTTCGATAGCAGTATGGGACAATATTCTGCTCATGGATATAAGAAAGATGATCATACACTGATATTGACGGATATGTTTGGTGAATCGTCTTCAGAAAAAATTCGTATTATTTTTGATGAGACAGATCCTTTGGACTTGAGAATAACGGTTCCTGAACAAGCGGCTTTCCGTGAAAGTAACTATGGATATGTATGGGTACGTTCGGTAGAACAATATCCTTCTTATTTCAATACTTTCGATAATTTCTTTGTGCTGATTCTCGAGGCTTATGTACCGCAAATCGGTAGCTTCGGTGTATATCAGTATATTTTCGAATGTATTGATGCTGATGAAGAAGCTGATAATAACAATGGAGCTGCAACACGTGGTTTCTCCAGTTATACTTCGACTTTTAAATTGAATAAGTACTAATTTAAATATAGATAATATGAAAACGACAATGATTTATTTGCGTCAGCTTCTCGCTTTATGCGTAGTAATGGTTGCGTTTGCAGCATGTGGGGACGATGAAAAAAATGAAGGTGGTAGTTCCTCGGCTTCCGGCATTCAATTGAATACTATTGATAAGATTACCTGTTTATCAGAAGAGTCTACTATTGATATTAATTTTACAGCTGGTAGTGATTGGACAGCAGCCTCTAGTGCTACTTGGTTGAAGTTGAATAAATTAACAGGATCTGCTGGTGATATCACTCTTACAGCAACTATTCATGAGAATGAAAGTTTTGATATTCGCCCTGCTACAATTACCATTAAAGATAAAAGTACAGGAAAAGAAGCAACTATTTCTGTGAAGCAGGCATCTAAAGGTACTATTCTGTTTTTCTCAAGCGCTAGTCAAAACGGACAGACTTTTGATAATATTCAAATAAGTGATGATAGTAAAGCTTTTGTTGCGACTGTAAATGTTACAAGTAATTATGATTGGACTGTAAACACAGATAAGAGTTGGCTGAGCTATTCAAAAGCAGCGGATGCTAATGAAGATGGTTCTTATACAGTGACTTTCTATGCTGATTTTGATAAACTTTATGAGACTGGAAAATATGGGGCACAAAGTGCTGTGGCTCATTTTGAATATACATCAGCAACTCGTACACCTGCTACTGTCGATTATCAATTGGACTTTAAAGGAATTACTCCATCTTTGACATTTGATGTGGATAAAGTAGAATTGATTAATCAAAATGGAGATGGTGAGTATATAGGTCTTGCTACTGTATATTCAAATGTAGCATGGGATTTTGACGAAAAACCAGAATTTGTTGAATCTGTTGAGGTACTGGGGGATAATCAATCGGCTAAATTTTTGCCTGTTTCTACTCGAATTAAATTGGTTCTAAAAAATAGTGAAATTGACACAGATGAATTGAATGCTGTTTTAACTTTCAAAGATGCTACAACTGATACTAAGTTGGATAATATAGAATTACCAATTGAGTTTGCAGGAGTCGGTGGTAAATATGTAACTTACGATCGCTCAGTTTTCAAGGATAATGATCCTTCAGATATGTATCCATATTTTATGTTTAATGCAGATGGTACCTGGACTAATCTGGAAGAATCTTTTAGTGATATGAAAGTTGAAATTACAGCTAGTGACGCCGATGACATTGCAATATATGCTGTTAAATATGATGCTAATATGGATAGAGTGTATACTAGTGAGATTTGGTGGATGAACCATAATGAGTCGGAACTTACTCGTGCTAAGCTGGGTAAAACAACTTCTATATTTAGTGTGGGTGAGCGTGGAACAGATGAATGGAGTGATCCAACACCGCTTGAAGATCGTTTCTGTGCTATATTCATAGTTTCTGGAACAGAATATCCTGATGTATATTCTTTGTTTGATGGAAATGATGAATTGCGAGAAGGGCTTCGAGATAATATGCTTATTATCGGTCAAAAAGGCAAAAAGTTGGATTTTAGCCAATTCTGGTGTGAAGGCTTAGATGGTAATAACGTTGTAATAAATGTACCGGCGGCAGGTAAAAAATATGAGTATCCTTATGAAGGATTAGACATGGAAGCTGCTCAACCTAGTTTTATTGTTGGTAAGGATTTATCTATTGAGGATCATCAGGTACTGAATAAGGAAGATGATTATGATTTTACTATTTCACCTATGCTTATAAATTGGGGTACTGGTACTTTCATATCTGAGGAGAAGATAGTATTTGAGGTTGGAGAGAACAAAACCGGAGAGGAACGTCAATATACGTATGCTATTGTTGCGAATGATGGAACAAATCCAGGATATGTATTAGTTCATTTTACATTAGTCCAAACTGCAAATTAATTCAGAAAACGTTATAGTTTAAATAAAATAATGAATCTATTAAGAAAAATATATGGATTGTGTACGGCAATGCTCTGTTTGGTATTGATTGCCGGCTGTTCGGATGATGATGTGATATCTTCCAATGGCACAGCAGGATATTTAAAACTGATGGTTGCTCCACAAACTTCGACTGCGACACGCGCAGGAGGACTAAGTCTCTCCAATGTTAGGAAGGTAGAGGTATCCATGTTATATGGAGATTTACCTGTGACTCAGTCTTTGAATTTAAGTTCTGCAGAAGGTGCTGCAGAACTAGGATTAGAATCTGAAAAGTTGGAACTACGTGCTGGAGAATATAAAATGCAAAGTTATATTCTGTATGGCACGGCTAAACCTGGTGCGGAAACCCCCGAAATGTTAATGACGGTTTATTTGGATGAGGTTGTTCCTTTTTCTATATCTAATGGGCATGTGACTGAAGTCAATCTTCAAGTAAAATCTTCTGTATATGGGAAGGTTTACTTTGATATTCTTAAAGACCTTTCTAATTATAAGGAAGAAACAGATAAAGCAAACCAAGGAGTAACCAGAGCATTCGATCAAGATCCAGAACTATTTAGTTATGATGATATAGCGGAAGTTGATCTTTATTATAAAAAGAAAGGCTCTAGTGAACGTGTTGATTATCATTCATTTAAAGTATATACAAAAAAGGGTGAGAAATGTCTGCATACTGATACTGTTTCTACATGGGAGGCTGGTGAATATGAAATTACTCGCTATATGTTGTATAGTGATAAACGCACTAATATGTTGTTGGCTGGTGATTTGAAAGATACTTATGTCAATGTTGCCCCGGTTATGTATACCCAAGCGTCTTTTACTGTAACTTATCCGGAGAATATGCGCTCTATAAAGGACTATCTTGCCTTGTACAATATCTGGATAAATATGGATGGTCCGAATTGGAAATATCAGGGAGAGTCTTTCCCTGCAGGAGCCAATTGGCGTTTTGCCGATCGTCCTATTGACGAATGGGGCAATCAGCCGGGAGTGGAACTATCTAATACAGGACGTGTTAAAACATTAGATATAGGTTCTTTTAATCCGGAAGGAGCAGTTCCTGATGCTTTGGGTGATTTGACGGAACTTGAAGCATTGTGGTTAGGTACTCATAATGATGCAGCTAGTATAGAAAATACAGAAGATATGTATTATGTATTGAATACGTACGAACTTCGTCGGAGAGGCATTGATATCTGTGCCCGTCGTATGGAGATTGCTAAGGAACGTTCTGCAATATTACATTCTACTTCAACGTCAAGGATTTATACAACCAAGAAACCGGAAAGAGTTACTTTGGCTACTCGAAAAACGTATGATTTTGCACAGGGAAGCCTCTCAAATCGTATTACTTCTATTCCGGAAACTATCGGAAATTTAAAACAACTTACTTATTTGTATGTAGCAAACGGTCGTGTGAGTGATTTGCCCACAGCGTTGAAAGATTTGCCTGCTTTGACAGATTTGGAATTTTATAACTGTCAATTTAAAACATTTCCGGATGTATTGACTAAAATGACAAGTGTTGTCTCTTTGAATTTCAGTTGTAATGCAACAATGGAAGCTGACGAGTTATATAATGGTTTGAATGCATTTGTAAAAAGTAATAATAAGGTATTACAAATACTCTATGTAACATCTTGTAAACTGGAAAAGTTCCCGGAAGAGTTAGCTAATGCGACAAAGATTGGTTTGATTGATTTCACTAGTAATAGATTGAAGAAACTGGATGGTACGAAACGCAGGCTTGCTCCAGTCCAAGCTTTCTTTGATCACAATCAGATTGAGGTTATTGCAGATGATTTTTGTGAAACAGATGATATTGAGAAATTCTCTATTTCTAATAATTGTCTGACAGAATTCCCTAATCTATTTAAAGATGGTGCAAAGAGCAAGTATACTGCATCTAGTGTCGATTTCTCAGATAATCATATCACTCATTTTAAAGAAGGATTTTTAGGTATCCGTGCAGAAACTCTAACCTTGAGTAAAAATCCGCTTGGTGAAGGTTATAAAACTGGTTCAGGAAAAAAACTGCGTCGGATGATGCCGAAAGAACTGTCTGAAACTAAATCTCAGATAAGTCATTTGGTACTTCAGAACTGTGAGATAGACTCTTTACCACCGGAATCATTTAAAAATCTGGATATTTTGGAGGCTTTAGATTTGTCAGGAAATCGTTTACGCTATTTACCGAAAGAATTTGATACACGTACTATGGCCTATGTCTCCGGATTGAATCTGAGTTACAATTGTTTTAGTGTATTTCCGCTTCAGGCGTTTACTTTGCCATTGTTGAATAAACTATATTTGACAGACCAGTCAGATATCGTTGAGGATAATCGTGGCAATAAAAAAGAGATACGCTGTTTGAAGAATTGGCCGACTGGGCTTTCTACTTATCCGGCTTATGCAACTTTACGCTTGTTGGATATATCTTATAATGATATTCAAAAAATAGAAGAGTATTCATATCCTACATTAGTAACTGCTTTCAATGTCTCTGAAAATCCAAATATTGAAATGACTATACCTAGCGATGTTTGCTCGAAGATTGGTAGTGGGCTGTATACATTAGGATTTGATTCGAATCAAACTATTTGGGGATGTTCGATTTTGGATTTGGATATAAATAAATAGTAAAAAGGAAACATATAATTATGAATTGTTTATTTAAAAATATGAGAACAATGTGCTTGGCAATGATTGCTGGCACATTGCTACTGACGGTTTCCTGTAAAGATGATGATGAGGCTACCGTGACAGGTTTTGCGCTAGATCAGACTGAAGTTGGATTTCTGAATCATGGAGGAGCTATTGAAATAAGGGTAGCTACTGACGAAACTTGGACAGCAATATCTGAGAATGACTGGTGTATGTTGACTCCGGCTAATGGAGTAGGTAGTGTCGTTTGTGTTATTAAGGCTGACTCTTCGTATCTGTATAAAGAACGTTATGGGAAAATTACTTTCTATTCGGAAAGTGGTAAAAGTGTTGAGGTAGCTATCAATCAAATGGGATATGAACCGACTATACAATTAACTAGTGAAGAAGTAACTATTCCTTCTTATGCGGAATTGGATAAATCTTACATTGATATTGAAGCTACTTCAAATGTGGCATTTGAAGTAGTTGCTCCTGAAGATTTAGACTGGCTTACTTTGGAGGGAGAATCTAAATATACTCCTTCAACGACAATTCCTCGTAAGCAGAAATTCCGTTTTAGATTTAAGACTTATACAGAGTTTGATAAAGTACGTTCTGCACAGATAAAATTTAATCAGACAGGAAAGCCTATAACTCGTGCCGGAGAAATCCAGAAAGAGCTTTTAAAGAAAATTGTAACTATTACACAAGAAAAGGCTCCTCTTATCATTCCGTCTCGTGAAGGTGATTCATTGGCTTTACTTGCTATGAGCCGTACTTTAAATCTTGATGGATCAGGATGGGTTACGAGCCGTCCTATTACTCACTGGAATAATGTGGAGACAGAAGAACGTACCTACCATTATAGTTATGGTGATATCGATAAAGATAGTACTGAGGTACGTGTGATTTCATTACGATTCTCTATGTTTGATACAAAGGAATCAGTTCCTTATCAAATAAAGTATCTGACTGAGTTGGAATCATTCTCTGCTGTCGGAAACTCTAATGCTTTTACAAAGAAAATTGTGTTAGGTCCGGAGATTACAACATTGAAAAATCTGAAGAGTTTGTCATTAATGGGATATGGTATCAGTGAATTCCCTCCTGAAATGAAAAATATGACTCAGCTTGAAGAATTGGATATGAATGGTAATAATTTCCTAAAATTGCCAATGGATATTTTGAAAGGAATGACCGGCTTGAAATATCTGAATTTTGGTGGTAACCGGGTAAGTGGTTCTGTGTTAAATCTGCAGACAGATATTCCGAAGAAATATACTTTGGAAACGATTGGTATGGGTGGAAATTTACCTAAGGAAATCTTTGAAATGGATAATTTGGAATATCTGTATCTCTCCTATAACTATTTTTACGGAAGTATTCCGGATATGGGATATATAGGAGGAGTTGGCAAGCATAATATAATGCCGAATCTGAAAATGCTTTCCTTAAATCTGAACCGGTTTACAGGTAAGTTACCAGATTGGATTTTGTGGCATCCTAAATTAGCTTGTTGGAATCCGTTTATTCTTTTATTTAATCAGGAAGGATACGATAATTTAGGTAAGTTAGCCGGATTTAGCAATGAACCTGCTAAGATGTCAGAGTTCCCTGAAGGAGCAAATAATCGTGTTTGTCCGGATGATGAAGACGAGGATGCAATAACAACAGCTTTAAATTTGCCTTCTTTGACTAAAGAAGATATTGAAACTGTACCCTTGAATGGTCATTGGAGATATTACAAGTTGAGAGGTGAGACTTGGGGTACTAAATTTAATAATGTATGGTAAATATGACAACATATATAAAGAATACACTTTTACTCTGTTTGATGTTCTGTGCAACTATATTTGTAGGTTGTTCGGATGACGATAATAATGGAGTAACTCCCCTACCGGAAGGGCAGGGGGAAGTGACTTTCAAATTCGTGCGCAATAAAGTATATACAATCTCAACATTAGAGGATATGGCGCGGTTGAAAGTAACTTTAGAAAAAGATGGGCAGAAGGTTACACTTCCGACTATTGATTTGATTGGAGATATTGATTCGTTGACTTCTTCTGCAGTACGATTGGAAAATGGAGATTATAAGGTGGTGAAGTATACTGCTTATAATAATAAAGGTGTGCAAGTACAGGAAGCGTATTTGGATGATAATAATACATTATCGGTCGAACATGGTGTAATGCAGACATTCTATTTTCCTGTTTCAATCCGTTTTGTATATATCAATAACGAAATTCGTAATATGCTTTTCGGCGTTTGTGCCGAAGCACTTGGGAATGATTCAACAAAGTGGCCGAAGTCTTGGCGTGTAGAAAATGAAGACTTGTTAACATGGGAGAATTTGGAGTTTGAAGTAGATGATTATGGAGAAATTTCTTATTTGGCATGTATTATCTTTGACGGAAAGACTTTCCCGGGTATGAAGAAGTTACCTGCTACGGTTAGCTTATTCCCAACTCTTGAAGGAATTCAGATTATGGATATTCCGGAGTTTGAAGAGTTACCAGATAATATGGATAAATCGCCACTTTATTCAATTATGATTATGAATACAGGATTTAAAGCTTTCCCAAAGAATTTTGAGAAGATGAAGAATCTGCGTTCATTAAGTGTTATTAATAGTAAATTAACAGAGTTGCCTATACGTTTGAGTGAACTTCCGGAAGTTCGTGATGTGGAAATCAGTGGAAATGAAATTGCTGAATTTCCGAAAGAACTGGCTGAAAAATGGCAAAAGGTTGTTTCGTTACGTATGAATGATACAAAGCTAACTTCTCTACCGGAAAATATCTTTGGAATGAAGAAGGTTTCAACTTTTGATTTCTGCGATAACCAGGGATTGAGCAATTTACCTAAATATCGTGGTGATAATACATATATGGGTGGTTTGTTCCTTGATAACTGTAGTTTTACTTCTATTCCGGAAATAGCAAATACGAGAATGCGTACATTATCTTTGGCTAACAATAAGATAACTTCAGTATCTCAAGAAGTCGTGAACGGTTTGTCAGATCAACTATTGACCTTGATTCTGGATGATAATAAAATAAATTCTTTCCCACAGATGGCATCATCTTCATTGATAGAGTTGAGCTTGGATAATTGTGGATTGACAGCAATACCGGACTTATCGAAGCTGCCCGAACTTTGCGTCTTGTCATTGAATAGTAATCAAATATTAGAAGTAAAAGATGGTACGTTTACGAATTGTACTAAGTTTGCTATTTTAGATCTTTCTAAAAATACGGAGTTGAGAACTTTTTCTAATCATGCAGGTTTTACAGTAATAGATCAAACTGTTAAATACCGAAATAAAAAACTTGTTGGGGACAAGGTGGTTGAGTACGGTGACGAACAAACACAGAATATTGCGAAACCCTATTATTTGAATTGCGTGAATGTGGATGATTGTCCGAATCTGACTTGGGAAGTTCCTGAAACTTGGTGTTGTATCAAAAATTTCTATGTATGGAATAAGGAAGAACTGGAGTTGCCTGTCAGAAATGTGATTGTATACAATCGAGGTTCGAAGAATGTAGTTCGTCACGAGTGCCCTGTATGTAAAGTGGATGGTCAACCAAGAGTGTATTCTTTCCCAAAAACTCTTGAAGAGATTATTGCTGGTCTTAAAAAGAATCAGGATAAGTAAACTGCATGAGAATATTAAATAAGTTGTTATTTATTCTGCCTCTTATATGTGTCATCACTTCTTGTGGTGACACAGAACTGGAGGCTCCGGAAATTATTCCTTCGGAGCCTTCAGTTATCTCTTTTTGGGAGGAACAATCGCATCTGGTAATGATGGGTTGGAAAGGAAAAGTAAACGCAGTAAAAGAATTTTCTTATATTGTACCTTTTGAGAGGCAAAGTAAAGATGAAGAAGCTGTATCTTCTTCCGAGTGGAAATTTGATATAAGTGGTCATTTAATATATTATAATCCTACGAGTATTGAACCGACAATATACGCCCGAGATGTGTGGCAAGTGATGGCTTGTTATTCTTATGGATATGATAAAGCTGGTAAAATGGTGAAGGTCATTGTGAATGATTTCAGTGGTGATCCTGTCATTTATACGTTAACTTATGGAGAACATGAAGTCTTTGTTCCTCTAATCTTTCCTTTAGGTATTTATGATTTCTTTTTAGTGAAAGGGCTGGAAAGTATTTCTGATGCGGACGGTAGTGTCTTATATACGTATAGTGGTAACAAAGCTATATATACTACTGAGTCTTGGAGTGGTGTGACAAGTACTACTTTTGAATATGATGAGGGTGTTATGTATCCTGTTCGAAAAATAGTCACATTAAAAAGAGGAGGAGTAATTGCCAATATGGAAATTACATCTTATCTTTATAACGAAGATGGTAGCTTAGCATCATCTGATAAGATTGTGAAGGAAGGAGAAAATGAAGTAGAACGTACTGTGGTACGCTATATGGCATCTACATTGTTACCTGTTTCCAAACTGACTGATGCGGGTGGGCAATTAGACTGGACTTATAAATATGATGATAATAACTGGTGGACAGAAATTACTTATAAGGAACATTTTGAAGAAGAGGCCGAAGCAAAGGAGTTGAGTATTTATACTCGGAAGGACGCTTTCGGTAATTGGACAGAAGCTGTACAGCAACAAAATAATATGGTAGATTGGTCACATCCTGATTCTTCAGTTAAAGTAAACCGTATCATTAGTTATTATTGAGTACACTTTTCTGAGGTGATAATGATAGAAATTTTGCCTGCCACGTTCTGTTGGTGGGCATTTTCTTTTAATCTGATACAAATAGTCCGGTCTTTATCTTTATCGGCATAACGAATAAGTTGGATTTCTCCTTTTTGATTCGGTTTTAAAATATTGGGAACCATTGTAGCGGATACGTAGGGTATTTGGGATTCTATTATTGTATAAAGGGGAGAGTTACCACTGTTGACAACCATAATATTTTGTTGCTGTACATTACTTCTCATTTGTTTTAATTTAATGCCGGTGGTTCGTAATTGTAAGTCTCCCATAACATATGGATAGGATTTATCTTTTCGAACTACTCCAGGTGTCACTGTGCCTTTTACAAATAAGCGTGTTTTTTCAGTTTGATCAGAAAAACTGACGAGAATGGCTCGGTTGAAGATCCCCGGTCGGCCCTGCGGATTATAAGTAATTTTAATTTCCCCACTTTCTCCCGGTTTGATGGCTTTCTTTGTATATTGTGGAACAGCACAGCCACATGTACTTTGCACGTGTGCTATGGCTATCGCTTTTGCCTGATGATTGGTAAATTTGAATGTACAAGTTTTGGGTTTGCTATCTTCAGAGAAAGTACCTAGATCATTAATTAATTTATTAAATTCAATTTTGTTTTGTGCTTTGGGTTGGATAGGTAAAATATGAAATAGGCCTATTATAATATATATAATTGCAGTATGTTTGACTTTCATGTTTATTCTTTTATTATAGTACAGCAAAAGTAATGTTTTTCATTAGATTTTTCTCATATTTTATTTGTTTATTCCAAATAACTCTTTATCTTTGCATTGGATTTATAATTGTAATGAATACAAGTTTGGAAAGAAAGGGATAAATGATGAAACCATACGAACGATTATTAGACCATAATATAAAGCCTTCGATGCAACGTATTGCAATTATGCAATATTTGATGGAGCATCCTATTCATCCGTCAGCTGATGATATTTATACAGCATTATCTCCTTCGATGCCTACGCTTTCAAAGACTACAGTTTACAATACCTTGAAACTGTTTTCGGAGCAAGGAGCGGCTCAAATGCTTACAATTGATGAGAAAAATACTAATTTTGATGCAGATACTTCCGTTCATTCCCATTTTCTTTGTAAACGTTGCGGACACATTTATGACCTGCAATGTCCGGAAGCGGTGAAAAAAGTAGAGAGTCTGGAAATGGACGGACATCAGGTGTCGGAAGTGCATTATTATTATAAAGCATTTCAGGACAGATATCTATATAAAAAGAAAAATCTTAAGAACTTGTCATTTCCTGCATACGAATCCGCTGTACATCATAAAATATTCCCGATTTTTTCCCATTTAATTAGTAAATGCATGTCTTTTTTGGTATAATACGAAATAGTGGGTTGAAAAGGAGTGGAACGATGAAAGAAATGGCATTTGATAATGACAAGTATTTAAAACTGCAATCCAAGCACATCTTGGAACGGATCAGCAATTTTGACAATAAATTATATCTGGAGTTTGGCGGAAAGCTGTTTGATGATCACCATGCTGCCAGAGTTCTGCCGGGATTTCAGCCGGATAGTAAACTGGAAATGCTCCTTGAGCTGAAAGAGGAAGTGGAAATCGTCATTGCGGTATCCGCAAATGATATAGAGAAAAACAAGATACGAAGCGATATGGGCATCACCTATGATGTTGAGGTGCTGCGTCTGATTGATGCATTCCGTGATACCGGGCTGTACGTCGGCAGTGTTGTCATCACACAATATG
>ENA-OWPF01001604-OWPF01001604.1-human-gut-metagenome-genome-assembly--contig:-NODE-1604-length-19094-cov-3.370082_pt1 | contig 19094 bp, 14 predicted proteins | sample MGYA00248261_ERZ651840 | MGnify/ENA primary metagenome ERZ651840 (study PRJEB26924, sample SAMEA4378268) | human gut metagenome | biome: human gut; feature: human-associated habitat; material: faeces... | reverse complement strand
GGATGAACACCCGCGCCCGCCGCAGCACCTTTTCGGTGCCGTCCGGCATCCGCACCGGGTATTCCTCCACGATGGGGGTGCCGGGCGGGGCGGGCGTGATGAACCGCGCCTTCACCCAGCCGTGGCCCACCCCGCCGGGGTTGGTGGTGGCCCGCAGATACACCCGGGTGCCGGGGCCGGTGGGGCGGTTGCGGCTCATCATGTAGCTGTACTCCTCCCACTCGAAGTGGGTCAGCTCGTCGAACCCGATGAAATCGAAGGCTTTGCCCTGATAGTTCGTCCGGTCCTTGGTGTACTGCATCGAGCCGAAGTAAATTTTCGCCCCGCTGGGGAAGACCCACACATGGCTCGTGGCGTTGTACTGCGCCTCCGGAAATGCCCGGCGGTAATAGCTTTGACTCTTGTCCACGAGGTCGGAAAGCTGCGGATAGGTCTTGCGGAGGATGAGCGCCCGGTAGTGCGGAATGTGTACCTGCCGCAGCGCCTCGATGACGAGGGCGTCGCTCTTACCGCCGCCTGCCGCGCCGCCGTAAAGTGCTTCCGGCTCCGGCCTCCGCATAAATTCCATCTGCCTCGGCTGAGGCCTCCACACGACGCCCGCATTCTTGTTTTCTGTCGTCATACATCCTCCACCGGCGGCAGCAGCACCACGCCGCATTCCCGCCCTTCTGCATCCACGCCCTGGTCGTTCAGGGTCTTCGACACGCCCGCCAGATCTTTCAGCACAGCAGTCGCTTCCTTCAGTCCCTTCATGATGCCGGGGTCGGTGCTGTTCTCTCTGCGGGCCGCGCGCTGGCGGGCGTTCAGATCTTTCACTTCCTGCGCCAGCATGGTGCTCAGGGTGTCGGTGGCTTTCCGGAGACTTTCCTGTCCCTTGGCCGCAGTCTGCTTTTCCTGCCCCATCCTGTGTTCTCACTTCCTTTCGTTCTGTCGCTGGCAAAAGGATACCACGCTTTTCTCCGCCGCAGGAGTACATACTTTTTGCCCTCAGATTTGTATTTTGCTGTATGCTTTATCCTATAAGTAATATTTCAAAGCAACAAAAATCCCCTGCCTGTGTTCTTTTCCACAGACAGGGGATCTTTCACTCAATTTTCTGCGCAAAGTCTCCGGGAGACTCTCTGCGTATTTTTACAGGGTCTCCACCCGGTCAAACAGCTCCTTTGCGGCCTCCACAGCCTCCTTGCTGCCGAAGACCACCCTCACGCCCTTCTCCATCCGGGCCGACAGGTCCGCCGCCTCGGCCTTGAGGGCGGCAGCATCCACACTGCACAGGCTCTTGCGCTCGGCGGCAGTCATCTCGTCGGTGATGCCGCAGAAATATTTGCAGTCGGTAGACGCAGCCTCTTCCCGGGGCTTGCGCGGGGTATCCAGCTTTGCTGCCGCGCCCACGATGAACTCGTTCATGTCCTTCTCGGTGTAGTCGCGGCCTGCCAGTTCTGTCGGCCCCTTTGCGAAAGTCTCATAGCTTTCTTTCAGGTGCGGGTCGCGGTAGGTGTAGAGATATTCGGTGTCGTCGTTCTGGGTCACCATGCCGGTGCCATACGCGCCGCCCACCTCGCGGATGTTGTGCCACAGATACTCGTAGCTCATCACCCGGGCCAGCACCTTCCGCTCCAACCGCCGCTCCATGGGCCAGACCAGCACATCGTAGTTCACGCCGCCGTCGATGATGAAGGCCTCGTTCACCGGAGCTGTCAGCTCCTCAGTGTAGGGCTTTGCCTCGCCGCGCTTTTCTGCCGCGAAGGCACTGCCCGGCAGAAGCTTTTTCAGGGTATCCAGCGCCGCGTCGCTGCCGTGGAGGCTGACGGTCAGGGCGTTCTTTTTCAGCACGCTCTTCCACAGCTCTTCCATCTTTTTGCCCAGAGCGGTCCAGTCGGCCTTTTCCAGCAGCTCACAGAGATAGTGGTAGTAGCTCACGCCGTTGCAGCGCTCACTCAGTGCGGATTCCACCGAGAAATGTGCCGCCGCCCGCATGGCGGCAAAGGCGTGGCCCTCCCGCAGGAACTTCTGCTCCATGAGCAGCTTCTGCTGGCTTGCCACCCGCTCCATAGCAGCTTCGGCCTGCGGGCCGCTGAACTTTGTCTCATACAGCCACTCACTGCCCAGCTCCACAGCCTTTTCGAGGCTGCGTTCCAGCATACTCATCCCCACGATGAGCTTTGCGTGGCAGGGCCTGCCTTCCTGCCGTCCCGTCCAGCAGTCCATCCACGCACCACTGCTTCCCAGCCAGGTGTTCCGCAGAGTGTTCAGTTCCTGGGCCGTGTGCTTTTCGGTGTCCAGCTCATCCATGACATCCGTGAGCAGATGCAGGCAGGACATGTCTTCCGGTGCCATGCCGCCCAGATCATAGTAAAGGTACAGGTAGGTATTGCCTGCCGAGGGGTGGTGCAGCAGTTCTGCACCCGCCAGCAGCTCCTTGCTGCCCGGTGTCTGCTTTTTGCCCTCGCCGAGGTCGGCGGCTGTCAGCGGATGGTCCAGCACCAGCTTGCCGTCGGTGCGGGCGGCGCTCCCCTCTTCCTCTTTCTTGGGCAGGGTCGGCACCTGGATGATCTCCACCGGCGCAGGCGCGAACAGCTCCCGCAGCAGCTCATTGAACCAGCCCTGTTCCAGCTTCTCCCGCAGGGAAGCGAACAGAGCGTTCGTGTGGAGCAGCAGGGCCGGGTCGCCGGTGTGGAGCCATCCGGTAGATGCATTGATGGCGTCCAGCACACCGTCCGGGATGCTGCCCGGCCGCTCAAGGGAAGCGAACTCGGTGGAGTTGATGCTTGCCATCAGCAGCTCCTCGGGGATGCCCTTCTCGAGGATGCCGTCCACGGCTTTGCGCACTGCAGCGGCAAACTTGCCCGCCGACTCTTCCGTCGCGCCCCGCAGCACAAGCTCCAAGGTCGGCTGCAGCGTGCTGTCATCGAAGCCCACGTCGATGTCCGCACCCAGTTTTTCTTCCAGCAGGGCGGCTTTCAGAGGCGCCTGGTTCGTCCCCAGCAGGGCGTCCAGCAGGATCTCCACGCCCAGCTGGCGCTCCCGGTCGCTGAATGCACCGGTGTACCACGCCAGCGCACACTGAGCCTCGTCCGGCTCCGGCTTCTCGGTATAGTACGGGATATTCCGCTTCACACCGACCTGCTCGTCCTGCACCGTCAGGCGGGGGCGGCTGGCGCTCTTGGGCATACGGCTCAGATACTGCTCGTCGAGGAAGGCCAGCTTCTCGGCCATGTCCATCTTGCCGTAGAGGGTGATGCAGCAGTTGTCGGCGCTGTAGTGGCGGCGGTAGACCCGCACATACTTCTCATAGGTCAGCGCCGGAATGGACGCCGGGTCACCGCCGGAGACAAAGCCGTAAGCCGTATCCGGGAACATTGCCCGGCTCAGAGCGTTCTGCAGCTGTGCGTCCGGCGTCGCCAGCGCCCCCTGCATCTCGTTGTAGACGACGCCGCTCACCGTGCCGTCTTCGTCCCGGTGCCAGCCCTCCTGCTCGAACACGCCCTTGTCCACCATGGCCAGTGGGCAAAACACCGCGTTGAGGTAGACATCCATCAGGTTCTTGAAATCCGTCTCGTTGGGGGTAGCGAAGGGATACACCGTCTTGTCTGGGAAGGTCATGGCGTTCAGGAAGGACGCCATGCTGCTCTTGAGCAGCTGCAAAAACGGCGACTTCACCGGGTACTTCTCGCTGCCTGCCAGCACCGAGTGCTCGAGGATGTGGAACACGCCGGTGTCGTCGGAGGGGAAGGTGCCGAAGCCGATGCCGAAGGCCTTGTTGTCGTCGTCGTTTTCCACCAGCAGGACAGCCGCCCCGCTGACGTCATGGGTCAGCACGGTCAGCGTCCCGTGCTGTTCGGGGCAGTCCTCGTGCTTGACGAGGGTGTAGCCGGGATATTGTTTCATGGTCTTGCTCCTTTATATTTTTTGATTTGAGTTTATTGTACAAAGAAGTCGAAGCACAAAAATGCCAGCCGCTTCGCCAAACGCATTTTTGTGCTTCTCCAATTTGCTGCTACGCAGCAGATGTCCCATTATCTCATTCAGGAACGACTTCTTTTTTGCACGACACCCTGAACAGCACGAATCCCACGATGAACAGCACGATGAGGGAGCCGACACCCACATTGGCGCTGCCGGTGAGCTGGCTTCCCACGCTGACGATCATGGTGCCAAGGAAGGACGCGCCCTTGCCGCAGATGTCGAAGAGGCCAAAGTATTCGCCCGACTTTTCCGGCGGGATGATCTTTGCAAAGTGGGAGCGGCTGAGCGCCTGCACGCCGCCCTGGAACAGGCCGACCAAAATGGCAAGCACCCAAAACTCAAAGGCGGTCTTGAGGAAGAACGCGGCAAAGAGCACGATGCCCATATAGGCGGCGACTGCCACCAAGATCATGTTGAGCGTGCCCACGCGGCCGGCGAGCTTGCCGTAGATGATGGCGGACGGGAAAGCCACAAACTGCGTGACGAGCAGCGCCAGGACCAACTGGGTCGAATCGATGCCCAAGGCCGATCCGTAGCTGGTTGCCATGGAGATGACCGTGTGCACGCCATCGATATAGAAGAAGAACGCGATCATGTAGACCAGCACGGTCTTGTTGTGGGCGATCTCGCGCATGGTGTGTCCGACCTCGGAGAACACGCCGCCCACAATGTGGCCGATGGTGTCTTCGGGCTTGCGCTCGCGACCGTATTTTTGCTTATAGGTGCGGATGAGCGGCAAGGTAAAGATGAGCCACCAGGCGCCGGTGATAATAAACGACAGGCGCGTGGCCAACATGGTGGGGACGCCAAGGGCCGGACCGCCCATAATGAGCGCCAGGCAGATGATGAACGGCACGGTGGAACCGATGTAACCCCAAGCGAAGCCCGAACTCGACACGGCGTCCATGCGCTCATCGGTGGTGACATCGGGCAACATGGCGTCGTAGAACGTCATAGACGAGTTGAGGCCGATGGTGCACAGCACATAGACGGTCAAAAACGCCATGGCGGACATCGGGATAGCCTGTGCAAAGCAAAGCACGAGACCCGTCAGGAAGAAGCCCAAGAAGAACTTGATCTTGTTGCCGGCGTAATCGGCAAGCGCGCCCAGAATGGGCATGAGCATGGCGATGACCAGCGAGGCGATCGTCTGCGCATTGCCCCAGGCGACCACCAGGTCGGCCGAGGAAGCGCCGGTATTGATGGCGTTAAAGTAAATGGGCACCACCGAGGTATTGAGCAGCACGAGGGCCGAGTTTCCCACATCGTACATGACCCAGTTACGCTCGAGCTTGGTGTATTTCATGGACAGGGACCCTTCGTATTCGCCCGATATGCAGTTAATTCATCGTACCCCAATTGTCCAGAAGCACCGGTAAGGATTCGGCAAAGGGGCACGCATGGGCCCTATTCCTCGCGGTCGAACTCCTCATCGACATTGAGCACGCGACCGCTGTAGTTGACGTGACTGGTCACGGCCTCCATGTCGCCGGTCTCGATAAAACGCGCGACCGTACACTCGTAATCGACCAGCGCGCGATCAAAGACCTCGGGGAAACTCTCATTCAAGACCTCATCGGTAAAGGGATTCTTCCATGTCAGATGGCCCAGGTTACCGGTGCGCTCGGGCAGCTCCGTCGTCACGCGATGGGCAAGGCCGTCGAGCAGCGAGTAGTCGTGCACCAAGCCCTCAACCAACGAGATCGCGCGCGTCTTTACGGAGCCGGCCGGCTCAATCGCGCGGTAAAGTCGCTGCATATTGGCAACGGCGGCACCGTATTCCCCCGCCGGAATGTCAATACCGTACACGCGTCCGGCAACATAGCTCATCAGCACGCCGGCAACGCGATTGATACGGTCGGTGGTGACGATCTCGCCCGCCGGCGGGTAATCGTCGACCGTAGCGCCATCGCGTTTAAGCTGCAGCATCAGTACATCCAGGTCGCTCTCGATCACGGCATGGACCTGACTGCTCGAATCCTCAAGCTCTGAATCGGACTCCACGATGCCAAACTGTTGCTCATAGACAAAGGGATGGGCGTTGCGGTCGAGCACGTAATGAGACAGCAGGCCCAACGCAAAGGCACGGCCCAAGTTGGCGTCGCGCGGCAGCAGATGCGACACGCCGTCGCGCAGGCACGCGAACTGGCGAGACATGCGCGAGCGATGCATGACCTGCGCCAGCAGCGTGCAGTCGGAAACGCGCGGCGTCAGAATGTGAAAGAAAAACGGGTCGGGGCCTTGGTTGCCCAAGATAAAGGCAATGCGCTCTTCATCGGACGTGATGACGCCCTGCGGAAGACGGTCGATGCTTTCCTCGCCAAACAGATGATGGGTGATAAGCGCGGGCATAATGATCCTTTCGATTTCATTCGATGCCACCCATTATGCCCACCGCGCGCCCATACCAAACCTGCGATGGTAAACGACGGCACGCAAGCCTCTTACGCAAGCCCCAGGTGCGACTTGACCTCGGCGGCACGACGACGGGACACCGGCACCGTCGAGCTCACGCGGTCGAGCCTGAGCTCCATCAACCCCGTGGAGCCAATCTCAACATTGTGCACGTCTTCCAAATTGACCAGATAGCTGCGATGAACGCGAATAAAGCCCTCGGAGCCCAAGCGACGTTCGAGCGAAGAGATCGACTCATTGATCAGGTACGTTCCCTCGGCGCAGATGGCGTTGCAAAAATCGGCGCGCGCCTCAAAGTAGCAGACGTCTGCGGCGGGAATGAACACCTTTTTGCCCCCGCGGTCCACCGTCAGACGCAGAGGCTGGCGCGGAGCGTGGATAACACGACGGGCACCCAAGGCTGCCTCGATCTTGTCGAGCGCCTTTGACAAGCGGGCATCCTCGACCGGCTTGACGACGTAATCGACGGCATCGAGGTTATAGGCATCGGCCGCATACTCGGCAAATGCCGTCACAAACACCACGACCGGCGGCTTTTTTAGGTTCTGCAGCGTCTCGGCAAGCTCAATTCCCGAGCGGCCGGGCATCGTGATATCCAAAAACAGCACGTCGGGCTTGTTCGACAGAATCGACTCCACGGCCTCGGTGACATTGCCTGCCTCGGCAATCTGGCCAACACGCGCATCCTTTTCCAGCAGATAGCGTAGCTCCGCCCTAATAGGAGGCTCGTCATCAACCACCAAGATGTTCCAGCCTTCGGACATATGCGCTCCCTCTTTTTCTCTCAATCCAACCGCGTGCTACACCGTCAGCGGCGCCGGCTCATGCGGTTCGCCGTTCAACTCAACGATGACCTGCGTTCCCACACCCTCCTGGGACTTCACGCGCATGCCGGAATCTTCTCCGTAAAAGAAATGGATGCGCTGAAGCACGTTGAAGAGCGCCAAGCCGCAACCTCGCTTGACGGAGCCGTCGGCGGTAATGCTCTCGGGCTCCTCTCGGCGATGCTGCTCAAACAGGTGCGCGCAGACTTCTTTGCTCATGCCGATGCCATCGTCCTCGACAATGATCTCCAAGCCGTCATCGGTCTCGAAAGCCCTAACATGAATAGAAAGCGGCTCGGTCTCGCGCTGCGCGTGCTTGATGCAGTTTTCGAGCAACGGCTGCAAGATAAACGGCGGCACCATGCAATCGCGCACCTCAAAGTCGATATCGACCGAAACGCGCAGACGGCCGTCGCCATAACGAGCCTGCATAAGATTGATATAGCGAGTGCCCTGTTCCACCTCGTGCTCGAGCGTTGTGAGGGTATCGGAATCGGACAGTGTCTGACGGTAGTAATTGGAAAAGTCGATGAGCAGCGATCTGGCCTTGTCCGGCTCGGTACGCACGAGCGACACGATGGTGCTGATGGTGTTAAACAGAAAATGAGGATCGACCTGCGATTGCAAGGCGCGCAGCTCCACGCGAGCTGTAAGCTCGTCCTGGCGCTCGAGCTCAAAGCTCGCGAGCTGCGTGGAAATGAGGTCGGCAAAGCCCGAGGCAAGCGCCGTTTGGCGCATATCGATGCTGCTCAGACGGGGATAATACAGCTCGAGCGTGCCCACGCAATGCCCGCGCACGGTGAGCGGTGCGACGATACCGGCGCGCAGGCGCGGAAAGTAGCCACCCGTCTCGGTCGAGGCATCGCGCGAAAACACGCTTTGCTCACCGCTGTTGATTACGTTGAGCGTAGTCCGCAGCACAACCGGAGTGCCCGCGGGGCATTTTGCCGAGTCCTCGCCCCAGCTTGCCAACACCTGCTTGCCGTCGGTAAAGCAGATGGCCGAAGCAATGGTCTCGGAAAGGATGATTTTGGAGGCGCCCAGGGCCGCTTCGGGCGTAAGGCCGCGCGACGTGTAGGCGAATATTTTTGATGCGATGGCGAGCGTACGGTCGGTAGCGCTCGACGTGAGGTCGTCGGGGACCACAAAGACATATGAAAAGAAGAAGCACAGCATGACCAAGCCGGCAATGACGACAACGCCCGGGACGGGGTTGGGATTATCAGTCAAATCCCAGATAAGCAACAGGATAAGCGCCGGAACGACAAAACCGAGCAAGATGGCCTGAACCACATGCTGGGCCGTACGAAAGACCTTGGTAGAGTTGTAGCTCTTACCCAGAATCAGCCTATTGAGATCCACCGTCATCCCCTTCTTACTGACGCACCCCATAGCAATAAAGAGGGCCGCAAGCGACCCTCTCCATTGCATTATGCAATCAAATACTGTGTTTTACATCCAGCCATCGATGAACGGTAGCTTAGGCGCTGTACTTGTTTGCCTCGCCGAAGGTGCCGGCCTCGACAATCCAGCCGTCCTTCATAATGACGTCCATGTTGTCGGTGTTGAGCACGTGGATGTCGGCGGCGACGTCACCGTTGACGACCAGCAGGTCGGCGCACTTGCCGGCCTCGATGGAACCGGTCTCGTCCTCGATGTGGCACATCTTGGCACCGTTGAGGGTGGCACAGGTGATGGTCTCGACCGGGGTGAAGCCGATCTTGTCGACGAACTCGTACATCTCCTCGATGGAGCAGGTGCCGTACGGGGTGACGAAGGAGAAGGAGTCGGAGCCGATCGTCATGACGACGCCGCGCTTCTTGGCCTCGCGCAGGCAGTCGTAGTTGCGCTGCAGTTCCTTCTCGACCAGGGTGCCCTCGTACTTGTCGTGCAGCTCGGGGACGTAGACGGGCGGATAGGTGGCGTACCAAGTGGGCAGGAAGGCGATCGTCGGGGTGAAGAAGGTGCCCTGCTCGGCCATGAGGTCCATGGTGCGCTCATCGATATCGAAGCCGTGGATCAGCTGCTCGCAGCCAAAGCGGACGGAATCGTAGGCAGCGGCGTGGTTGTTGTAGCAGTGGCTCCACACGGGGATGCCGACCATCTTGGCCTCTTCGACCACGGCCTGAATCTCCTCGGAGCAGTAGTGCTGGTCGCGACCGGAGTCCCAGCGCCAGATGCCGCCGCCGGTAGCCCAGATCTTGATGGCATCGGGGTTCTCGCGCAGGCGACGGCGGACGGCCTTACGCAGATCCCAAGGACCGTCGACCTGATCGCCCCAGGGGTGCGATTCCTTGTTGAGCTCCTGGCTGCAGTGGTGGGAGTCGCCGTGGCCGGCAACGCGGCAGAAGCCAAGGCCGGTTGCCAGAACGCGCGGGCCCTTGAAGACGCCCTTGTCGATGCAGTCACGGATCTGGATACCAAAGCGGCCGATCTCGCAGACGGTGGTGAGACCGTGGGTGAGGCAGTCGTAGGCCTGCTTGACGGCGACGGCCTGCTTCTCGAGGAGCGGCTGCATGACCCAGTCGGTGTCATCGTCGGTCAGGTTGCCCGAGAAGTGCAGGTGGGTGTCGATCAGGCCGGGAAGGACGGTCTTGCCGGCGGCGTCGATAACCTCAACGCCCTCGGGAAGGTCCTGCATGACACCGGCGTACTCGATCTTGCCATTTTCGTCGACGAGAACGAGGGAGTTCTCGACCGGCTCGGCACCGGTACCGTCGATGAGCTTGCCGCCAACGATTGCATACTTAGTGGACATGGTTCCTCCTTATGGATCCATATAGTGGGCGAGGCCGCGTTGGGTTAAGGCCTCACAAAACTACCCAAGTGGTGCCGGGTTCGGTGCGCGGGAGAGAAGGCCCCGCGCACCCGATCCGTCCCGGCTAGGCGTTATTTTTTGCGGGAATTGGTGAAGGCCATGAGGGCCAGGCCAACAGCCAGCCAGCCGATCACGATGCTCCACTCCACCATGTTGAGGGAGGCGGGAGAGAACGGGATCACGAGCAGGCCAATGATGGTGCCGCAGGCAACGATAGCGAGGCTGATGCCAAACTTGCCGCCGGGCACCTCGTAGGGACGAGGCAGGTCGGGCTCGGTGAAGCGCATGCGCAGGCAAGCGAGGGCGACCATGCCGCAGGAGAAGATGAAGGCGAGAGCCGACACGTTGGTCAGAGGGATGAGCATGTTCTTGCCCAGGAACGGACCGACGACGGTGATGACGCCCAGAACGACGCAGGCGAGCTTGGGAGCGCCGGACTTGGGATCGACCTCGGCGAACTTCTCGGGCAGCTGGCCCTTGCGGCCCATGGCGAGCATGATGCGGCTCGTGGCGCCGTAGAAGGAGTTCATCGGGCCCATGGGTCCAAGCGTGGCGATGACGAGCATGGCCAGGTACAGGAGCATGTTGATGCCCTTGAGGCAGGCAAGCGCGGGAACCGGGCTCTTAACAAACTCATGCCAGTCGAGGATGGTGCCGAACGAGTAGATGCAGACCATGTAGAAGCCGCCGGCGGCCAGCAGAGCCAAGGAGATGATCTTGCCGAACTTGTTCCAGTTGAGGCCCTCGGCTGCTTCCTCAGCCTGCTGAGGAATGGTGTCGAAGCCGGCGTAGAAGAACGGGGTCAGAACCAGGACCGAAACGATGCCTGCGAACAGGCTGGTGCCCTCGGTAGCGGGCTTGCCGCCGCCAGCACCGGTGACCTGGGAGAACACGGGCATGGCGTTGTCCGGCGAGCCGGTGAACAGCGAGACGCCCATGGCGAGTAGCATGCCGCAGAGCAGGGCCTTGGTCAGGAAGGCCTGCAGCTTGGCGGCCGAGCTGGCACCGCGGAAGTTGAGGAAGATGACGTAGGTTGCAAAGCCGAGCGCGATCAGCGTCGGGAACAGGTAAACGTCGGCGCCCAGGATAGTGTAGAGCTTGACGGCGCGCAGCCACTCAAGGCCGGGCAGGCTGCCGAACATCTCGGACACGAGGGTCGAGATGGCGATGGCCTCCCACGGGCACAGGATGCCGTTGCCCAGGGCCAGGAGCCAGCCGGTGATGTAGCTCATCGTACGGCCAAAGCTACGATCGACATACTCGACGATGCCGCCCGAAATTGGGATAGCAGCCGTGAGCTCACCAAAAACAGCTCCGACGGGCACGAGGAAGATTGCGCCCAAGAGGAATGCAATCATAGCGGGAACGGGACCGCCGCCCACGACCATCCAGTCGCCGACCTGCAGAACCCAACCGGTACCGATGATGGCACCGAAACCGATGGTGAAGAAGTTCCAGAGCGAAAGCGTTTTCTTCATGCCGCCGTTGTCCTCGACTGCAACTTCTGCGTTCTTGTCCGCCATTGTTCCCCTCCTTTCCTTTTTGACGCCCCCTGGCGTCACCCCTTGCGCGGCCTGTTCGACCGCGCGCTTTTATTTCGTGGCTTTAAGATACGGCCTCGGCGCCACGCTGCCGCTTATGGCTCGACCGAAGGCAGAACTGCAAAACGAGCGGCGCCGTTTTTGGGACGAACGGCGGGAGACGTCATTCGTCCTGGACGCTTTCATCTTGTCTGCTTTTGGATACCTGTTGCCGTGACGCTTGGCGCGCGGCGCGGCAACGTTCATACCATTTGTCAGGCTTTTGGCGCACATACCCATGTGTCGTGCATCTTTTTATGTAGGATAGACAAGTTACACACGAGGCAAGGTGATTCGAATGGCATACGGATACAATGACGGCGACCAACGGCCACAAAGCGTGCGCCTTGCCGGCCGCACCACGCCAACGCCCAGAAGCACCTCCGACAACGGCAACCAGCAGCGCCCCCAAGAGCAGCCCGGGGCTTCATCTCGGCAACAAAGCCGTACCGTGCAGCAGTCAGACCGCGTGAGTACGAGCGCACGCCAACGCCAGACCGACACATCACAGCCGCGCCGCTACGATCGCCGTAAGACCGACTACTACGTTAAACGCTCCTTTTCGCGACCTCAACGCGATCGCGGCAATTCCGCCCCTCACCCCGCGTCGCATACCACAAGCCACGTGCTTCCGGCCCGCCGCCTACGCCTTGCGCTTTGCTCCATCGCCGTCTGCCTCGTCTTTGTGTTTTTGGGATCCTGTATCTCCCACGGATCAGCCGGTCTTGAGCCCACTGCCGAGGACAAGCTGCTTAAAGCTCCCGTCGCGCCCGGTTACTCCTTTGCGTTCTCGACCCCACGCTCGCAATGGCAGGCCGGTACCATGCCCCACATCTACCAAATTGACCCCGCATGGTCGGAGCTGTCCTATGCCGGTGGCACTATCCGCGAAAACGCTTGCGGTCCCACTTGCCTCGCCATGGTCTATATCTTTAAGACCGGCCACACCGATAAGACGCCGGTCGATATATGCGCGCTGGCCGAAGCCGGCAACTACGCCCCCACTGGTGCCACCGAGTGGTCGTTTATGACAGGCGGTGCGTGGCAGCTGGGACTCAACGGAACACAGCTCTATAACGATCGTGAATCGATTACCCAAGCACTTCGCTCGGGTGCGCCCGTTATCGCCGCAGTGCACCCCGGTACGTTTACCAACGTAGGCCACTACATCGTGCTCTACGATGCCAATCAGATTGGCGTCTACGACCCCAACTCGGCCAGCCGCAGCGCCCGTCGCTGGGGCGTCGTAGAAGTCCTCAACGAAGTCGAAGCCATGTGGGCCTACTACTAGTCATTGGGCACTCATTGGGGACAGACTTAAACGAGTGGTCGTTGGGGACAGTCTTACGGACGCCGGCCGAGAGCAGACAAAAAGGGCCATCCCGAACTGCTTGGAACTGCCAGCACGGAAAGCGCATCCTGCTTTGGGGCCCAATAGCGGGATGCACTTTCCGTTAGCGGCCCGTTTGGGAAACTAGGGACCGCTTTTCGACAAAAATCCGGGATGCATTTTCCGATTGAGGGCCTCAAGGAAACCGCACCCCATGTTGGACGCTCATTCTGGGATGTGCTTTCCGCAGTTGATCGATGCGGCCTTTAAGGACTGTCCCAAGCTGCCGGCAGGAAAGGAACGTCCCCAAGTGCCGGGTTTCCGCAGTCTGCAATGCTCCTCATGAACAGCCGCCTCAATAGCAAAAGCCCCCGCAGCCGAAGCGGACCGCGGGGGCAACAGACCTGCAAGAGTTAACTCAAGTCCTCGCCATTTGATGCAATGACCTTTTGGTACCAGCAGAAGCTGTCCTTTCGGTAGCGATCGAACGTGCCTTTGCCCGTATCATCGGCATCGACATAAACAAAGCCATAGCGCTTCTTCATCTGCCCCGTCGAGGCCGACACCAAATCGATACAGCCCCACGGCGTGTATCCCATCAGGTCAACACCGTCCTCGACAATTGCATCGCGCAGCGCAAGAATATGCCTGCGCAGGTAATCAATATGATACGCATCGTGGACTTTGCCGTCTTCCAGCGCATCGAGTCCGCCCACACCGTTCTCGGCGATAAAGAGCGGAAGATGGTAACGATCGTGGTAGCCGGCAAGCGTCACGCGCAAACCCAGCGCATCGATCTGCCACTTCCAGGCAGTCTCTTTATCCTTGAGGTACGGATTGCGCAGCGTCGGGAACACGTTGCCCTCCGCCTTCTCGGCGATCACCTGATCATCGGCGCACACCAAGCGCGAGCAATAGTACGAGAACGAGATGAAGTCGACCGTATGCTCTGCCAGATACTCCGTATCGCCCGGCTCAAAGGGCACGTGAACACCCTCTTTCTCGAGCGCACGCAGCTTCCAAGTAGGATAGGCGCCCGCAGCCATCACGTCAGTGTAGAAGTAGCGGCCGCGGTCCTCCTCATACGCAAGCCATACGTCCTCGGGCGCACAACGGTACGGATAGGTCGCACCGGCAGCGATCATGCAACCCACCTTGTTTGCGGGATCGATCTTGTGCAGGATCTCGACAGCGCGAGCGCTCGCCATAAACATATGGTGCGAGAACGCCGCGGTCACGGCTGCACGGTCACGCTCATCCTCGAGCGTGACGCCCGCGTTGAGATAGGACAGCGCCACGCTGTTGATCTCGTTGAAGGTGAGCCAATAACGCACGAGGCCCTGGTACGCACGTCCGACGGTCTCGACGTAGTGCGCATACCGCTCGATCATCTCTCGGCTTTGCCATCCACCATAACGCTCGACCAGAGCCAACGGATAGTCGTAGTGCGACAGCGTCACGAGCGGCTCGATTCCGTGCTCGCGCAGCGCCTCGAATACCTGACGGTAAAACTCCAAGCCCTCACCGTTGGGCTCGGCCTCCATCCCTGTGGGAAAAATACGGCTCCAACAAATTGAAAGACGCAGGCACTTAAAGCCCATCTCGGCAAAGAGCTCGACGTCCTCGCGCCAATGATGGAAGAAGTCGTTGCCCCAACGGCATGGATACAGCCTGTCCGGATCATCCACGGGCTTTTGCCTGCCAAACATCACATCCCAGCGGTCGGGACCCTGTGGAATCAGGTCGGAGTGCGACATACCGCGGCCGCCCTCGTTCCAACCCCCTTCGGCCTGGTTGGCAGCGAGCGCGCCGCCCCACAAAAAGCCCTCGGGCATACCGGCAGCAGACGTTCTGTCAAAGTAACCCATGCTACTCAGCATCCTTGGCAGAAGCTGCCGCGGCGTTCTCCTGCTCCTGTGCCAGGAGCAGGTTGTCGTACACCTTAAAGAACGGGTACCAGACCACAGCCATGACCACGATCAAAACGATCGTAAATACCCAGATGCGCGGGTCGAGGCACTGGATAAAGCCCTGAACGAAGATGGGGAACGTGCCGCTCACCAAGATGTAGAAGTTAGAGACAAGACCCAGTGAGATTGCACCCCAATACAGCAGGGCCGAAATCATACCGCCCAGCACGAACGGAACCATGAGGATCGGGTTGAAGATGATGGGCGCGCCGAAGATCGCGGGCTCGGAGATACGGAAGAAGCTCGGCACGATCGATGCCTTGCCAAATGCCTTGAGCTGCTGCGACTTTGCCCTAAACGCGCAGAGCGCCACAAAAGAGAACGTATTGCCCGTGCCGCCGATGAGGTTGATGACCATCGACATGAATACCGGGTGGAACTCAAGCGGCTGCCCAGCAGCGTAGAGCGAGGCGTTGGCAGCAAAGGCGGCAAGCGTGACCGGGGCGGTGATGGGCATCACGATCATGTTGCCGTGGACGCCAAAGCACCAAAACAGCAGCGTCATGAAGCAGATAAGCAGTGCGCCGGGCACAGAGTCAACTGCGACGGAAAGCGGGGCAGCGAGCAGCTTCTCGATAACCGAGGGGATGGACAGCGTGGGATCGATCATCTGGATCAGCAGGTTGCCACCAAAGAAGATGAGGATGTTGGCGAGCATAGGCACGATGGCGCCAAAGGTTTCGGACAAAAACGGCGGCACGCCATCGGGCATCTTGATGGTGATGCCCTTGGTCTGGCAGAAGCGCGTGACCTCGACGGAGACCAGGGCAACGATGATGGCGGTAAACAGGCCCTGCGCACCCAGATAGGTGCAGGGGACCGCCTGGAGCACGGACTCATCAGCAAGCTGGTAGTAGGACGACGGCGCCGCGGCGATCAGGAACATCACCAGCGAGGTCATACCGGCGTTAAGCTTGGGCATCTTGTAGGTGCCCGCCAGGTTATAGGCGATTGCGAACGTCACGATCACCGACAGTATGCCCATCGTCATGTTGAACGGGATGAGCAGCGTGAGCTTATTGGCCGTGGCAAAATCGAGCCAAGGGCCAAAGACGGACCAGAACCCGCCCCGCGCCACCAGGTCGGCCGTGACCGGCGGGTTGGCGATGATCATAAAGACGGCAGAGACCAAGATGAAGCTGATCGCGCTCATAAAGCCCTTTTGCATGGAGGCAAAGTGGCGCTCGGCGCCGCAGAAATTGGCAATAGGGGTCAGTTTTTCCTGAAGCAGGGTCATGAACTTTTCCATAGTCGCCTCCTAGCCCAACAGCGACTGGGCGAGTGCCAGCACGTTGGCGGCGTTGCCCATGCCGTAGTCCTGTGCGGGGATGACCGCGGTCGGCTTACCGCTCCCCTGCTTGACGGTGTTGAGCTGGTAGGACACCTGCGGCCCCAAGAGCAGCACGTCATAATCGGCGCAGGTCTCCTGATACTCGCCGATACCCACCGCATCGATATCGAGCTCGATGCCGTTTTGCTCCGCGTATTTCTCGAGTTTCTTCATCAGAATGCTTGTAGACAGGCCAGCTGCGCAAACAAGAAGGATCTTCATAAGGGATTCCCTTCGCATTGATTGGTTGGATAGTCGCCGCACGCCGTTAGGCGTTCTTGGCTGCAGTGCGCTCATACAGGCAGATCAGCTCCTGCACGAGCTCCTGAGCAAGCATGGAGCACATGAGGTGGTCCTGAGCATGGACCAGCAACACATCCACCGACAGATGCTCGCCCGCCGCCTCGGTCGAAAGCAGCTGCGTTTGGATGTGGTGAGCTTTGATTCCCGCATCCTTTGACTGCTTCATGAGTTTGGCGGCAGCGTCAAAATCCCCCGCCTTTGCCTTTTCAAGGGCTTCGAAGGCAAGGCTGCGCGCCTCTCCCGCTGCAGCGACCAGCTGAAACGAAACCATCTCGGTTCCCTGATCGTCCATAACGGTCTCCTCTCCCGTGATGTTTGGTTTGTACTTGAATATTCGAAACGCCTATCTCCCACCCGCAATCCTCGAGGTTTATTGCAGGCAGGCAGGGTTTTCGACAAAAGAAGCCTTAAGCCGTATGCGCTTGCACAAGCGCCATCAGCTCATGCCAGGACCGGCGCTCGCGTAAGCGCTCGACCCCCTGGCGGTCCATAAAGATCTCAGCGAGCAGCGAGCTCAAGATCCGCGCCTCATCGCCGCCCGACCGGGCAAACGACACCATAAAGACGATATCGACCTCATGGCCGTATTCGTCCCAAAGAATGGGATGTTCGAGCAGGCCCACGGTAACAAAGGCCTCGGCGCTCAAAGGATGCATCCCATGGGGCATGGCCACCCCATTGCCAAACGAGGTGGCACTCGCGCTCTCGCGCTCGGCAACCTCTTGGGCAAACTGGGCATCGACACGGCCGCTCTCGACGGCGCGCTCGGAGAGATATCGGAGAACGGCCTGCTTCGACGACGCCTCAACGCGGTTGAAGAACAGGGCACGGCTAAAGAAAGCGCTCAGGGAGTCCGATTGCGCAGCGTCATCACTCAGCACCTTGCGGATAGCGTTGACATCGCTCGTCTCCAAGAAGAAATCGGCCTCGCGGACGGGCACGGGCAACTTGACGTTGAGCGGCACCGTTGTGAACACGTAGTCGATGTGCGAAAAGTCGAGCGTTCCCACGCGGGCGACGTCGCATGTCTCAATCGACTCGATATACATACCAAACTGCTTGCGGTACTGGTGCTCGAGCATACGGGCGCTTCCCGCTCCCGAGGCGCACACGATCAGGATGCGTTTGCGACGCGGCTGGTCGGCTTGCTGCTCGAGGGCCAGGGCAAATGCCATGGCGATGTAGCCGAGCTCTTCATCAGAGGGCTGGCTGCCAAAATGACGCTCGAGTACCTGCGAGGTGCCAGCTGCCATCGAATAGGCCAACGGAAACCTCGTCTTGATATCGGGCAGCATGGGGTTATCCATATGCATGTGATATTCAAGGCGATAGCCCAGAGGGCCGATATGCCGAGCAAGGTTCATGCGAAGTTCAAGATCGCCGCTAAAGTCAAACCTAAACTCATCGTTGACCGCACGTACCATCTCGGAAGCAATCTCCCACATCTCATCTGAGATAACGGCAGAGCCCTTCTCGGGCACGCCCGTGCCCCTGCCGAGCAAATGGATTGCGATAAAGGCAACCTCTTCTCGGGGCATGCTCACGCCCAGGGCATCCTTGATGTTTGCGGCAATCTGGAAAGCCGCGGCGTATTCGCGCGTTCCCTCCAGTTTTTGAACGTCCGATTCTGCAGCTGGGACATAGCAGCCCTGCTCGATGCGGCCAAGAGCGATGTAAAGATGCATGATGAGATTGCGGGATGCCAGCGAGCTCACCGTGACGGGCGAGGCCGTCAGGGCATCGTCCACACATGCGGCGATGGCCCGCAGGCGCTCGGCGAGCTTTGCATCGTCGGTGTCGGGCAACACGGGCCTCACCAGCGAGGCGAGGCACAGGCGCCGTTGCGACTCCCCGCCCGCAACGCGGATTCCGTAGCGTGGGCGCTTTTCGAGCGTTAAGTCAAATTGGGCGAGTTTCTGCTCTACCAGACGCATGTCATTGGACAGAGTTCGCGCCGAAACGTAGAGTAAATCCGCATACTCCTCAATCGTCACCCACTGGGACCGCATGAGGAGGTCGTTAAGAAGGAAGGACACACGGCCGTCGCGCGTATCAGGAATGCCCGGATGAGCCAGAGCCGCACCGTCTAGCAAGCGAGCAAGCTCATCTGCACGTGCAACATCGATACGATACTGCCCCTTGCTGCCAACGATGCGTGCAACCCCTGCAAGGTTGTCGTTTGCGCGATGGATATAGTTTCTCACGGCGCGTTCGCTTACCTCGAGACGCTTGGCAAGTACCGCGACAGCGACAGGCTGAGCGTCCTCGATCATATTTACAAGCTGCTTGACGCGAGCATCCATGTCCTCCTCCTTTCCCTGCGTCTAGTCTAACGCGGTAAAGAATGACACTCCACGTCGCGCTCGTTCCGCCAACTCGGAACAGGTTGCGGGGAGTCCAGCTGAGCTATGGAGAGCCTGGGGAGAGGGCCCGAAGGCAATGCGTCGGTGTGGGATGCGCCTTCCCAGCCATTGGGCAGTCATTGGGGACAGGCTTAAATGAGTAGTCGTTGGGGACGTTCTTGTTTGACTAGTCGTTTAAGAACGTCCCCAATGACT
>ENA-OWPF01001599-OWPF01001599.1-human-gut-metagenome-genome-assembly--contig:-NODE-1599-length-19112-cov-20.079498_pt1 | contig 19112 bp, 27 predicted proteins | sample MGYA00248261_ERZ651840 | MGnify/ENA primary metagenome ERZ651840 (study PRJEB26924, sample SAMEA4378268) | human gut metagenome | biome: human gut; feature: human-associated habitat; material: faeces... | reverse complement strand
TCAAGCATTTTCTCTTGACGAACTAAATTTTATCTTGTTTTGTCTTGTGTTATCCTGCGTAAAATCAACACTTCTCTGATTTGCCATCTTTTTGTCTTACTCCGTCTCGTGTCGTCTTTGTCACAAAATTTGTCACAGAAATTGTCACAAAAAGGCCAGAAAAAAAGGCACCATTACAGCACCTTTATCGTCTTTATCACCTCTTCCTGTTTTCGCTTTTTCTCCTCTGTCAGATGTGCATAAGTGTCAATTGTCACAGATGTTGATGCATGCCCCAGAATCTCACTGACAGCCTTAACATCAGCTCCGGCAGAATATGCCAATGTGGTATATGTATGTCTTGCCATGTGAGGACAAAAGTTTTCAAGCTTCTCTTTTCCATTTTCCTCTGCTTCTTCGTTGTATGACTCTATGATTCGGTTAATCAGATTTAAGAATCCAGGTTCATTCCAGACACGCCCAACAGAATTTGCAAATACAATGTCTGATACCTGCCTCCTGATGTTTCCGGAATCATCTACAAAAGGAATTGACATCGTAGGACCTGCATTCCTCATTTTTTCTTTCAGAAGCATTTTTCGTACCTCATTATTCATCGGAATCGTTCTGACTGATGTTCTGCTCTTCGGAGAAGCCAACGCCATAGTAAAACCGAAGTCTTTTTTCCGGTAACGGTTGACCGTCTTATCAATGGTAAGCATATTATTTTTAAAATCTACGTTATCCCATGTAAGCCCGGCAAGCTCTCCTATCCTTACTCCTGTATTAAATAAGAAAATAAATTCTGGATAAGCATAAGAATACTGGGGACTTGTCTTTACATAATCCATAAACAGTTTTATCTGATCTGATTCTATTGCTGTACGTTTCTTTGCTCCCGTCTGAGGTATCTGGAGATTTCTGGCCGGATTCTTCAGTATCACATCTTCATCCACTGCACATTCAAATACTGCATTTAAACAGCTTTTTAAATTCGTCATGGTAGAAGTTTTCTTTCCATCCTTAATCATTCCATTGACAATTTTCTGGCAGTCCACCTTTTCAATCTTACAGATTGGCTTCTTGCCTATTGTTTTTCTAATATATGTATTGTAATAGGATTTATAGTTGGTGCAGGTTGTCGCTTTACGCCCGCTCTTGGCAAATGTCTCAAACCAGTAATCAAAATACTGATTTAATGTCTCTTTTGCTTTCTTTGTGTTGAACCTTGCCCCTTTATCAATCTTACATAACAAATCATTCTCCTGCTTACGAAGATCTGCCAGACTGGCAGCTGTAATTGTCACACGCTCTCCATCAACCATTTTACGGAACATATATCGCTGATTCTTTTCATCGTAGTATTCACCTACGCGGAGGTTTCTACCTTTAATGTCTTTTCTTGCCATAGTAATACCTTTCTTATATTAAGGCAGGGCAGCAGTCCGCCGCCCCTCTGATTATCCCAACAACCTTGAAACATAAACATAGATCACTTCCAGCCAGTGAAGATTATTACATTTCTGAATCAGTTTAATAATTTCTTCTTTGTAATCCATATCAATTTCCCCTATTCTTTAATACTCTGGCAATGAATCTATAGAAGAATTCAAGCAGGCTATCATCATTTACCTTCTGTAATATCTCAATAGTTTCTTTCTTGTAATCCATATTAGTACCCCCACTGCTTCTTAAATGAGACAATTACGTTATACAAAAATTTCAGAAATTTCTCGCTCTGGATTTCATTCAAGAGATTTCCAATTTCTTTTTTATAATCCATGCTATACCTCCGTACCACTATCCTATCAGCGTTTTCATGAATACATAGATTGACCTTAGCCAATAAATGTTATCTATCTTCTCTAGCATCTCAATTATCTGCTTTTTGTAGTCCATGTTATGCCTCCGCCACTTTTGCATTGTCCTTTATTCGCTTTACCATCAAATAATTTGCAAGGTTATGTACCCTCTTGAGGTCTTCCGGATCATTCATCATTAAAGCATCTGTAATCAGCCAGAAACGCTCCTGATCTTCCTCTGATAATTCCATAAATGCTTCATTGCCGGAACAAGCTATCCGAAAGAGTTCTGCCAGCTCATAGGTATGCTGTAATGATCTTCTATCTTTGTTAGCCTGGACAACGTCCATAATTGCCTTTCTGCAAGGAACCTGAGTTAAATTACATTTCTCCATTGTTTTCTGCCTCCTGTTCCTTTTTAATCTGCTGGTTATAACATCCTCTAACAAATCCAAAAGCTAAATCTAATAGTTCTACATCATCCATCCTTAACGCCATACTAATAATATCTGACTGCCTGGACAATGCTCGAACCTGCTCACGACACATATTCCAACTTTCTTCCCACTCTTTCGCTTCTTCCTTTGCTTCCTCCAACTGTTTCTTGAGATCTGCGATAATCTCTGTTGCAAGAGCTGTGCTTACTTCTTCTGTCTCCTGTACCGGAACACCTGTGGCCTGCATCACTTCTGTTTCTTCTGATATTCTTAATGTTTTTTCTTTGCTCATGCTTCATTCTCCTCTCGTTCTAATTCGTGTACATAATCACATACTTTAGCAGATATAAATCCACCAAAAAAAATTACAAGAACGTCCATTACTGATATCATACTTTCGTTCCTTTCTTTTGTTGTCTGAGGGGAATGAGTATGTTATAATACGCACAGCCCCTCAATTTAGCTGAATGTCGGGTTACTTTGCCCCTATCGGAGTACCGGTCCGGTAAGGGCTTTTTTATTAAATTGCTTCTACCTGAGACTTTCCAAAGAAACTGGCTTTATATGTTGCCCCATCTCCTCTGCTTCCCCAGATCAGAGAACATCCGAATAATGCTGATGCTCCATGCTTTACCTTATAACCAAGCTCTTTCCACTTAGCAAAGGTATTGGTTTCCTCTGTGATTCCTGCTGCATGTTTCGCATCTTCGATTCTCTTTGCATTGATTTCTTCTGCCTTTGCAGATAACCATGCTCTGTGAAGTGCTTCTGCAAAGCTGATATTCTTTGTCTTGCGGTAAATCTTCCATGCTTTCAACATAATCTTTGATAAGTTGTACTTCATGTTTTTATTCCTCCTTTTATCGAGATTTCCAACAGCCCCGGCAGGCTTTAAACATCTAGCGTTCTGCTCAGTGCATCTCAGTCTCTCTTATCCTGCTTCCCGGTGTTCTGTCGCCGTCTTACTTTCCATTTCGGTACTCCTATCAACTTTCGCTGTTGTTCTGTTCCCTTGAACTGATTATATTATATGTCTATTTACACCAATAGTCTATTGACATTTTATCTATATTTACATCAATATATTTATGTATTTTCTATATTTACATCAATAGACTTTTATGATATACTTCGGTTATGGTGGAGAAAGTGAACCTATATCTACCATCCTTTATTATTACTTAGAAAGAGGTGCAAACATGCCAGAGGAAAGTAAAGTAAGTAAGGCTCAGCAAAAAGCTGTAAATAAATATGTAAAAAACAATTACGATCGCATTAATGTAACCTTTCCTAAAGGACAAAAGGAAATCATCATGCAAGCAGCAGAAGCCGCTGGAGAAAGTGTAAACGGATATATAAAAAAAGCAGTAGATCAACGGATGGAACGTGACAACGCATAACTGATATTATTCATGAAAGGATGTGCTCTCATGGCAAAACGTTTATACACCTATGATGATATTATGAATCTGCCTGATTTTATCCGGGTAGAATTGATTAACGGTGTAATTCATACAGATGACTGGACAAATCTGGAGGTTGATGAGGAAGTCTTTTAGAATCCACCATCTGAAGATCATCACATCACCTACCGCCTTTCCATCGTAAAAAAATAAAACAATACCTGATATTTTACTGTTCTATTTGCATAGGAGGATTCCATGAGCCTTTTCAATAAAATTAAAAGTGTTTTCAATTCATCATCCGATGATGTTCCTGATGCTCAAACCATCTATTTCAAAAATGGAGAGATGTACAAAGTATATCCCACCGATAAAGAAAGCTGGTACGATGCCAGATATCTGGTTTCAGATGGGGTAAAATATGATCTGGAGAATCTGGACGATTTAAAGCGCATTCCTGTACCAAAATTCCCAGCACATCAAAATATAATGGATGGATATGGCGTTACTGGAAATTTAGATTATGTTTTAAGGATGAAAGCCGGAAGCTTTTATAATCGCAAAGATAAAATAAGATGTTCTGCTTGTTTATGGAAATGCACCGAATTAATGCTCGCCCATCCTTTGTCTTGGGAGGAAAGTCATTTTTATCGAATAGTACAATGGCACGTAGAAATGGGAATGTTTGACGAAGCTGACAAGGCTGAGAAATATATATATTCTGTACTTGATCATGATGCAAACTATCAGCAATTGATCAATCATATAAAAGATAATCCTGAGTACATAAAACAGCAGGAGGCATTTCATAAGAAAAATCTGATGCGTAAAGAATACTATCATATTTTTTATGAATTGCCTGAACTAGCCCCCAAATCTTTTAGTGCTTATAGCAGAATGAAAAACGCTCAAACAAAAAATTTTCTCAAACTCAAAGAGCAGGCAATAAAACATGGGATTTCAATAAGCTAAAACTGAATATAGTATATTTATCCAGGCAGCCAGTAGAGCGGCTGTGGTTCCCCTGATCCTGAGCCTTGACAGGAGGGGATGCTTATGAGCGATTACGAGATATTTATGATAATCCTGACAACAGCCAGCTTAATTGTATCTATCCTTACATACACACATAAGAAATAGCCGCCCAGGAGTGTCGCGTTTCACGACTCCCTTGCAATGCCTCTTACATACACACATAAGAAATAGCCGCCCTGCTCTCTGGTAAAGAATAGGCGGCTACGTCTTATACATATATCTTGCCAGGACGGGGAACCTTGACTTCCCTTACTGGCTGTCTTGATAAGTATATTATATGCCAGCCCCCGGAATTTGTCAATTTCCATTTGCCCGCACTCTCATCTGCTGCCGCTTCGCCTATTCAATTTATCGGGATCCCTTCTCAGCATTTCCCTTATGCTTTCCACACCGTTCATTGCTTTGTAATAATCGTCTATTTTTCTTTATTCTACCTTACCCTATACAAATATACCCTTGTACTGTTTCCATCCATTTTCACTTTGTTTTATGCCTGTACTCTGGACAAATAAAACATTTCATGCTGTACACTGTAAATACCGCATAGCTTCCAGTCGATTCTTGCAGTCCTGGTAAATATCTTTGTAATTACGTCCTGCTGCCATGCCAGTTCTTAAAGTATGCGCTATCAGATGTTCCACCAATGACAGATCATCTAACTGACTTCCAGCAGCAGTTGTCTTGTCAGTGATTCCTACACTCTTATATGCCAGTCTGGTATAATTGCTGTAATAGTGATCTGCGTGAGTGCTTCCCTGCATTCTGGCATATTCCACAAATTCCTTGATAACATCCGTCTCTGCTCTTCTGGTGGTTCTCTCTTCCTGATCTGCTATCTGATAAGCAGCAGTATTCTTTTCATAAACAAGTCTTTCCATCCGGTTGAACGCATCAATATACTTCCATTTCCAGGCATCTGCTTCTTTTCCAGTAAAACCAAATGCCAGGAACACAAAGCCATCTTTATTCAACAAATACTTTTTATTATATTTTCCGGAAGCATCTTTATACTTAGATGGCTTGATGCACTGAACGCAATTTTGCGTTGAGTCATTTGCCAATAAATTCTCTATTGCTCTAATGACATCTGAATGCCTTTTTCCAAATTTCTCCGCTACCTGTAAACTATCGCATACTGCCTGTTCATTTTTAAGATATACTAAATCGTCTATAACAACGCTCCTTTCCGCTCTGCAATTATTTTCCGAGCTATATAAGCCAATACTTCAAGTTTTTTCAAGTTCTATCTTGGAAATAACTGTATTGTTATGGGGCTACATATAAAAAATCTCAACATTTCTCAACAACCATGAGTAAATATGTTATTGCTTTTCGGCTATATATGCTAAAACACCATCATTTTCCACCATAATGCTGATTCTTCACGATTTCCTCACGCTTCGTTATCCATTCGCGCGTATTATATACAGCCCCATATCCTTACAGTACCGTAATATTTTCACCTAATTTTCCATTCTATTGCTAAAATGGATATCTTCCGCATGCCTGTAGTGCAGATCTGAATAATGCCAGTGTTTTTCGTTTATATCCATAAACATCTGCATGGCATTTGTAATTCTGATCAATCCCTTTTCTGGCAAGGACCTGAAATGCCACGCCCTTGGATATACTGTAGAAGAGATCATCTTCAACCATAGGATTGCATTCATGCGCACATTGTAACAGCAGAAGCTTGTCCGGCAGTTCCAGATCCAGACAATACTGCTTCAGCTGTTTTTCCTCTCCCTTTTTAAATCCATAATCTGTATAAGTTGTTTCTCTGGTTCGCATAATTTCTTCCTTTCTTTGCTCCGCTTTAAGTTGTTCCTGTGTCCCATTTTTCTTTATACTAACTCAAATGGGTTTTTCCCGTTTCTGCGTCTCCTCATTTCAGCCTCATTGATAATAATATCCAGCAATTTTCTACCAGATGCATTGACTGTAACATTATAGGTATTTCCATCTCCCTGTCCTTTCCCTGACTCTTCCCGGACGATCTGACGCAACAGACTTTCCGGTGTTTCCAAGTTGTTGCCTTTCTTCTGGTCACCTAATACCGCAAGGAATTCGCTTCGTGGTGGAATAACTGCACCGCTGGCCAGATACGGAACTGAGTTTACTCTTGGAAGGCTCATGGAATAATTTCCCCATCGGCGTCCACCATTAGGAAGCTGTACATTATATGAAAACGTAAAGCCTCTTTCAATTCCCGAGATTGCACTGTTTATGTTATTAATCATACCGTTTACTTTAGATATAATATTATTCAATGTAGTGCTGATTCTATCTGCCGCCCTGGATATTGCTCCGGAAAGACCACTTTCCATTCTGGATCCATAGCTTTCTACTTTGCCAACTAAGGAAGAAAGACTTTTGTCAATCGAGCCTGACATACCTCCAACCGTCCTATTGATTTCGTCACTGGCGTTTTTCCATTTTCTTGTCATGATGTTATACTGACTCTGGAACTGACTCTTAACACCTTTGGTCATCTCACCAAGGCTTAAGTTGGCCTGTATCTTCATGGCTCGTACATTCGTTTTCACTTCTTTTGCAGAATTTCCCCAGTTAAGCACTGTAGAATCATTTACTCCTGCAAAATTTTCTTCTGTACTGGACTTAATTCCGGCTGTAGCCTCTTCCACATCAGTCTGAGCAGTCTTTATTGATGAAGAAATCTTCTCCTGCGCTCCGACAATATTGGTATCTACTGCTGTGGTAACCGCTGTAGTTGCTGCCGGGAACTCTGCCCCTAATGCTGCATTCAGATCATCCAGTGGTACACCTGCATTCTTCAAAGCAGTGTAAACCATGTTCAAAGCATCCTGCGCGCTCTTGGCACTTCCGCCAGTGTCCTGAAGCTGGCTTCTGACTCCCTGATAGGTTCCGCTAAATTCATTCCCTTTCAGGCTTAATGTATAAAGAGTGTCCGATAAAACACTAATTGCTTCTTTCGCGCTCAGCGAAGAGAGATCAATCTGTCCTGCACTTTCAGAGAATCCCTGTCCCAATACCAGCACTTTATTGGTCATATCTTCTACGAAGGTACCTGTTACGCCTGCTTGAGCACCATATTGTTCAAGTATTGCTTTCGCCTGCTCAGCAGATATGCCATATTCTGCCAACTTATGAATAAAGCTATCATACATTTCAGCATTGGATTTTCCTGCACTTTCATCGGCTTCAATCAACTTCCAGAGGTCTTCTGCCTGCTTTTGGGTTATTACATTCGAGGAACTCATTGCCCCAGCATAATCATGCAGATATCCACCCGCCTGTGTCAGAACACCGTTTCCACCCTGTAAGGTTTCTATAAATCCTGCCAGCTTTTCTGTTCCTACAATTGCCGCCGTAGCTACCGCTGCGATCAATCCTGCCGTTCCTACCAATGGGGCAAGAGATGAAGCAAGGGAAGTAAATCCGCCCGCTGCCGCACTGGCGGCTTTTCCCAGTACAGATGTCAGGCTTCCGGAAAGAGCCGCTACTGCTTCAGATCCGATTATCTTCTTTCCTATTGCTCCAATCAGCAACTTTACCAGACTACCAATCCCTGTTATATCCGCAATCTTTACAGCAATAAATGCTTTTCCGAGAAAAGCCGCTATTTTACCGGCTGTGCCGCCCTCTTCCAACCCATCAAACAGACCTCCAATCGTTGTTTTGATTGCTTCAATGACCTGCCACAGATGTTTTCCCCAATCAATCTGGCTTAAGAATGTTCCTATTCCTTTCCCTACTTCTTCCCAATTTGTTTTTTGAGCCAGTCCAACCAAAGAAGTACATAAATTGTTCAGGAATATTTCCAGTTTCTGTCCATTGCCTTTCCAATCAAATTTTGATACAAAAGTATTGATTCCGCCCGCAATATTATCAACCATCTGTTTCCAGTTGAAATTGACAGCAAAATTGTAAAGAGTTGTAAACGCGCCGTTAAGTCCAGTAGCAAGTGCATCTCCTATCTCTGAAAATGAAACAGTCGAAAAAACACCGTTCAGTGCATCCGCAACCGCCTTTCCAATATCAGCATAAGGAAGATTATGAACAAATCCGCTGAATATTTTCCAGGAAATCATGAACTTGTTGCCAAGCAGCTGCCCAAGATTATTCCAGTTCACCTCGCGAACCAGACCGGCAATACCTTCTGCAAATTTATTTCCAAGATTCTTCCAATTTATTCCTGTAATCAGAAGATTCAGGGTATTCACAAAGGTATTAATGCCAGCTCCTACAGTACGTCCTAGCAAATCCCAATCAATATGATCTACCAGGCTATTAAATGTTCTTGTAAAAGCATCGCAGAATTTTGTGATCTTTGGGCCAACATTGTTCCAATTAATCACATCATAAACTTTCTGCAGGCCTTTGTTAATGCCACTGGCAACATAAGCACCCAGTCCTTCCCAGTCCTCTTTTTTAACGAGCTTTCGAATCTTATCAGCAATTCCCTTTATAGAACTTGTGATAGGAACTTCTTCAAACATATCACCAGCAGATGGGCCAGTATATTTGTTCCCGCCGATTGTCCCTGCACTGTTTACGCCATCATCATATCTATTAAGTTCATCAATCGGGCTAAGATATCCTTTTACTTCCTTTGCGGCTTTCTTAGCGCTATCCGCTGTTTTATCCAAACTGGCAGCATAATCTTCCTGAACGCCTATTGCTTTTGTAAAAGTTTTTTGCCCAGTTAATGCTGCAATCAGCATACCTACACGAGTAACCGCATCTGACATAAGGTTAATAAACTTAACAAGAATCGGTGCAACTGTTGTCAATATTGGCGCGAATGCTGTTGCTAAACTGTTTTTAAGTCGTGTCAGCGCAGACATTAACGTTGATAGACTATTATTTACTTCTCCTGTCTGAGTAGCCAAATCATACCTTGCAAGATTCTTAAAACCTTCCGTAACAGCAGAACGAAATTTATTAACCAAAGCATAAACACTACGAATTCCAAGAGAATATTTTAATATAGTTTTTAATAGATTTTTTATATTTCCAAATGTTTCATTTTTATCGCTTTTTGTTTTCTTCAAATCAAATATGGTATCCACTGCCTTCTTCATTGCCGAAACCATACTTTTGACAGAAGAGCCTGCTTTTTTTAGTGCTGTTCCCATATTCTTCACTGCAACACCTACACGTGCAGCAGCTTTTTGAAGATTCCGCATAACCGAAATGAGATTATTATTCTTTTTTTGGTATTCTTCTACTTTATTTTTTAAATTATTGTACGAAGAATATAATCTTCCGTTTGTATGTTCAAGTTTTTGTGACTCTTCGTTGTATTTTCGCAACGTATTTTTGTAAGAGTCTGTTGATTTCGGATTCAGATATGCAACGCCTGATGCCTGCATTTCTTTCTGCTTATTCTGCAGTTTTTCCATGTCCGCCCATATTTCATCCAACTGCTTATCCAATTCTTTAATAGGCCCAGAATCAATCGGAAATCCCATATCAATCCATTCGCGCTGTTTAGATTCTACTTTTTCAAAATCTGTCTCAAGAGCCTTGATCTGATCCGAAATCAGCTTGTATCCTTCTGTTTCTATTTTGCTTTTACCCAGCTCATCCAGTTTAGATTTTAATTCAGCAACTTTTCTTTCCTGCTTTTCATAGCTTTGATAAAGACTGTTAACTGTTGCAATCTGCCTTTGAAATGAGCCTCTCGCTGTTTCTCCCATTTTTGATACCTGGGCGGTAATCCTTGTCATTCCCGCTTTGATTGCGTTTAAACCATTAGAAAGCCCATCTGTCTGGATCCGAGTATCAATGATGATTGAACCATCAGCTACCATATTATCTACCTCCCGACTATTTGAGGTCAGGGTACCAGTTTCAAATTACCAGTACCGAGTTATAAATTAGGGCTATCCTGTTTCCAGAACAGCCCGCATTTTCTTATTTTGCTTCGTCTTTTTTCGTGTATTTAGCAGTATATTTGTCAATCCGTTCCTGCTGCTTCTTTTCTCTTTCAGCTAATTCCTTTTCAATGATTCCGCCAATTACAGTGATAATCTGTTCGGCAAATGTCTGTCCATCTTCCAGAATTGTAAATGGATGAGTAATTTTAAAGAAGTTCTCCGATACAGGAGCACCAAACAGGAAATCTATCTTTTCCCCGGCTTCTTTCTCCAGCTCAGGAAGAATCTCTTCCAAGTCCTCCCCTTTTATTTTGTCACCTACACTTGCGAAAAACGCTGCTGTCTCTTTATATCTGTTTAAGATTCCAACATCTGTAGGAATAAACCGGAATACTCCCAGATCATTTCCATCCTGATCTACAATCTCATAGTTCTTAGCACCTGTATTAAATGTTATCTTATCTGCCATTACTTATCGCCCTCTCCCTCATATTTTTGAAGTTCTTTTTCAAGTTTCCGAAGTTCTTTGTAATCCTGTGCAAGTTTTCTATATTTTTCTGCCATCTCTGGAAAACCCTGTCTTAATGCTTCAATCGTTACAGAAAGCATTCCCGATGACTTCTCCAAATCATCAAGTGCCCGTCTGGCAGAAGCATTTATTGCCGCCTGAAGCTTGTCCTGTTCATATTTTCTACTTTTCTTCATTCTGATACGTCTCATTGTCTTTCCCCCTTACCGCATCATAAATAGCTGCTAATTTCATGACTGCAACCAACATCAACATGTTAAGTAAAATCACATATATCATCTCCTGTCCTATTGTGATACATATATTATCTCACATTTTGTGAGAACAGCTCTCTACCACTTTTGGGCGTTTTTGTTATTTCGACTATTCATCGACAGTTCAAAGGCAACTGGCCTTTCGCAAAGATCACGATTCAATCTGATATTCTCGCCTGTTTCTCGCCTGTTCGAACACTCCAAGTTCTCGCCGCTTTAATTCCATTTCTCACGGGTTCGTCACGGCTTTGTGCGGCTTTCCTGCGGCTTCATTATCAATAACAGGGACCCTCAAAATAGTGGATACCCATTTTTATAACTTTTTATAATTTTTCACTGCTTCCTCACTGCTTCAATCAGACCAATACCGTAAAAATCAGTAATAACGCATGACCGTAAATGACCGTGTTTCTCATAATAGGTCTTTTATTGAGCCATAGGTTCGGCAGCAGGATTTTTATTAAATACTGGCATCATCTCTTCTCTCTATTTTATCGGCTCATTTAACCTTTTTCTTCCTTTACCCTTACAACTTTACCTTAGTTGCATTACAATTGGTTTTTGCTCTGTTTTATTCCCATACTCCTGTATTTTCAGATATATTATGGCTTAGCCTTTCCCTCATCTGCTGACGCTGTTCTTCTGTATACTGTTTCGGTGGTGAAATCCGTATCCAGGCTACCGGAACATGAGCACAAATACTTCCGTCCTCATTATCAGCAACGATCTGGCAATCATCAGGATGTTTCTCTGCCAGCTTGCGGATTACAGATTTATACCGGCCCTGAGAGAATGTTAATGTTGCTTTAGTACCATTAGTCATAAATTCAATTACATTTTCGTTACAGCCATCCATAAAAATCTCCTTTTCGTTTTGTTCGATAATATTTACAGTCTTATTTTTCGGGGTTCGCTCAGGTTTCGTTCTAACGCATTTTACTCTTTTAGGGGCTCCGAAATCTCCGAATGTCTATGCGCGCGTAATCGTGTCATTAAACTCTTTTACGTGCGCGTTATCGTGTTACAAAATTCCCATACTCCCGTCATTTTTTGTCTAAAAATCCATCAATTTGTAATCATCCTTAATCCCATCCGGTAACCCATTAAAAAGAAAATTCTGTGGCATTCTCCGCAATACACCAATAATTTCAAACCTCTGCTCACTCTCTAACATGGCTTTTATTTCTGGATACTCTTCGGTATTTTTTGTATACCATGCTTTTTGCTGAGGTGGCGAATATCTCGGATCATCACGTACATATAAAAACAGCCATTCTATGCACATGCTCATTGTAAATTGAACATACAAGCCACATTCGTAATAATACTGAGCAATTACTAACGCATCATAAAAAGTAGTTGTTATTTTTTCAGGCCTACGGTAATGTCCCTCCGGATAATATTTAACAATACATTCATCTTTCATAAAACTCCATGGTGCTATAGATACAAATGGCGCATGATCTGCCTGTACCTTCATAACTGCAGCAGTTCTTGCTTCCAATTCCTTAAGTCTTTTTATAATTTCACTCATACACTTACTTCACCTCTATTTTCTTTTCTGCTGCTTCTGACTCTGTTCTACTTCATAAATCATTCTCTCCATAGTTTCCAAACGCTCAATCATATCTACATTCTTTGTCCACTGGGAACATTGTGACAGTGCTGCATTTGCCGCATTCACTCTAATCTGCGCTGGTACTTCTGGATCAGTAGCTGTATTAACCAACACTGCTGCACATTCTCCTAATTTTCCCTGTAGATAAGCAATTGCACCCGTTACAGCCTCATTTCTTGCCTTAGAATACTTACGTTGAAAGCTCTCTGAACGAATCACTGTATAAATCGTAGGTCTAGGAATTTCTGTCATTTTAGATATCTCACTTATATTCGGGCATGTTAAAAATGCCTGTACCAAAATGTCTTCACGTACTTCTGCTGATATTCCTTTTTTCATGATAATCACCTCCAAAATAATCAACATTATTTTTTTATATTTAAACATTCTTTAGGCACTAATGTTTTTCCAATCTCCTACTCTGCTTGCTTCAGCAACAAATCAAATTCATGAAGTGCTTTCCGCTTATAGCAGTAAAAGTCATTTTCAGTGCATGGAAGCTCACATAAATTGCTATTTTTGAATATCTGGCGGTATCCTACATTTTCTGTAAAACTTTTCACCAGATGCGAAGCAAGAAAGTCATTTGCTCTGTTGCATGCTTCAAGCACTAAAGAATAATACTGTTTGTCTTTTACCATTTCTTTGAGTTCTGCTGCCCGTCCCGGTGTAATTCCATAATCTTTCAATTTCGCTTTTCTGATGTTCATTGGTATAGAGTCCTCCTGTTCTATTGTGGTATAATAGTTATCAGAAAGACTCACCCCTTTATATGGTCCTGCGTCAGTTACTTTGACTGATACAGGACTTTTGCTTTGCGCTCCAGATCTGACGCAACATTACACAAGATATCCCGGCACAACTGGCAATTATACTGTAATTCTATTTCGTGAAGATCATCTATTAACTTTGACCAGTATGTATCATCCTGCGGATTCCCCGGCGGGTAGTGTTCCCTGTATGCCCGCCAGGCAGCAGTGAATATGTCATAAATCGGCTTTAATTCCTTTGTGTTATCCACTTTACTCCTCCGGCATGATATAAACTTTTTCTCCTGCTGCATACTTTTGAAACATATCATTCAACACTTCTTTTGCACGTTCTGGACTCGCATATTCTGCAATGCCAAAATCACCCTCGCAAATACGATTCTTGCTCACGCAACTGATATACGTCATTTTAAAATTTAAAACTCGTGTTTTATCCTGTGTCATGATTTTCATGATTATTGTCCTTTCTGGCGGATTACCGCCTATAATTATCGTTTCCCCTATGATTAAGTTACTCCTCTGTATATTTCACTAATTCAGCTCCAAACAAAACTGAATCAACATATATTTTTACAACGTTTCCTGCTTTATTTACAAGCTTCATAGTTACATTCAGCCCCCTTGAATCTGATTTCACTTCATCTACTGTAAATCCTTTCAAACTTTCTAAATCAGCTACTGAATATACCGACTGTTTCTTTAATTTTTTTGACATATATTTTTCCCTTTCCGGCGGTAAACCGCCTATAAAATCCATTACAAAATCCAACTACAGACTACAACTACAATCGTTCCAAAGAGTTTAAAGGTTTCTTTATATACCCTTATATCCCTATATTATTATCTTTTATATATTTCTTTTTATAGAATGTAGTATTTGTAGAATATGTAGAAATACTTGTAAATACTGAATTTAAGCGAACTACATTCATTCTACAAACTTCACTACAATCCATAAAAACAACCGCAAAATTACTTAATCAAACGGAAGCTCCATTTGTTCTTGCTCTGAAACAACAACAAACTCAGAATTTTCAGATTCCTCTTCTGTAGTTTTCATTGCTATTTTTCTGAAGCCTCGTTGTTGTCCATATCCATCAAATTTACGTGGGGTTTTAAGCCTTTCCCATCCCGGTATTTTAGCAACGATATTATTTATTTCTGATGCCTGCCAATTTTTTGGTGGTATGGTTTCCTTTAATGCTTCGAACCATATTTCTCTAGCACACACCTGAGTTTTTCCTTCCAAATAGTCCAGAATAATTCCACGCTTGCCATCATCTGCCATATTTGCCTCTTGAAGTTCTTTAGCCTGCTGCATACAGTTTTCCGGAAGTATCAATTCTGGATCTTCGTTTTTCCAAATATGCACTGCTTCCGCCCATGCCTGTTTTATATCGTCCATAACTTCTGGTGTAAAAAGGCTCTTAGATATTTTTGTAAAGCCTGTGTGAATAATAAGAAAACGCCTGTTTCCTGTTTCATCCTGCAAAAAATCATCTTTATTAGTGGTTCCAGCAAATACACACTGTCTATAAAACGTGTCTGCTCGCCTTTCATAAGGAATCCTGTATTTGTCCTGCGTAGCTGTCAGAAAACGCTTTACGCTCTCCACACCGCCCGCCGTCCTTGCCAATGATTTAAGCTCTGCCAGCTCAATAATCCATGATCCGGTAAGTGACTGCACTGCTTTATCTGAATCCAAACTATCCAACGAATCATTGAACCATAAATCGTCCAAAGCCATCAATTTCAGAAACGTACTCTTGCCAATGCCCTGTGAGCCCTGTAAAATGATTGTATAATCAAATTTACTTCCGGGTTTATACACTCTTGAAACAGCTCCTAACATCCATAAGCGCATTACCTGGTATGTATAATCAGAATCCTCTGCTCCAAGATATTCCGGCAGCAGGCTTCTTATATGCTCTTTTCCATCCCATGTAAGGGAATCCAGTAATTCTCTTACTGGGTGGAATTTATTCCGCATAGAAACATTTTTCAATGCATCTGCAAAGTCCTGTCGGCTTTTAAGCCCATAATCAGCCTGTATCAGTGAAAACAGTGCTGAATCATCATGACTGCTCCATGCTCTGCAATTATTCTCATTTTCCCATGGCACGTTACCATATAGGTAAGGTTGTTGTGCAAACTCATTAAGGCGGATTTTTCCGGCGAAACGACTGTCTTTATCCATGACGATTTCAAAATTATGTACAAGCTGTTTTACGCTTTTTACATTTCCATCTTCATCATAGTTGCAGTCGAGGAATTTAAAGACTAATGCCGGACCTCCAACTACTTCGTCCTTGCTTTTTTGTGTTACAGTTCGTTTTTTACCTGTATCCTGCTTCTGATCTTGCTGAACATCTACACAAATCTTCTCTGTATCATCAACATTCCTTATTAAATTTTCAAATTCTTCAACAGTATGTCCCTCTTCAAAATAATCAGTTATATCTGCTTTTGGCGTATCGGGCATCGGAACAATTATCTTTACACTCTTAGAAATTCCTTTTAAATCTTTTTCAATAGCAGCTGCCAGTTTCTTCCCTGGAGCATCATTATCAGCCAGAATGACAACTTCAGCACCCGTACACAGTTCTGATACGTTCTTATTCCAATCATTAGCCCCGCCACATGAAAAAGCAGTATAGCCTTTCTTTACCAGTGTATTAACGTCCTTTTCACCCTCAGGTATAAAAATCGGTTCGTTTCTTTCAATGGCTTCTTTTATTCGTGGAACACTTCCGAATATTGCATTGAATTCCTTTTTGTTCCTTCCTTTCAAGCCATATTCAAACCGCCCATCCTTAAGTATTCCGAAAAGCATTTTCTTACCTTCAAGGCGTATTTTTGTGTAAGCATATTCGCCGTTAATAGATACGTAATTGTATACAGCCTCAATCTTTCTTTTCTCTCGGCTTTCTATGTACATTCGCCAGCATTCCTCTGCTGGCCTACTTTCACTAAATAAGTCTGCCATTTTTAATCCTGCTGCCAGTACAACACTTTCAGAGCTGCAACCCGCATGGCATTTTAATAAAGTCCTACCATTATTCCCTTGCGTAATCGTCAAACTGGCTTCCTTATCAGGATGTGCCGGACAGAGTGCTTGTACCTTTCCATTGCCATATTTCTTCACTTGAAAATGTGATAAGATTTCCTCATAGGTCAAATATTATCACCTTCCAATTCCTTCAATAACTCTCTTGCACTTTCCAGAGTTTTCAATGTATTTTCACCTCTATTCTCTAAAGTACGAATAAATTTTCGGATTTCCATTATGTCTCCTGCTGCCGGAAGATAGTAGCCTCCTGGACTCGTCGCACTCGATAAGATTACTTTTCCTGATCTGCGCTCCATCTCAATCTGCTTTTGCAACATTCGAACACTGGAAAAGTGACATTTCACAGTAAGGTACTCCGGTGTCAGCGCATTTTCTTTGCCCGGCAGCAGGTTTTCATATACTCCCATAGAATCGCCACCTTACTCTGAAATCTCATCCAGATACTTTCTGATCTTTGCTACATTCCAATACACTCTTCTACCAACACAAAATCTTGCACCTGCTGCCATACCAATCTGCGTTGCTGTCTGTCTTCCTGAATTCAGCATTTTCTGCAATCCAGCAGTATCAACACTTAATGCGTCTGAAAATGTACTTGAGTACGATGTTGTTTTTCTCATAAAAAATACCTCTTCTTTCTGTCTGATTTCACATTGCCTTATGTGTTTCTTCATGGTATTATTGTAATATAAAGTTTCGCAAAAAACAAACAACAGTTTCTGTTTTCTATAAGAAAATTATAAATTGATTTAGAATCTTTAAGAATGATTTAGAATTTTTTAGTTAGTCACAATAAAAAAACGAAACAAAATTTGTTTCGATATTAAAAAAAGGGGGTTTCTACTATGAAACGAAAAAATTATTACGGGGCAGAATGTGCCAAACGTTTAGATTTACTTATGACAGAGCTTGATATTAAAGCCCCTGCACTTGCTGATTTATCTCATTACTCTTCACAACAAATTCGCAATTTCCGTAATTTTCGAAGACCAATGACTGTCGAAGCAGCTCACTCAATAGCTCCTATTTTAGGAGTGCGACCAGAATATTTATTATGTGAGGATAACTGTAAAACACCAGAAGAGTTTAATGAAGCTACTCAAAAAAGAAAAATTAGCAATTTGCTTAATATGGAAATTTCATCCAGCATCACACGTCTAGTTCATTTAATTGGCGAAAATCTTGAAAATCAAAACGAAAATAGTTCTATTTCAGACAATGATCTACGTGAATTTCATCAAGATATTTCAGATTACATTCAAATGCGGACAGAAAAATGGTTACTACCCAGACTCAAAGAAAAGCAGGATCCAGAAACATAAAGAAAAAGCACCCAATACCAATTAAGGCGTTGAGTGCTTTTATCGTATATTCCACTATTCTATTTTCATATCTAAAAATCTTTCAACTACAAGATACACTTAACAATACTCTTGAGGCAGCAGCAGACTTGCCACTACACTCGCAATTACTGCATGTGCTGTTACTACAAAACTATTAAATACCATAGGCATCACCCTTTCTAAGAAAGTCTGGCGCGCTACATGTGTAGGTGCATACAAATAAACCCTGCCAAGAGAATCTGTGAGGTGGTGTTTTACCACCACGCTACATGTGTAGGTGCATACAAATAAACTGCATACAAAATACTGTCTATGACGATCATAACAATGGCTAAGTCAAGTCTGCCCCCAGAGTCTTTTGCTCCCTCAAAAGTATTGTTTAATTATTATATACGATACAGTACCAAATCTTTCTGCGTTCCCTTTTCATTAGGCTGCATCAAACAGTTTCACCCCTTCTTTCTTTACATTCGCATAAAACGGGTATACATCAACCCAGTTCTGGAAATGCTGTTGGCTTTTTGCTATCGGTTTAATATCAAGGTCATGATCCATATTAAAATCAAAAGTTTCTCCTGACAGTTCATGGCGATACTGTTTAATATCTATGTCTGACAAGTCCAGGAGAATCATTATATCTATATCAGAATCTGCCTTATAATCTCCCCTTGCATAGGATCCATATAAAATTACTGTCTTTAAATGACTTCCATATATCTTCCGTAATATTTCGGTATACTGATCCAACAATATTTTTATTGTTACCGGCATAATGTTTTCTCCTTTCCTGCTTCGATACTTTTTTCTTTATTATAACCGAACCACCATATCTTTTCTACTGCTTTCTCACACTGTAAATTCATATTTTTTCCGCATTTGTCACAAGATTGTCACAGACTCCTGCCAATATGCCCGGAAAAGCGCGTATTTACGGCATTCTTTTAAAATTAATATCAAGCATTTTCTCTTGACGAACTAAATTTTATCTTGTTTTGTCTTGTGTTATCC
>ENA-OWPF01001597-OWPF01001597.1-human-gut-metagenome-genome-assembly--contig:-NODE-1597-length-19138-cov-45.210711_pt1 | contig 19138 bp, 18 predicted proteins | sample MGYA00248261_ERZ651840 | MGnify/ENA primary metagenome ERZ651840 (study PRJEB26924, sample SAMEA4378268) | human gut metagenome | biome: human gut; feature: human-associated habitat; material: faeces... | reverse complement strand
ATTTTATTTACTGCCAGAGCCGCTTAGGCTTGGCGAATTTTTAACGAACTATTGCATCTCAATGAAAACATTGATACTTTTTTTAAAAGTTTTTGTGTCTTTTTGCCTTATGTTTTTTGTCGAACGACAAAAATATAAAATAATTTATATAAGATGTAATAAAAAGTAATATTTTTTGTTCGTTTTTCTACTTTCTGCATACTGACACTATATGTATGCTTTATTTATGTACTGTTTTAGAAAGATCGTTCAGGGGTTTCTGTCCGCTTGTTCGTGTGTTTGCCGGAAATTCGTTACCTTTGCATCCGAAATCAATAAGAAAAGATGAATTACTCAATAAAGGACTTCGAAATTATGGCACCGGTCGGCTCTCGAGAGTCGCTGGCTGCGGCTATTCATGCAGGAGCAGATTCTATCTATTTCGGCATTGAAAGCCTGAATATGCGTGCCCGTTCTGCAAATACGTTTACTGTTGATGACTTGCGTGAGATAGCGAAAGTATGTGACGAGAATGGGGTGAAAAGCTACCTTACGGTAAATACTATTATTTATGATGAGGATCTGGCTCTGATGCGGAAAATTGTAGATGCTGCAAAAGAAGCCGGTATCAGCGCTGTGATTGCTGCCGACGTAGCTGTCATGGCATACTGTAATCAGATAGGACAGGAGGTACATTTGTCTACTCAGCTGAATATCAGTAATGCGGAAGCTTTGAAATTTTATTCGCAGTTTGCCGATGTAGTAGTCTTGGCCCGTGAATTGAATCTGAAGCAAGTACGTAAAATTTATGATGCTATTCAGGAACAGCATATTACGGGACCTATGGGGCAGCCTGTACGTATCGAAATGTTCTGTCACGGAGCTTTGTGTATGGCCGTATCGGGTAAATGTTATCTGAGCTTGAATGAATTGAATGCTTCGGCAAACCGTGGAGCTTGTATGCAGGTATGCCGTCGTTCGTATATTGTGAAGGATAAGGAAAGCGATATCGAACTGGAAATAGATAACCAGTATATCATGTCGCCCAAGGACTTGAAGACTATTCATTTCATGGATGAGATGATAGAGGCTGGAGTGCGGGTGTTCAAAATCGAAGGTCGTGCACGTGGACCTGAGTATGTGCGAACTGTAGTGGAATGTTATAAGGAGGCTATACGCTCGTATCTGGAAGGTACTTTTACAGAAGAGAAGAAAGCTGACTGGGATACTCGTCTCAAGACTGTATTCAACCGTGGATTCTGGAACGGTTATTATCTGGGACAACGTCTGGGTGAATGGAGCAAGAACTATGGTTCGGAGGCTACCGAACGTAAGGTATATGCCGGACGTGGTATCAAATATTTCTCGAATATCGGGGTAGCTGAATTCCTGATCGAAGCTTCCGAAATAAAAGTTGGAGATAAACTTCTGATTACAGGTCCTACTACGGGAGCCATGTATGTTACTTTGGAAGAAGCACGTGTTGACCTGAAACCGGTAGATGTGGTAAAGAAGGGGGTACATGTTTCGTTTAAGGTACCCGACCGTATTCGTCCTAGCGACAAGCTTTATCGTATAGTTCCTGCCGATGAGTTGAAAAAGAAATAATTTCTATTATTATCACATTGCAATATCCTCTTTATACATTATTCTCCAATGAAAAAAGTATAAAGAGGATATTTTATTTTTTTCTGTGCATACTTTGCAAAAAACAACAGCATCTTTTACTGAAAACATCGAGAATTTTTAATTTTTTTTGTACGAAGGTTCGTCGAGTTTGTACAAAAAAAACAGGGCTCATGCCGACATTGTGAAAGGAACTTTGTCATCTAAGTAGCATGAGCCCGTTATATCTTTATTAGTGAATGATAAGTCTTTCGGCCTTGGTTATAATGTGCCTTTTCTGATAGCTTCCATGATATTGGCAGGTGGACGCTGAGCCAGTAATTCTTTTTTCATAAAATCCATGTAAGGAGCTACATGGTCGAAATACTGATAGTAACCTTTGCATAAGTAATTTAGTCCGGTTTCTCCGGAAGCTGTTTTGCAAAAACGGTTTTTGGGACATTCTCCGTTACATGCAAAGAGATACTGACATCCCTTGCATTGTGTCGGCAGTTTCTCAGATTTATCTCGGCCGAACTGTAATTGCTTTTCACTGTACATCATTTCTACCAGCGATTTTGAATAAATGTTTCCTAATTTGTACTGTGGAAATACGAAGTGGTCGCAAGCATATACATCGCCGTTGAATTCGATTACTCCGGCATGGCCACAATTTTTTGCCAAAGAGCAAACTCCAGGTTGCTCACCTACCCAGTTGGCAAGTGTAGCATCGAATAATTGTATAAAATATTCGCCGACATCATTTCGTACCCATTCATCGAAAATGGTACAGAGAAAGTTTCCCCATTGTTCGGGAGTAACGGAAAAATCGGTTACGGTTTCTGTTGCTCCTTCCTCTACCGAGGCTAGATAACGCCCGTCGGAATGTTGGAATATACGCTCTACGATGGGAGTAAACTGTATGTATCGGCACCCTATTTCCTTAAAGAAGTGATAGAAATCGAGCGGATAGTCGGCATTGAAATCATTTACTACTGCAAGTGCATTCCATTCTACCTGATGTTTGTTTAACAGGTTGATACCTTGCATTACTTTTACAAATGAAGGTTTTCCCTGCTTGTTCTTCCGGTATTCGTCGTGAAACTCCTGCGACCCGTCAATAGAAACACCTACCAGCCAGTGATTGTCGTGGAAAAAACGGCACCAGTCATCGGTCAGGAGAGTTCCGTTGGTCTGAATACAGTTGTCGATTGTTCTGCCTCCTGCATATTTTCTTTGTAAGGCAACTACCTTCTTATAGAAGTCGAGTGGGCGCATCAGTGTTTCTCCACCATGCCAGGTGAAGAGGACTTGTGGCATAGTCTGGCTTTCGATATATTCTTTGATAAACTTTTCCAATAGTTCATCTGTCATTATCTGCCTGGGGTTGTCCTGGTAAAGTTTAGCCTTCTCCAGGTAGTAGCAGTAATGGCATGCCAGGTTGCAAAGAGAACCCACTGGTTTTGCCATGATATACATCGGGCGTGCAAACGGGGCGAATGTGTTCATTATTGTATGATCTTAGGTTAGGAATGATTCTATTTATCAGGTATTATTCTAGTGTAATACTTTTTACATGTACTTTCTGATGCAGGAAGATGGATGCTGCTTCCTGAAACTTTTCAACAGATTCGGTTGTGAGAAACTCACAGGTTCCGCCTGCTGTGCAACGTGTTCTTATCTCCGAGTGACGGTGGAGGTAATCTTTTAAACTGGCTGCTACGTATTCTCCTTGAGCTACCAGACGGATATGTGGGGGAGTGAACTGGCGTATTTTCTCTATCAGCAAGGGATAATGTGTACAGCCTAAGATGATGGTATCTATTTTCGGATCTTGTTCCAAAAGTTGATTAATATATTCCTGTACAAAATAATCTGCTCCCGGAGAGTTGAATTCGTTGTTTTCCACTAGCGGAACCCAAAGCGGACAGGCTACACCAGTGAGTTGTATATCCGGAAAGAGCTTATGCAGTTCTATCGGGTATGACTGGGATTTTACTGTTCCGGCTGTGGCAAGCAAGCCAACATGGCGCGAAACTGTGATGTCACCGATACATTCTGCTGTAGGACGGATTACTCCCAAAACTCTACGGGTTGCATCTATATGTGGAAGATCGTTTTCCTGAATACTTCTCAGGGCCTTTGCCGAAGCAGTATTGCAGGCCAAAATGACTAATGGACAGCCTAAATCGAACAGCTTGCGTACAGCTTGCAGTGTAAACTCATAAACAACTTCGAATGATCTTGTTCCGTATGGGGTACGGGCATTGTCCCCCAGATAGATATAATCGTACTGAGGCAGTAATTCACGGATTTTATCAAGGATTGTCAGCCCTCCATATCCGGAATCAAATACTCCGATTGGTCCTGTGGCAGAAAGCATGGATATGACTTGATTAAGTGTGAAAAAATAATTGTCATTGACCTCACCCTTTTGGCTGGAGTGAGAGCCAATGACAACTTTATTTTGTTACGTTGAAAACGTATTTCTTATTGAGCAGGAGCTGCTGCTGGTGCTGCTGCAGGAACAGCTGTCAGGCTGATACCTAATTTTGTTTTGATATCATTTGTAACGTCCTTAGACATAGTGTCGTTGATGTAAGGAATATCTGTACGGTTCAGGTCGAACACATAAGTATAACCACCTGCTGCACCGATTGCTTTTACTGCATCTTCCAGTTTCTTATAGATAGGTTCCATCATATCTGCATAAGCTTTTTGCAACTGCTGCTGTGCATCTTGCTGGAACTGCATTCCTTTGTCAGACAGCTCTTGTAATTCTTTCTGACGACGTTCCTGGATATTTTGTGGAAGAGTTTTCTGTTCTTGTTGATATTCAGCAAACTTTTTGTTGAATTCATCAGAAGCACGTTTGATTTCGTCTTCATACTGTTTCTGCAATGCCTGAATGTCTGTCTGAGCTTTTGTATATTCTGGCATCACAGGGATAATGTCCATAGACTTGAAGTGTGCGAACTTCTGTGCGAATACGCTCATAGGAGCGATAAGTAAAAGTAATAAAGCAATTTTTTTCAACATAATCTTATTATTTCTATTTGTTATTAATTTATTTCCGTTTTTTATTTGCTGTCTTTCTTAGACTTTGCAAAAGTATAAAATTAATTTGAATATCCTAATTTAGCGAGCACTTCGTTGCTGATGTCTATACGTGGAGAAGCAAAAATCATGCTTTGTGCTGATGCTCGGTCGATTACTGCATCATAATTTTTCTGTGTTGCAATATCTTTAATAGCATTGTATATGGCATCCTGAATAGGAGTAATCAGTTCCTGACGTTTTTTCATGCCTTCACCTTCGGGACCAAAATACTTTTTCCGTAAATCTGCTGCTTCTTTTTCTTTGGCGATAATGGCATTTTCTTGTGCGGTTTTTTGAGTAGCTGATAAGTTAGAAGCGTTTTTCTGATACTCATCATACATTGTTTTCGCTTCTTGAGCTTTAGCTTCTACTTCACTTTGCCATTGTTTTGACAGGCTTTCCATTTGCTGGTTCGCTTGTTCATAGGCAGGGATTTGTTTCAGGATATACTCCATATCCACCAAAGCAAATCGCTGAGCTTGTGCTGCTATACTGCACACGAGCAATGCTGCTAGAAAGAAAACTTTTTTCATAAGCAATGTTGTTTTTAAATGTAATGAAGAATGATAAATGAAGAACTGGCTGTTAGCCATGGCTTTGGATTCTTCATTTCTCATTCTTCTATTCTTCATTAAATTGGTTTGTCTGTATTAGAACTCTTGTCCGATGATGAAGTGGAACTGGCTTCCGCTATATTGAGTAGAACCGTTGATCTTATCGAAACCATAAGCCCAGTCAATACCCATCATACCAATCATCGGCAGGAAGATACGTACACCTACTCCGGCAGAACGTTTCAACTGGAACGGGTTGAAGTTACTTACATCATTCCAAGCGTTACCTGCTTCTACAAATCCCAAAGCATAGATACTTGTTGAATTTTCCAACATCAACGGATAACGTAATTCAGCTCCCAGGCGGATGTAAGCATAACCTTCACTACCGTACGGAGTTAAAGATCCGTTTTCGTAACCACGCAATGCGATTGTTTCTGAAGCGTAGTTGTAACTATATCCTGTCATACCGTCACCACCTACATAGAATGTTTCAAACGGTGAGCGTTTGTATTTGTTGAAGTGTCCCAGAATACCAAACTCTGTACGTGTCATGATAACCGGACATTTCTGGATATCCATCAGGGCTGTATAAGTTTTTGCTTTGAATTTCCATTTGTGGTATTCAATCCACTTATACATGCTGGCTGCTTCATCATAATTATTCTTTCCATAAGTAGAATAATCTTTCTTACTGAACAGTGAGTAAGGCGGAGTAATCTGCAAAGAAGCGCTGAATTCAGAACCGTAACGCGGGAATATCGGGTTATCGGTTGAGTTACGTGATAATGTCAGGTTCAGGCTTAAGCTGTTACAGTTACCGGTATTCATGTACTGTCCGTTGTTCAGCATGATATACAGATAGCTCCAGTCTTTCAACATGAATCGCTGGTAAGATAATTCTGCCATTAATGTAAAGTAGTCGTCCGGCCAGCGTAGACGTTTACCCCAACCTAATGACAATCCGAACATCTTAATAGACTTGTCAGGGTCGTAATATGATTCGTAATTGTCATAATAACCACCATAGTAGTTTCCATATCCACTTAAGTAGTTATAGTAGTTGTTCATATATGCAGAGTTGTAATACTGACTGCTGACGTCTGTCTGTACAGAGTAGAATGCTGATACAGACAATGAATTAGGACGTTTTCCACCAAACCAGGGATCAAGGAATGATATACTGTATGACTGGTAGTACTGTCCGTTGGTTTGTCCACTGATGGTCAATGTCTGACCGTCACCTTGTGGAAGGAATCCACGGAAGTTATCATTCTTGCGGAACAAGTTTGCAAATGAGAAGTTTGTAAACTTCAAACTCAATTTACCAATAATACCTGTTTGTCCCCAACCAGCTGAGAATTCTACCTGGTCGTTTGCTTTTGATTCAAGTCCCCAGTTAATATCAACTGTTCCATTTTCGTAATTTGGCTGAACATCTGGTTTGATATTTTCCGGATTGAAGTGTCCCATCTGTGCAATTTCACGGTAAGAACGTTCAAGAGCTTCTTTACTGAACAAGTCTCCCGGACGGGTACGAAGTTCACGGCGGACTACATTTTCATACAATCGGTCGTTACCGTTGATACGTACATGACTGATACTTGCCTGTGGACCTTCTACGATACGCATCTCCAAGTCGATAGAGTCACCGTCGATATTAACTTCTACCGGATCAAGGTGATAGAATACGTAACCACGGTTGTAATAATTGTTACCGATAGCATCTTCATCGTTACTGATACGGTCGTTCAACAGTTTCTGGTTGTATACATCTCCTCGCTTCATTCGAAGTTGTTCATTCAGGAGGTCTGAAGGATAAACTGTATTACCTACCCATGTAATATCTCGCAGATAATATTTGTTACCTTCATAAATCTTCATGTAGACATCTACTGTCTTTTCATCATAGGGAGCAACGCTGTCTATCTCGATGATTGCATCACGATATCCCAGCTCATTATATTTGTCTATGATCTTCTGCTTGTCTTCTTGGTATCTTTCATCGATGAACTTCTTGGCACGGAATAAGTTGACCAGTTTTCCTTTTTCATTGGTCTTTTTCATAACGCGCTTCAATTTCTTGTCTGTCAGTACACTGTTGCCATCGATTGTAATCTTGTGGACTTTTACTTTATCTTTCTTATCGATGTTTACATCAACATATACCTGTTCCTTGTTTGCAGGATCTTCGCTTTCTACAATATTGATTTCTGCGTTTTTGAAACCTTTATCATCGAAATGTCTTTTGATAATGATCTTTGCACGGTCTATCAGGTTAGGAGTAACCTGGCTTCCTTTTGCCATACCCAATTTTGCCTGCAAGTCTTCACGTTCGCTTTTCTTTACTCCGTGGAATCGGATATCAGTAATACGTGGGCGTAAAGACAAATGGATATACAGATAGATTTTATTGTCTTCTATTTTTTCTGCTGTGATTTTAACATCAGAGAATAACCCGTGACGCCAGTAGCGTTTGATAGCACTGGTAATGTCATCACCCGGTACAGTGATTGTCTGTCCTACGGCAAGTCCTGAGATTCCAATCAAGACATAGTCTTCGTAGTTTTCAATATCTGTAACTTTTATGTCGGCAATTTCATACTTTTTGGGTGTTCCATTATACAAAATTACCGGCTGGTCGTTTTCTGTTTTGTTATTTTCTTGTGCATTAACAGTTGAATAGCTGAAAATGCAAGCCAAAGCCAATAGAATGATAGAAAGACAGTATCGCATTTTTTACTTCAATATTTGTTCACTTGTTTTGCCAAATCGGCGTTCTCTTCGTTGATAATCACAGATTGCTTTACATAATTCTTCTTCCTTGAAGTCAGGCCAGAATGTATCGCAAAAATAAAGTTCGGAATAGGCACATTGCCATAGCATATAGTTACTGAGGCGGATTTCTCCTCCTGTCCGTATCAGCAGGTCGGGATCAGGCATAAAGTTGGTTGCCAGATATTGGCTGACCGTTTGATCGGTTATATCATTTATATTCAGCTCTCCACAAGCCACCTTCTCTGATATTTCTTTGACTGCTTTGGTTATTTCCCATTTTGAAGAATAACTCAATGCCAATACCAGACACATACCGGTGTTTTTTGAAGTTCGTTGTACACATTGATTCAGACGATTCAGTACATCGGCTGGTAATTTTTCAGTTTCTCCAATAATACGGAAACTGATATTGTTTTTCATAAAGGTTTCTTCTTCGATAGAATCTATCAGAAGACTCATTAATGCTGCTACTTCGTCTGCTGGGCGATTCCAGTTCTCGGTAGAAAAAGTATAAAGTGTGAGATATTTTACTCCCAGATTTGATGCTTCTTCTGCAATGACATGAACAGTTTCTGCACCCGCCTGATGTCCGAGCGAACGAACTAGTCCTCGCTGTTTTGCCCATCGCCCGTTTCCATCCATGATGATGGCGATGTGGGCGGGGATTCGTGTCTTATCCACTTGGTCTTTATATAGCATAGCTTTCGGATTATAAATGTATTATTCCCATTTAGGAAGGAATCCAAAATGGTTAATTCGTCCTCTACTCATGTATCCGTTGTTCCAGATTATCCAAATAAAGTTATCTTTGTCAACAACACACGAATAACTTCCTTCACCCTTAACTTTTCCTCTGTTATACAATTCTACGAAAGATGTACCTTCTGTAGCAAATGTCATATCTTCTTTAACGGTTTCCCATGTCAGACCGTTATCTGTAGAACAGAAGAGTGTACTGAACGGATTCTTATAGTCTGTATAATCTTTACTTGTAATTTCACCGCCGAATACATATAGCTTCTTGTTATAATAAATCAATGAAGGATCAACAATATTCGGGCATCTGAAGGTGTCTGCTTCTTCATAATTATAAGTGCTCCATGTATTATCGTTTGTCAGGCGTGTAGAAACGATACCAGAACCATCTGCTTTTTCTGTATTATATCCCATAACGACAGCACGGGTCAGGCTGGTATTGTAAGAAACCGGAATATTTACCGATAATGTTCTTGTACCTTTGCTAGGAAAATCTGTTATATTATAATTTTCTGTTGTTCCACTATTGGCTTGTACATCATATATATACGATTCATCTTTGGCAGTGCGTGCATATAACAGATTGTCTATGCCAGCAAGAAGTTGAGACAAATTAGAAACCGAAGATGCTTCGCAACCATTATCTGTCAGTTTATACAAAACCTGTTCTACGAGGAAGTAAATATTACCTTGGCAAAGTGTTGCAGAGTAAGTATCTGTAGCATCAGGCAAATTAATTGTTGTCCATGATGTTCCAGGCGTTCCGTTTGAAACAGACGTGTATTCAACTACCTGTTTGCCATTCTGTGTAGTTCCGAATACATAAATCTTATCATTGGCATAAACTGCTTTTTGTTTGATTAAAGTGCCGGAAGTAAATCCTGCTCCGATGGGTTCTTTTGTCCATTGTAAAGAGTCAGGTTCCTGATTGTGAACATTGATTTTTACACGATAAGCCTTACCCATTACGCCGCTATAAGCCAAAACTTTGAAAGAAAGTCCTTCTGTTGGAGCAAATGCAAAGTTGATAGAATCGCTTGAAGTCCAGAGAGTGTCTTTGGCTTCAGCTCCTTCTGAATCGATTTTACCATACAGAATGTAATCAGTGTCAGCTGTGATTTTTGTGAGCACTCTTGAGATATCAGTTCCAACAGGAAGTGAATCTTTATTCTCAATGGTTCTCATAGCCTGATTGATGGTGAAAGGATAATTTGCCATGGAAATGGTATCCGTATATGTAGAATCTTCTCCTTTCGAGTCTTTTCCAACTCTCTTGACATGCAGTGTACCAAGTGAGAATGAAGTAATGCTTGTTTCAGAACTATAAGTAACCTGCTCAATATCATTGTCCAGACATGAAGTCATTGCAGACATTGTGACGAGTAAGCTAACTAGCAGTATGGGTAAAAACTTTATTTTCATTTATAAAATTGTCTTTGATTACAAGTTGCAAAAGTAGAAAGTTTTTTTTCGAATAGGAACTTTTATATCAAGTTTTATATAAAATTATGGATAAGCGTAACTTTTTTATCTGTGAATTGGCATATTTTTGTGCTTATTTTTCATAATGAATGATGGTGTTTTTATCTTTTGACAAAACCTGTTTGCCATATCCTGCAGGAACAACAGGGTGTTTTACTCCTTTATGGAGTAGTGCTTCAGAGTATTCTATATAAATTTCATCCCATATTTCTTCGTCAATAAACGATTGCAAGAGTTGACTGCCTCCTTCTACGAGTAATGACTGAAGTTTGTTTTCGTATAATATTTGTAATATTTGTGGCAGAATATTCTGATTGAAATCCAGTTTGTAGTAAATAATATTTGTCGTCGATTCTTTTTCTAAAGCTGTAAATACCCATGTCGGGGTCTTACCGTCGAATAATTTTAAGTTCAAAGGTAGAGTCAGCTCTTTATCTATAACTAGTCGGATAGGATTTTTACCATACCAGTTGCGTGTTGTGAGTGAAGGGTTATCCAGTAAGGCTGTTTTACGTCCGACCAGGATAGCTTGATGTTCTGCCCGTTGCTTATGTACATACATAGATGTTATTGGAGTAGAAAGTATAACAGGCTGGCCGCTTTCACGATTCACATCAATAAATCCGTCTGCCGATTCTGCCCATTTTAAAGTTATGTATGGGCGTTTCTGGATATTGAAAGTTACGAAACGTTTTATTAATGCCCGACATTCATTCTCCAGAACTCCGACTGTTACCTCGATTCCGGCATCTCTTAATTTCTGTATACCTCTGCCTGAAACAAGTGAAAAAGGATCGACACATCCTACTACTACGCGAGGAATTCCTTTACTTATAATTAAATCGGCACAAGGAGGTGTTTTCCCATAGTGAGAGCATGGTTCCAGACTGACATAGATGGTAGACTTTTTAAGCAAACTCTCATCTTTTACAGAACGGATTGCGTTGACTTCGGCATGGCCTTCTCCGCAACGTACGTGGTAACCTTCACCGATAATATGATCGTTGCAGACAATTACGGCTCCTACCATTGGATTTGGTGCAGCATTGCACATCCCGTTACGCGCCAGTTGTATGCAGCGGCGGATATATTTTTCATCTTTTGTCATATTCGGTTTGTTTTTTATTCTTACATTTGTACCTATGCATCCTATTTATACTTACATCAGGCAGACGCTTGCAGGAGTTTACCCGGAAGAGGAAACAGCGGCATTAGCAAAGTGGATATTGACAGATGTATTTTGTCTGTCCACCACGGAACTCTATGCGGGCAAAGATATGAATTTTTCTAAGAACGAGTGTGACAGGCTGGAAGATATTCTTTCCCGCCTGAAACGATATGAACCTTTACAATACATATTGGGTAAGGTCGATTTTTGTGGATTACCTTTTGAAGTGGCTCCTGGAGCCTTAATCCCCCGGCCCGAAACTGCTGAACTGATAGACTGGATTATCTCGGATTACACAGATAAAGCCGGAGTACGGATTTTGGATGTAGGAACGGGTAGTGGCTGTATTCCTATCGTATTGGGCAAAAAATTAAAAGACAGTAAAATAACTTCATGGGACGTGTCAGAAAAAGCATTGGATATTGCTCGGCGGAATAAACTTCTCAACCAGGTTGATATCACTTTGGCTCAAGTCGATATATTCGATACTGCGTTACCGGATATTCATGTCGATGTTCTGGTGAGCAATCCTCCGTATATTACAGAGAAAGAACGTAGCGGGATGGAGCGAAACGTATTGGATTGGGAGCCTGAACTCGCTTTGTTTGTTCCGGATAGTGATCCGCTTTTATTCTACCGACGGATAGCAGAAGTAGGTTGTGACATTTTAGTTTCAGGTGGTACTTTGTATTATGAGATTAATCGGGCATATGGCAAAGAAACAGTGCAGTTGCTTGAAGGAATGGGGTATCAATCTGTAGAATTAAGAAAAGATATGTTTGGCAACGACCGTATGATAAAAGCATTCAGACCATGAAAGAATATACCGAAGATGAATTGAAATATAAAGCCGAAGCATATTGCTCAACGGCCGAACATTGCCCTTCTGAAGTAATATCTAAGTTGAATCTTTGGGGAGCCGATGATGTAGTGACAGAACATATTCTGGAGCATTTGAAAAAAGAACGTTATCTGGATACTCAGCGCTTTTGTAAAGCTTTTGCTCGCGATAAATATCGGTTTGCGCGTTGGGGTAGGATGAAAATTGCTCAGGCACTTCGTCAGAAGCAACTTTCTTCGGAAGATATTGCTGCAGGTCTGGATGAAATAGACGAAACCGAATACTGTGAGAACTTGAAAGAACTGTTGCGTCAGAAGAGTAAAACTGTTTCGGGGAAAAACGAATACGAACGCAATACAAAACTTATTCGTTTTGCTGTAGGCAGAGGGTTTACAGTAGATGAGGTGTTGCGCTATATTAAACAGAAAGATCCTGATGAATTTATGGACTGACATACGGGATTTCCTTTTTCCTCGCTTATGCCTGTCGTGTGGGAAGAAACTCTTGCAAAGCGAAGACGGACTTTGTATATCCTGTTTTTCGTCATTACCATATACGCATTTAGGTAATACTTCAGGCAATGAAATGGAGAAATGCTTTTGGGGACGTTTTCCGGTTGTTCGTGCTTCTTCACTTTTTTATTATGCAAAAGGAGGAGATGTGGCTCAGATTTTATATGCCATGAAATATCATGCGCGGAAAAAACTTTGTTGCAGGATGGGTGAATATATGGCTGGAGAATTGTGTGATTCCGGCTTTTTTGAAGGAATAGATTATCTGCTTCCGGTTCCTTTGTTCTCTTCCCGATTGCGTCAGCGAGGATATAACCAAAGTGAGCTTCTGGCGCGGGGGATATCATGTGTAACGGGTATCCCTCTCTGTACAGATGCAGTAGTGCGCTCTCGTAATAATGCGACTCAAACCCACAAAAGCGGTTATGCACGTTGGCAAAATGTAGACCGGCTGTTTTTGCCTACACCCCATGCTGCAAACTTGCATGATAAACATATTTTGCTGGTTGATGATGTTCTTACTACAGGAGCTACGCTGGTAGCTTGTGCCGACGCACTGCTTGGAGTGGAAAATATAAAGATTAGTGTGTTGACTTTGGCATGGGCCCGATGAACAAAATGATTTCTTTAACTAAAAAAGATACACATATATTTCCTAATCACGTAGGATTTACATAATTTTGCACCAACGTTTATCAGATATATTAAGGTTATGAAAGCTTTGGAAAGATTATTTGCAGAAAAATTGCTGAAAGTAAAAGCCGTAAAGATTCAGCCGGCTAACCCGTTTACTTGGGCTTCTGGTTGGAAATCGCCTATTTATTGCGACAACCGCAAGACTTTGTCTTATCCAGCATTACGTAATTTCGTGAAGTTGGAGCTTTGCCGCGTTATTCTTGAAAAGTTTGGTGAGGTAGACGCTATTGCCGGCGTAGCAACAGGAGCTATCGCTCAGGGTGCTTTGGTGGCAGAAGAATTGAACCTCCCGTTTGTATATGTACGTTCAAGTCCAAAAGATCATGGACTCGAAAACTTGATTGAAGGTGAACTTCGTCCGGGTATGAAAGTTGTTGTAGTAGAAGATTTGATTTCTACAGGTGGCAGCAGCTTGAAGGCTGTTGATGCTATTCGTCGTAATGGATGCGATGTTATCGGTATGGTAGCTTCGTTCACTTACGGTTTCGATGTATCAGCAGAAGCATTCAAGAATGCAAAAGTAGAGCTGGTTACATTGACCAACTACAATGCAGTGTTGGATGCAGCTTTGAAGACTGATTATATTGACGAACAGGATATACCGGTTCTTCAGGCTTGGAGAGAAGATCCTGCACACTGGACTGGAAAATAATTGAAATTAAATAATTATACTGAGCACGGATTACACGGAGTGCACGGTTTTTGTCAGCAAACCGTGTTTTCTGTGTAATCCGTGCTCTTTTTTTATAAAAGATTATGGTACAATTTGAAAGCACAGTAAAACATATACCTTATAGCCAAGAGCGGGTATATAATAAATTGTCGGATTTAAGCAATCTGGAATCAGTGCGCGACCGTCTGGATATGATGAAAGATAAGTTGGGTGGTAAAATAGAGGACTTGTCTTTCGACCGTGATTCATTAACATTAAAAGTACAAGGTATCAATTTGACATTGCGTATCATCGAACGTGAACCGATGAAGTGTGTTAAGTTCGAAGGCGACAAAACTCCTGTTCCATTGAATTTATGGATACAAATACTTCCGGTAACAGAAGCAGAGGCTAAAATTAAAGTAACCATTCGTGCCGAAGTGAATATGTTTATGAAAGCTATGATTTCTAAACCGTTGCAGGAAGGAGTAGAAAGACTGGCGGATATGTTAGCTATGATACCTTATTAAAAAATAGAACTATGGCTCAGAAACTTTGGGAAAAAAGCGTTCAGGTAAATGAGGAAATAGACCGTTTTACCGTAGGAAAAGACCGTGAGCTGGACCTTTATCTGGCTAAGCATGATGTTTTAGGTTCGATGGCTCATATTACTATGCTTGAAAGTATTGGTCTGTTGTCGGCAGATGAGTTGCAGGTTTTATTGGCAGAACTGAAGAATATTTACGCTTCTGCCGAACGTGGCGAGTTTGTCATCGAAGACGGAATAGAAGATGTACATTCACAAGTAGAGCTGATGCTGACTCGTAAGTTGGGAGATGTTGGAAAAAAGATACATAGCGGGCGCTCGCGAAATGATCAGGTACTGGTCGATTTGAAACTCTTTACTCGCGAGCAACTTAAGCAGATTGCTGAGGCTGTGGAAGATTTGTTCCATGTATTGATTTCTCAGAGCAATAAATATAAAGGTGTATTGATGCCGGGGTATACCCATTTGCAGATAGCTATGCCTTCTTCATTTGGCTTGTGGTTTGGTGCTTATGCCGAGAGCCTGGTTGACGACATGATGTTTTTGCAGGCAGCATATAAAATGTGTAACCGCAATCCTTTAGGTTCAGCAGCCGGTTATGGTTCATCTTTCCCGCTCGATCGCGAAATGACGACCCGCCTTTTGGGATTCGATTCAATGAATTATAATGTGGTTTATGCTCAGATGGGACGTGGAAAGATGGAGCGCAATGTGGCATTTGCATTGGCTTCTATCGCCGGAACCATTTCGAAAATGGCTTTTGATGCTTGTATGTTCAGCAGCCAGAACTTTGGCTTTGTGAAGCTCCCCGACGAATGTACCACAGGCTCCAGCATTATGCCTCATAAAAAGAATCCGGATGTATTTGAGTTGACCCGTGCAAAATGTAACAAGTTGCAGTCACTCCCTCAGCAGATTATGATGATAATGAATAATCTTCCTTCCGGATATTTCCGTGATTTGCAAATTATCAAAGAGGTTTTCCTTCCCGCATTCGAAGAATTGAAAGATTGTCTGCGTATGTCTGCTTACATTATGGATAAGATAAAGGTAAATGAGCATATATTGGACGATGATAAATATCTGTATATATTCAGTGTGGAAGAAGTTAACCGTCTGGCAGCAGAAGGTATGCCTTTCCGTGATGCTTATAAGAAAGTAGGATTGGATATTGAAGCCGGCAAATTTACTCATAACAAACAGGTGCATCATACCCATGCTGGAAGTATAGGTAATTTATGCAATGATAAAATAGTCGGTTTAATGGAAGAAATATCGAAAGGGTTTAACTTCTCAGCAGTAGAACAAGCTGAAAAAAGCCTTTTAGGTCGATAAAATATATTTTTTTGTAAAGAAAACGGGAGAAATGTTTGGAGCTTATTATAAAACTCCCTACATTTGCACCCGTAAACGCGGAAATAGCTCAGTTGGTAGAGCATAACCTTGCCAAGGTTAGGGTCGCGAGTTCGAGTCTCGTTTTCCGCTCTTTCTTTGAAAGGATGCTCGAATGGTGGAATCGGTAGACACGAGGGACTTAAAATCCCTTGGCCATTGCGGCTGTGCGGGTTCAAGTCCCGCTTCGAGTACGACAAAGCGCAGGTAATCCCTTGTAGGTCAATGACTTATGAGGGATTTCTTTTTATGTGCATAAACATAGCATAAACAAACTCAAATTTAGCTGTTTATGTGGAAATAAAAAAGCCACCTTGCAATGAAGATGGCTAATCATTATAATATGCTGTTTTTGCTATATGGTAAGTAGGAATTTTCAATTTTAATGGGGTGGGGTGTATCCTATCCCCCTTTTTGAAAAAAGTCCTCAGAAAAGTCAGATAGCAAAATTGAAATTTTTATTTTTCATTTTACCAACTATCAGATGTCTTTGCTGCAGTGTTTAAGTCAGAAACAATAGAATTAAAATAATTTGCTACAATTTGTTCATTGTTATTTTCTGCAATAGTTTGAAAAGTTTTACTACTATCAAGACGCAACATGCCAATAACTCCAGAATCTACATACATTTTGTTTTATAACAGGGTAATTGTATCGTATTTTCCCATCTTTAAATTCAATAGTAAGATTAAATAGAATATCACAGCTATATCCATTATATCTAAAGACATTGGATGAATAACCTTCTACTGAAATAATATTATCACTTATTGTATGTATTGCGTCTTTAGGGGATTTAAACATTGTAGTTAATTTAGATATAATAGAAGATTTCATATCAGAGGCTTTAAGCCCTGTAAACTCATAAACAATAAAATTTCTTTTGTTGTTTTGTGTGTTAGAAAATCCATTTGATGTTACCAAAAACTTAGGCTCTTTGTCAATATTGGAGCGTGAATTCCTTAGTATATCAGACGCATTGCCTAACTTAGGCAATCTTGATATTATAACAGAGTCAGGTCTTTTTCCATTGACATTGTTTTGTGCATTTGTAGTAATTGGCAATAGCAGTAAAGATATAGCATACAATGCCAGAGTTTTTACATTTATTACATTCATAGTTTTGTATTTAAAAGTATAAAAATAGCGTGAGCAAATACTATGCTACGCTGATAGGTATCGCCAAACACCTTGCCCCATAACAAGTACGCCCACGCATATCGTGAGCATTCACTGATTGTTATTGGGGCATTGACTAAATTGGCGATTTTATCAGCCCAAAACAATAGCAAACGCTAAAGTTCTAATATATGTCTTGAAATAGCAATAAGCTTGCTAAATCATCGCAAAAATAGCTTAAGTTTTTGATAATAAGAAATTTTATCCCTTATATTTATTATATACTAATACTAAATATATATATTATATAAATATATTTATGCGATATGTATATATAAAGAGGGTTTGCCTTAACTACATTGTTCTTTTAATTTTTCAGTAATATCCCATTTGCTGGTCTTTTCTTCTTTCAGTTTCTTTATTAATGAGTTTATTTGTCTTTTTCTTGCTTTTTTATCACTATCAGAAAGAATATCCTTAGATATATTGTTTATTCTGTTGTATAACTTCTTTTGGGTCTCCTGAATTGAAAAATTGCTGTTTATCATACTCTCTGCAAGCTCCAATAGGATAATATCAGCTGTCTTTAGACTTTTTTTGTCGTTGGGAGTAACAATGGATTTCATTGTAGATAGCCTTGAATATTGATATATTAAGTCAGTACTTATAGTTGTCTGAAATGCTGGCTTAACTAAATCAGAAAGTTTTATACCTATGCCATTATTAAAGTATTGATGAGGCTTTTTATAATGTGCCTCCCATTTAAGATAATGCTCTGCAGGATTCCAGCCAATATCTATAAGTGTTTGTTTTCCTATATTGCTTTGTTTGTTTTTTATGTTTCTATTTATATCATACATCTTAAGTGATAGGTTTTGAGCTTCCCACCATTTGAAATATCCTCTGTCTTTTCCTCTTTCATTCATTGTAAGTTTCTTGTCATCGCTGTAGTGTTTAGTAATATATTCTTTAGGTTCATATTCTACTTTGATTATCTTTCCAAATTCAAACTCATCTACATAGGCATCCCATAGATGGCATTTTAACATATTCTCAATGGTTTTTATGGCTTCGCAAAATATAGAATTGGAATATGTAAAGTTGTGTCCTTGAATGAAATATGTGATACTGCCTTGTAGTTTTAGTGTATTTGAGTTTTCATACCAATATAACTTTAAGTCATTGCAACCATGTAAGATGTATTTGGTGCAGCCTGTATCTTTGTAGAAAACCTTTATTTGGCAGTTATTCAGAAAAGGTTTATCTTTGTTCTGAAAATGTTTGGTTACTGCTATATAATCAATCATTTTAATATCCAAATTTAGAGGGTGAAGATTTTTGTCTCCACCCTTTGTTTATTTATATGATTGTGCTTATATATTCAGCAACCTCTTCCAGAAATGGAGGGTCAGTAGAAATTTAGTGGGGATACGCATATAGCTTCGCAATGCGGAATAAAAAGAACTTCTTATCAGCTACTCCTCTTAGATTTGCTCTGAACAGTTTAATTTTTGCATTGAACGATTCTGCCATCGCATTTGAAGAACGATGGTTGTAGAAATTCAGTATTTCATCATAGTGCTCATAGAAAGTAGCAGCAATGACATTAAAAGAATGCATCCCTGCTTCTTCTACTTTATTATACCATCGTGCCATAGCCAGACGTGCAGCGTCCTTTATGGTGTTCTTAGAGAAAATCATCCGCAGGGAATGGCACAAACCGTATGCCTTTTTGATGTCAGGGTATTCCTCAAATAGGATTGCTGCCCTTTGCTTCTGTTTTTCTGTCCATTTATCAGCTGACTTGAAAAGCAGATACCGGGAGCGTATAAGTAATTCCCTACGGGTATCGCCATTGGAATATCGGTATGGGACATAATCTTCGTTCTTCCGCTTAGCTTCTTCCATTTCCTCATTGGCCTGCTGTATGGCATCCCAACGGTGTTTGATGCGTAATT
>ENA-OWPF01001576-OWPF01001576.1-human-gut-metagenome-genome-assembly--contig:-NODE-1576-length-19392-cov-4.057713_pt1 | contig 19392 bp, 14 predicted proteins | sample MGYA00248261_ERZ651840 | MGnify/ENA primary metagenome ERZ651840 (study PRJEB26924, sample SAMEA4378268) | human gut metagenome | biome: human gut; feature: human-associated habitat; material: faeces... | reverse complement strand
AATATTACCGGATCTTCAGATTTAATTTTCTCATTAGTGATTGTACTACCGACATCCGCACCATTAATCTGAGCTGCCAGAGCTCCAGTTGAGCACAGTGCTAAAGCAGTGGCTACAGCCAAGGGACGCACGATAAAGTTATTTTTCTTCATTCAAAAATACTCCTAAAATATTTTTAAGACCTTGAAGATAATAGAAAACTTCGGTTACTTTTAAAGTATACAAAAGTATTTTTTAAACACATCTATAAATTAGAATAGATTTTCTTAATTTAAGAAATTATGCGTAACACTATTGTGGTAATAAATTGCTTTAAGGAGGGGGAATATATTTTTAAAGAAGTTAATCTATAAAAGTATATATGGTATAAAGGAGGGGTATTTCTGAAGAAAAGTTTGTTAAAATTAGGATAATTTATTCATAAAATATTGTATAAAATTAAAATTATATTTTTTTAAGCTATAAGAAACTTGTTAAAGAACTTTAAATTAAGGACGAAAATTCTATATATTTATAAAGTATCAACGCTTAAATATAAGGAATTCTTGCTGAAAAAAACTCAGTTTATTTTTTTTTTCTATAAATTTTAGATGGTTATTTTTGAAACAAGTTCATCTTTACAATTTTTATTACAGATAAAGCTAAGCTTTATTTTTTAATACAAATTTGTTTTAAATGTTTAGTGTTAAATATAAGGAGGGGGATTTATATTTGGAGGTTTTTTATAAATTTATAATATTTATATCTACATATATCATATATTCTATATAATCAAAATTTAAAATACAAATTACTTCTATAATGGCATCTTATGAAGAATTTGCCCTTTTATCTTCTTTTTTAGGCCAATTCAAAAATTTCTAAATGTCTTATCTTTTATAAACTTCAGCTTAAAAAATTTGGATTACATAAACATTGCAACTTTTCAGAAATTTTGTGCTCTTTCCATATTTTTAATAATGTACATTCGCCTATGTTCAGTCTTTTGTCGATGCAAAAAAAAGCGGCCTTCAGAGGCCGCTTAAATCAGGCAGTAATTGATGATTAGTATTCTTTATTTAAGATCTTATCTAAGTACTCAGGCTTTTCCATCTTAGAGCGAACTAAGTCATAGATTTTACCGTCGATGGCTTTCTGACGCCAAGCTGCCTTGTCAGCATCGGTAAGTTCAACAACTTCACAGCCGGCCTTCTTGAATTTATCTACAGATAAGGCGTTAAGCTCAGTGGCGTGTTTACGCTGATAAGCCTCATAGGCTGCGGCTGCTTTGTCTAAAGCAGTACGGATCTCAGGATCTAAACCGTCATAGATTTCCTTATTGCAGTAGAGGATGTGCGGGGAGAAGATGTGACCGGTTAAGGATACATACTTCTGAACCTCGTATAAGCGGTTAGAATCGATAATGGAGAGCGGGTTTTCCTGAGCATCGATGGTACCCTGTTGCAAAGCGGAGATAACTTCACCGAAGGCCATGGGAGTCGGGTTAGCACCCCAGTTCTTCCACATCGCAATCTGCAGATCGGTCTCCATTACGCGCAGTTTCTGGCCCTTAACATCATCAGGAACACGTACCGGAACTTTGGAGTTTGAATAGTGACGATAGCCGTTTTCAACAGCGGCTAAGTATTTAAGACCGATCTTTTCGACCTGCTCGTTGATGCTACGACCTAAGTCGCTGTCGATGCATTTCCAAGCCTCATCGATGCTGTCAAATAAGAACGGAGCATCCCAAACATAGAGATCTGGGCACATAGAAGCAATTACAGAAGGCATGGTCTGGACTAAGGCAATATCGCCCATCATCATAGACTCAGTAGCAGCACGATCATCACCTAACATATTGTTCGGGAAGTGCTGAATCTCTAAGCGGCCATTGGACTCTTTAGCGGCAACATCCATTAAGACCTGAGCTGCGTCAATTGAGGACTGATTGGTGGTATTAGCAAAACGCATTACCACGTCAGCGGCGCTGGCAGTTTGTGCAGTGGCGGCAGTGATAGCAAGAGCGATAGCGGTACCGACAAAGTGTTTAACCTTCATGATTTACTCCGTTATTTTTGTTTTAAATTTTGTATGGGATAATTTTAAACATAAAAACTGAAATTTTTCTTTTGTAATTTATAAAAAATGAGAGCTAAATCACTAAAGTTATCTGAACACATTTATATCTGTGAAAATGATCAATAAATCAGTAAATTTTACAAAATTTCATCTTTAAAATCAGTATGTTAACAAAAGTAAATTTGTATGGTAGATAATCCAGATAGCAGGACAATTTTTATAAAATATGTGTATTTTGTATGGAAGTGATCTGATAAATTAAAATTTGAATGGTGATATAAATCACAAATTTTAATATAGTGGAAATGTATGTATTATTACTAAAAAACATAATATAAGCCTTGCCATTATTGATGAAAGCGTCATTTTTGAAGTACAACACATTTAGAGAAAATGCATAATAATGTCTTTTATCTTGCTTTCGTTTGTAGTCTATAATTTAAGACAGTTGTCCGATTTATCGAATATACCTATGCCTAAATACCATAAATTAGTTCGCGATTTCATTCCAGAAATCATCGAAAAAGCCGGGAAAAAATGTTCAGTAACAATTTTGTCTGATGAGGATTATCGAAACTTTTTAGAGAAAAAATTGGATGAAGAGCTTTCTGAATACAAACAAAGTCATGATTTAGAGGAGATGGCCGATCTTTTAGAAGTGATATATGCCCTAATAAAGGTGCAGGGATTTACACCTGAGGATCTAGAGGCATTGCGGCTACAGAAAGCACAAAAACGCGGAGGCTTTGAGAAAAAGCTCTTATTAAAAGAAGTATTTGAGGATTAGCTATGGGGCTTAAGCTTACAGGATCGGTAGCTGAAGATCTCTTTGTCGATATTTTTACCATGGCTTTTGGGCCAGATAAAGCCGGTCTTTTGTATTCGCAATATCCTTTTTACGATATTTACCATAACAGCCGTTTTATCGATTTTGTCTTAGAGAAAGGCAGTCATAAGATCGCCATTGAAATTGACGATGCTATATCTCATCACAGCGCACTCATCTCTGATGATAAATTCTATGATGAAAGACTTAGACAAAATAGCCTTGTGTATTTAGGTTTTGAAATCTATCGTTGGCCGGTAAAGCTTTTACAGCAACAGCCTGATTTGGTAAAGGATGAGCTTTTAGTCTTTTTAGGCGATAATCCGCAATTTCGCGCGCTTGCTGATTATTTACCTCAGCAAAAAGCTAAGTCTTTTGACGGCTCAAAATTAGAGCTCAAACGCCATCAAGTTGAAGCTTTAGACAATTTGCAAAAGATGCGCGCAAGCCATGAATCCATTGCACTTTTATATTTAGCAACGGGAACTGGCAAGACGGTAACTGCAGTTTTAGATGCTAAAGCTTGTGGCGGGAGAGTTTTATTTTTAGCGCATACGCAGGAGTTAGTGCATCAGGCGGCGCAAACTTTTAAAAAGTTATGGCCTGAGGCATCACTAGGTTTATATGTCGATGGTATTAAGCATCAGGATTGTCATATAGTGTGTGGCAGTGTGCAAAGTGTCGCTTTAAATTTAGATAGCTTTAAAGATGATGATTTTGATTATCTAATTGTCGATGAGGCTCATCATGCTTCATCTGAAACCTATCAAAAAGTGCTCGCTTATTTTAAGAGTAAATTTACCTTAGGGTTAACTGCAACTCCTGAGCGCACTGATGACAATAAGATAATTTTAGAGATCTTTAAAAATACTGCGCATAAACTCGATCTTAAAAGCGCTGTGGAGATCGGCGAATTAGTTCCGGTACGTTGCATTCGTATTCATACTAATATCGATCTGTCAAATGTCAGGTTCAACAGCATTAAGTACAATATTCGCGACTTAGAAAGCAAAATTTTTGTACCTGAGCGCAATACATTAATTGTTAAGACCTATCTTGAATATGTTAAAGATAAGCGCACCGTGATTTTCTGCGCCTCAGTTAAACATGCACAGGAAATTGCCGCTCTTTTAAATGAAGCTTGCGTGAAGGCAGTTGCGGTATCAGGTGGGATGAAGAGCTCGGAGCGTCAGGAATTTCAGGCGCAATTTGTAAAACGGCAAATTCAGGTGCTCTGTGCTTGCGATCTCTTAAATGAAGGCTGGGATTGTCCGGAAATTGAGGTTTTATTTATGGCCCGTCCCACCATGTCTAAGGTTTTATATACTCAGCAATTAGGTCGCGGTATGCGTCTTTTCCCAGGTAAAGAGTGTTTATGGGTATTTGATTTTGTCGATAATGCCTCAGCCTTTAATGCTCCGCAATCTCTGCATCGTCTGTTTAAACTTAAGGACTATCATCCAGGAAAACTGATCTTAGCGCCTAAAGAGCAATTAGCCCTTGAAGATGAGTTATATCGTAAAGGGGAAAAACCAGCAGCTCTTGTAGATTGGCCGGTAGATATTGTCGATTATGAGCTTATCGATCTCTTTAATTGGCAGGAAGAAGCTCAGGGGATGTTGTCGGTATGGGAATTTGTCCGCCGAGTCGATGTGCAAAGTGAGACGGTCAATAACTATATTAAAGAAGGCAAGATTAAGAGCGATCTCTGCGTCAATATGGGGGGCAATCGCTGTTTTAGATATTTTAAAGAAGAAAGCTTACAGCGTTACGCTCAGGAATTTGGCTGGCGACTTATAGATGATCATAATCGTAAGCAAATCTTCTTAGAGATGATAGCTGCTATGGATATGACTTATTCCTATAAGCCGGTATTTATCAAGGCTGTTTTAAAATATGCTGATACTAAAGGCCGGGTCTTTTTAAAAGATCTAGTGGCGTATTTTAGAGAATTTTATAGTTTAAGACGTAAGTTAGGCTTGGTGGTCGAAAAGAGCAATAGTCTTTATGCTCAGGACAGTTATAGCGATAAAGAGATTGAAAACAATATCTTAAAAAATCCATTCCAAAGATTTGAAAGCATGAATATGCTCCATCACACCAAAACTTTAGGGATTATTCAGATAGAGAACTCGGTGTGGAAAAATCTGTCACTTAGCGATAAAGAGGCAATTGAAAAGATCTGCGATAAGAAAATGGCGCAGTATTTTAAACGTCTTCAGGAGCAAAAAAGCCAAAAAGGCCGGTAGGAGCTACCGGCTAAAGACAGTTTAGGAAAAAAAACTGTAATCTTTAAAGTAAAGCCGGCCGGAGCCGGCTTTGGTTTCAGGTTTTGGGAATTTTGTTTTAATGTTCCTTATATTCAAAATAGGCAAAATCAGCAGCTAAATGTTCACCTTGCATATCCATGCAGGCTAAACCTACAAAGGCGCCGGTGAAATAGCCTCGGCCTATGGTTCTTTGTATGAAGTCATCGCTAAGCTCTAAAGATGAGAATTTTGGACCTATAGGAGTGAAGGTCTTATCGCCATCAGGGGAGTAGAGATATTGATATTTATCGCCACGTACCTCAACTTTAAAGGACACGCTCGCAATGGCGTCATCTATAGGCAGTACCTCTGCTAAAGGTGCGTAGAAGTTCTTGTTTTTACGGCAGAACATATCGATACAACGACCTTTATTTTCATCATGACTTATGAAGATAAAGGTGAAATTAAAGCGATCGTACATGCATACTAAACCTGCCGCTTGTTGAAAGCTATGCGGTCTAAACTCAAGGGCTGTTTGTGCATCAAAGTTTAAAGACTGCCAGCGTCGTGCCACTAGCGCTACAGTATGCGGTGAGGCTAAGGATTCATGGCCGTAGAGGCGTAAAAAGCCCGGTCTATCTGTAGTACTGATAAGACTTTTATCTAAGGGAATACGCATGCTCTGTAAATTAATATTGAGCTTTGAAGGTTTATCCCCAACAAAAATGTCCTCGTTGAAGCTAAGGCGTACAGGCCAAGTAGTATCTGTAGCTCCTGCTTCTATGCCTTCAATCTCAAAGCTTTCACGACCATGAATACCGCCTACTACATAGGGCCAATCATGCTCCCAGTAGATTTCCTGCAAAGCCGTTTCGCGGCCTAAGGGGCAATGGCCATTTTGAGCTAAATCAAAGAGCGGCAGCTTACCTACCTCAAAGGGCCGGGAGGTTAAATGTGTGATATACCATTTATCGTTATGGGCCTTAATTAATGAAGTATGACCCATTTTCTGCAGTCGCTGCGATGGGGCGCCAAAGGCGGTAATTAATACACCGTTTTCATTAGGATGCTCTTCATAAGGGCCAAATAAATTTTCAGAGCGTGCCACGACTTCACTGTGGCCATATTCAGTACCACCGGCAGCGCAGAAAAGATAATAGTATTTGCCCACTTTATAGAGATTAGGACCTTCAGTTTTACCTAAGATACTGCCCTTATAGATGCATTGAGGCGTGCCTATAAGCTTTCTTTCAGTTAAAGAGAGCTCTTGCATAAAGATACCTAAGGACCAATGATGATTGATTCTATGATCACGGACGACATTTAAAATATAGGTCTTGCCGTCATCATCATGAAATATTGAAGGATCAAAGCCTGAGGAATTTAAATAGATTGGATCAGACCATGGACCTAAAATATCGTGAGCGTAGATTACATAATTATGACAATCTTTCCAGGCGGAAGACTCATCGGTCTTCATATCGGAATAGACCAGATAAAAAATACCATCTTTATAGGACAGACACGGGGCCCATACACCGCCGCCATCAGCATCACCCTTCATATCAAGCAGTCTTTTTTCATCTAAAGGATGAGCAATTAATGTCCAATTAACTAAGTCTTTAGAGTGGAAGATCTGAACTCCCGGGAACCATTGAAAGGTGGAGGTGGCGAGATAATAATCGTCATGTCCTACGCGAATAACTGAAGGATCGGGATTAAATCCCTTGATTACTGGATTCTCTACGTGAAGTGTCGCCATGAAATTTACCTTTATTCCTATTTAAGCTTTAGGAATGAGCTTTATTTAAAATAATCTTTATAAAAAAGCTTATATTAAGCGCTTTTATAAAAATTATTATTGATAAGGTGTGCCTTATAGGCACACCTAGTTAAACTTTAGAAGAGTTCTTCCTTAATTTCTAAAGCAGAGACAAAAGGACCTGCTAGCGGATTTAAACTGCGATGCTCGTCGAAATAATCTTTATTAAAGATAATCTCTGAGCCGTCATGATTTTCATAACGCTGTTCAGGTTCAAAGGCCTTACCTAAAGTAGTTGAGGATTGGATCTCAATGGCAAATTTAGGTAAATGCTCATAGAGATTGGTATTTAAGAAATACTTACCATCCTTTTCCTTTAAGGAAAGCTCAATGTTCTCTGTTACAAGCTTAAAGTTCTGCTCTTTAGCCCACGGCTTTGCACCATTACAGTAGACATTGCCATCTGCATAAATTGGCAGATGCAGATAGTACTTCTGACGGTTTTCACTAAGGCCACCATCACCTTCAACAAAGAAGAGTTTCTTAAATTCCTCTTCATTAGGATAAGCGTCAAACTGTGAAATACCGGTATCATAATCGATCTTAAAGCCTAAACGCTCGGCAGCCTCTAAATGCTCAGCTTTAGCCTTGCGACCTATGAAGATATTGTTATAGAAGCGATTATCACCGTGTAAGAAGGTCATAAAGCCTGCAACTTCAGTGCGATGCGGGACGTGATAGGGAGTATAACGACGCTCATCGGTTTTAGAGTTATTAGTGCCACGACCCACCTCAGTGAAGGGGCCGGCAATAATATTGTGAATTAAAGCCACGCCCTGAGTTGCAAATCTGATGCTGAAATCAGATAAGAGAATATTGTTATCAACTAAGGTCGGACCATGGCTTACCTCAATGAAGATATCCTCACCTAAGGCTAATTCCTGATGGATAAGCGTGCCCTGCGGGGTATGGTTATCATGCATTAAGTTTTGTGAGACTCTTGTACCCTGAGCTTGCCAATCTAACCATAAACCGCGGGTGCAGTGATGGATATGATTGCGTCTTATAGTGGTATCGATGGCCGCATGTAATTTAATACCGCCGATCTCAGCACCATTTAACTGCTGCTTATTATTGATGTGATGGATGTGGTTATCCTCAATTAAAGAGAATACACAGCCTAAGTGTCCGACAATACCAGCTTGCTCGCAGTTATGAATATCACAACGGCGAATAATGTGGGAGCCGACATTATCTTCATTCCAGCCTTCAATTTGTGCCTGACAGATAGCATCACGCTCAGTCTGTGTACCGTGCTTGACGCGATCGATAAACCACTTATTCTCATTATTGGGCTGTAAATATTTACCTAAGCAAATACCTACACACTTAGAGTCAGCGATTTCACAATCCTCAATAAGCCAGCCTTTAGACCAGTGGGGACCGACCATACCTTCTTGATAGGCAGTAGGCGGGGCCCATTGGGTAGCTGCTTTATTGATACTAAAGCCTTTGAGGTGAATATAGTTGATGCCGGTGACGCTTGGATAGAAGCAAGTGCGACGGACATTGATCTCTACATTCTCAACATTAGGATTGCTACCGTGGAAATTGGCATAAATTAAGGTAAAGCCATCCTCTTGTTTAGTAAACCACTTATAAAGAGAGAATTCATGATCCCAGCTTTGAGATGCAACCTGAGGCTTTAAAACCTCATCAAGGCTTGCGACCTCATACATGGATTTACCATTGAGATAAACTTCACCTGTATGCGTATTTTTACCAAAATACCAGTCACCAAAAATTTCAGTGGTATAAGGGTTGTAATCACCAAAGATACCATTGGCAATTTTTACACACCAAACATCACCGTCAAAGGGTACCCAGTCGCAGATACGCTCAGCACCGGTAATGATAGCCTGTTTCTTTTCAACGGAGCGATAGACAATGGGCTTGCTAGCAGTGCCAGCATATTTAGGATTGACGGATTCTCTATAGATGCCGGGATAGACTAAAACCTCATCACCTGCATGAGCTAAAGCGGCAGCTTCGCTGATGAATTTAAAGGGATGTAGCTCGGAGCCATCGCCGGAGCGTTTTACTTTAGCATTGACGTAATAAATCATAATCTTGCCTCTTTATTACTAAGCTTTAGCCTTTTGAGCCTTTCGCTCTTCTAAATCTTTAATGATCTGCGGGTAGATCTTGTCGATATTAGTGAAGATCATAGCGACAATACCGATAGCAAAGCAGATGGTCGGGACACCGATGAAGACCCAGGTCTCAGTCTGTAAGGTGTAGGCAGTTTGAGTAGCTAAGGCGCCATCATAATCACCAAAGGCTAAGCCCCAACCGACGATGGCAGTACCTAAACCGGTACCAACCTTCATACCAAAGGAGGTAGCACTATTAGTTAAACCAGCCTGTCTTACACCAGTCTTCCACTCACCGTACTCAACCGCATCGGCGATGATGGTGAATAAACAGGCAGAGATTAAGCTACCACCCAAACCTCTGATGATAGAACCGATATAGAGGAAGGCGATTTGAGAAGTGGCTAAAACCAGTAAGAAGGAACCTAAGGCCATAAAGAACCAGCCTAAGAGCATGACCTTCCATTTGCCGTATTTAACTGCAACTACCGGTAAGAAGACCAGACCTATGATCTTGCAGATGTTGTAGCAGAGGTTCATATCACCATAATAGATGACATCGCCTAAAACGTCGCGGCAATAATAAACACCTAAGCCAAAGAAGATACCCTGAGCTACATAGTAGGCAACGAACATGATGCAGATAGTGAAGAAGTATCTGTTCTTAAAGAGTAATTTAAAGCCTTCTAAGCCTGAAACTTCATCCTTAGGCGAGGTGATTGCACCGACACGCTCTTTAACCTGAGTGAAGGTGATGATAAAGCAGATGGAGGCTAAGATAGCAAAGATTACTGCAGTCATAGACCAGCCTAAGTGCTTAGTCATAGGCGGAATGCAATAGGAGAGCACGATGACTAAGAGGGCGGTCATCAAGAATCTGTAGGAGTTAGCAGAAATTCTTGAAGGCTGATCGGTGGTCATATAGGAGAGTAAGGTGTTATATGACAGATTGCTAGCAGTGTAGGCAAAAGCGGCTAAGAAAATATAGGTAGCATAGGCATAAACAATCTTGCCGTTCATGCTTAAAAAGTCGGGTACGGAGAACAAAAGAATGAGACCAATAGCCATCATCGGGGTCGACCATAATACCCAAGGTCTAGCTCTACCGTGTTTAGACTTAGTCTTATCTAAGATCACACCAAAGCCTAAATCGGTGAAACCGTCTAAAAGACGGGTAACTAACATTAAGGTACCGACTACGGCAGCGCTGATACCTACTGAGTCGGTATAGTAAAGGATCAAAAATGATGCGATTACTGACCACACAAAGTTACAACCGACATCACCTAGGGCGTAGGCTAAACGTTCTTTGAGTGAAATGGCATATACATTCTTTTGCATATAAACCTCATATTTGTTTGTGATTATTTTTAATCAGTAAAGTTTAAAAATAATACATTACTTTTTTACTGTGATTTATGTCATGCGTGGGCATAAATCTACCAAAAAATAAAAATAAAATTTTTTTTAATTTTTGGTTAATTATGTCGCACGTGGGCATAAGAATTTAAAAAAAATGATTGAAGCCTAAAAATCTCTCTTTTATATATTTGTCTCACGTGGGCATTAGAGCTTTAAAAAAAACTGGTTTCAAACCAGTAAATTCTTTACTTTATGTCCTACGTGGGCAAAAATATATAAAAGCTTAATTAGAAATTAACATCTTTCTTTGTAAAGGTGTGATGCTTTTTGATTGAGATTGTGAATTGCATCAAACTTAATGGTGGCATCTTTAAAAAATGCTCGTAATTTAGTTGAGTGAAAATCACCTGCACGACAGACAGGTAATTTGTTACTGTCTCTTTGAATATAAATTTTTAGATAATTTAAGCTTTAATACTTTTTATAAGATTACTCAAAGTCTTAAGCTTATCCTCTAGTTTAAAGTATATTGACGATGCAATTTATGGCTTTCATCTTTATAATTTTAGCTAAAAGAGTTTATACATCATCAAAAATTAGGAATAACCCTCATTTCCTTTAGGTAAATTTATTTTGATAACTTTAGAAGAAATCGCTATTTTAGCTAAGGTCTCCAGACGTACCGTATCCCGTGCTTTAAATGATAAAAGCCTCGTTAAGCCTGAGACTTATGACAAGATCATGTCTATTGTCAAAAAATATGACTATAAACCTAGTCTCTCGGCACGAGCCCTTTCCTCGGGTAAAAAGAAGATCTACTTTTGTGGTTATCATTCTGATACTAGTTTATTCCACAATGCCATTTTAAAAAGAGCTCTAGAGAAAGCTAAAGAGCTTGAAGGCTTTAATGTTAAGGTCGAGTTCTTTGTAGAAGGTACTGACAGTAATTTTAGTGCTACAGACATTGACAATATTGTGGCCAATTTTGATGCTGATTTTTTAATTTCACTGCCTAAGGATTTTGGTTTTCCTCTAAGCGATGCTTTAGTGAAGGCCGCCCATGCGCATAAGGTGCCGGTAATTTACCTCAATATGGACGGTATAGCTGAAGAGCGCATGTGCTTTGTCGGTAGCGATTATGTTAAGGCTGGTAAAATTGCCGCAGGTCTGATGGGCATGGTTTTAAATCAAAAGGGAAGAATTGCGGTTTTAAATAAATCCTATCCTGAATACTCATCTTGTTCTTTGCGCTATCAGGGCTTTGTGGCGCAGTTAAAGCAAAAATTTCCGGAAATTAGCATTGTCTATGAGGATTTATTCTTTGCTAAATCAAGCAATGTGGAGATTGTGCGTAATTTAGAACAAGCAAATATCGATGGTATCTACATCATAAACCCCGGCGATTATTCCGTCTGTCGGGATGCCTATAGCGCCTTAAAATCTAAAAATATTAAAATTATTACCAACGATCTTTTAGAGCAAAGTCGCGATCTTTTACAAAATGGTGCTATCAGTGCGCTTATCTATCAAAGTCCGGTAGAGCAGGCAGATAAGGCCTTAGATATTGCCTATATGTATTTACTTTCAAATGGTAAAACCAATTATCGCGATCCTAATTGCAGTTTGTCCATCCTTATCGGCGAATGCCTATAATTCTTATTTTTTAAATTTCTTTTCTTAAGACGTAAAAAAGCCGGCAGACGCCGGCTTTTTTCTGAGTTTTGAAAATTTCCTACTTCATTAAGTTCGGTAAGAACATTACGATATCCGGAATAAAAGCGATTGCTAAGAGACAGCCAATCATTACTGCAAAGAACGGCATCATACCCTTTAAGATTACCTCAACCGGCTCGTTGGCAATACGAGAGCATACGAACAAGTTAGTACCCAAAGGCGGTGTAGTGTAACCGATAGCTACGGCAACGATGAAAATAATACCGTAGTGAACCGGGTCTAAACCAATGGCCTGAGTTACAGGTAATAAGATTGGGCCTAAAATTAAGATGGCCGGTGTAGCATCCATGAAGCAACCAACGATTAACAGTAAACCGATGATGAGCATGATTAATACGATCTTATTGGAACTGAACTCTAATAAGCCCTGAGCTACTAACTCCGGAATGTGCTCTAAAGTTAAAACCTTAGAGAAGGAGGTAGCAAAACCAATGATGATCATAGCTGTACCAGTGGTAGAGCATGAGGTCTTAAGAGCGCTTACTAAAGTTTTAAAGGTTAATTCTCTGTGTAATAACCAACCGCAAAGTAAAGCATAACCTACAGCAACGGCAGCAGCTTCAGTCGGGGTAAATACACCTAAGTAAATACCACCTAAGATGATAACCGGATTAATCATAGCCCACTTAGAGTCCCAAATAGCCTTTAAAGCTTCTTCTTTGGAAATCTTTTCGGCAGTACCCTGAATACCAGCTTTCTTGCAGTGATAGTAGCTATAAGCAATTAAAGCAAAACCAATTAAAAGGCCTGGGAAGAAACCACCCATGAACATTGAGGTCACAGAAGCTCCGGTAGCAACACCGAAAATAACCATCGGGATTGACGGCGGGATAATTACGCCTAAGGAACCGGCTGTAGTAATCAAAGCTAAAACGAAAGGCTTGCTATAGCCTAAACGCAACATGGTAGGAATTACCATGGTACCAACAGCAGCTACAGTTGCAGTAGCAGAACCTGATACAGCAGCAAAGAACATACAGAAAACAACGGTAACAATGGCTAAACCGCCGGTTACGCGACCGAAGAAAACGTTACATACGTTTAAAATACGAGATGACAGGCCACCGACACACATTAAATCACCGGCAAAAATAAACAGCGGAATTGCCAGTAATGGGAAGGAGTCAACACTGCTGACTAATGCCTGAGGAATAGACATTAAGCTTGCAGTACCGCCATAAATCATTGTACCGATTGAAGCAATACCGATTGCGATACCAACCGGAGCGTTTAAAATCAAAAATAACGCTAATAAACCAAATAAAACTAAAGAAACCATGATTAAACCACTCCTTGACCGTCATCTTCGCCCTGAACGTCAAAGTGCTTGAGTCTGTAAATAATAACTTGAATCTGGCGTAAAGAAGCTAACACGAAGCCTACTAACGGAGCTGAGTAAATAATCCACAGAGGAATACCCATGGCCGGAGAAACTAAGCCAAATTTGTACTGTTTAATTACAAACATCCATGAATAGTAAGTAACAACTATGGCTAAAACTAAGAAGCTGATTTCGCCGATAAGAATTACATACTTTCTGCAGGTCTTAGGGAAAAGCATTAAACCTGCATCAATCTTAATGTGGCGCATCATTTGGCAACCGTAAGGAATACCTAGATAAACTAACCAAACAAAAAGATAACGGGCTAACTCTTCAGACCAGGTCAAGGACTGACCTAAACAATAACGGAAGAATACTTGTACAATCAGGATGATTGACAGAGCAAACATCATGATACAGCATAGGTACGCTTCTAAATTTTTATTTAAAAAATCAAGAAAAGCTTTCATCTTAACTGTGCCTAAAAAAGTGGTCCTATGTGAGGTTCGGCCCCATGACAGGGCCGAACACTATAGATTAGTATTTGCCGCTTAAAACAGCATCTAAGATCTCAGGGTGAGTCATAAGAGACTTAACCTTGTCGTAAACACCACCCTTCTCGGCAGCATCACGCCACTGCTGACGCTCAGCATCGGTTAACTTGTTAACCTCACAGCCATAATCCTTATAAACAGCCTCGGCAGAAGCATCGATCTCGTCGCTTAACTGACGCTGTTTTTCCTGATAGGCGGCAACAGCCTTTAATAAGGCGTTCTGCATCTGCTCATCCATGTTGTCAAAGACTTCCTTGCTCATGACTAAAGGTTGAACAGTGAAGACGTGCTGGGTATAGGAGATGTAGTGCTGAACCTCATACAGTCTGTTGTAGAGCATACCGACATTAGGGTGCTCCTGAGAGTCAATGGTACCCTGTTGCAGACCCGGAATAACCTCACCCCAAGCCATCGGAGTCGGGTTAGCACCCCAAGCCTTCCACATAGCGATATGAACATCACTATTTAAGACACGCATCTTCTGGCCCTTAACATCGGCCGGAACACGAACTGGATGAGCATTGTTGGTGTAGTTACGGAAACCGAGCTCTAACATAGCTAAGAGCTTTAAGCCACGCTCCTCTAACTGAGCTGCAATCTTTTTACCCTGCTCGCTATCAACAAACTTCCACGCATCAGCAGGAGTATTAAAGAGGAAAGGTGCATCATAAATATTCATGTCAGCTACAAGCGGAGCTAACTCAGAAGTTGCAATCTGGCACATGCCAACGTCACCCATCATGGTGGACTCTAAAACTAAGCGATCATCACCTAATACGTTGTTAGGGAAATGCTCAATCTTAAGTCTGCCATTGGATTCCTTATCAGCAACATCCATTAAAACGGTAGCGGCATCAATGGATGACTTAGTAGAGACGTTAGCAAAACGTAAGGTTAAGTCAGCAGCATTAGCTACCATTGAGGAAGTTGCAAAAGCACAAGCTACAACAGCGCTTAGTAATAACTTTGAAGTCTTCATAGGATTCACCCCTTAATAAATGTTTGAATACTGTTTATGTTTGTTAATAATTAGATCTTATGAGCCTCTAAGTACTCACGGTCTAACTCAATACCATGACCTGGCTTGGTGCTCGGAATATAGAAGCCGTTTTCCTCATGACCTGCGGACTTAACAATACGTAAGTCGCTCCAGGTACCACCATCAGTCATCTCTGAGTAAGAGACATTCGGCACTGTAGAGAGTAACTGAGCTGATAACTCAAATACGAAGTGCGGGGTCATCGGCACATTGTGAGCACGTGCTACAGCGGCAATGTCTAAGTAACCAGTAATACCACCTACTCGACCTAAGTCTGCCTGAATATAATCTGCTGCACCTTCCTCAATGTACATAGTGAACTGATTGAGGTTATAAGTGTTCTCACCCATTGCGATAGGAGTATTAGTTCTCTCGCGTAAAATACGGTGACCGGAGATATCATCAGACGGTAACGGCTCTTCAATCCATAATAAGTTGAGCTTGTCAAACATCTTAAAGGCACGTAAAGCCTGCGGTAAGTTCCAACCCTGATTAGCATCAACTGCTAAACCAAAGCCCGGAACTGCCTCTTGAATCTTACGTAAACGCATTACGTCTTCTTCTAAATCTGGCTTACCTACCTTAACCTTAGCGCAAGCATAACCCTTTGCCTTCCAACGCTTAACCTGCTCGATTACTTCCTCAACGCTTAAGTTTAAGTTGATGCCAGAACCATAGAGCGGTACCTTGTCACGGCACTTGCCTAACATGTCATACAGAGAAACATTTAAGCTCTTTGCTAATAAATCCCAATAAGCGATATCTAATGCAGATAAAGCGTGAGTGGTTACACCAGCTCCACCAACATCGTGAACGTACTTGTAGCTACGTTGCCATAAGCCACGCGGAGATACCTTAAGACCGATAACATCTGGAATAATCTCAGAGATTAATGCTGAGATGGTCTTACCACACCAGCCTGAGGTGTGAGAGAAACCAGTACCAACTAAACCATTTGAACCGTGTACATCTACTACTGCTACCTCAATGTCAGTAACGTGGTGAATTTGGTCGCCCCACGGTCCCTGAGGAAGCGGTACGCGGCAGGTCATTAAATCGATGGATTCAATTGTAGGGATTTGAATTGCAGACATTTTTTATCTCCAAAAAATTTTGTTTTTAAAACGTTTATTTAAATGATTAAGCCTTAATCTTCAGTACAGCATCGGCAATTGCCTGTGCATTCATACCAAAGTAGTCATAAAGTTCACTTGAAGGAGCTGATTTACCAAAGCTGTCCTTCATTCCAATGCGCGCCACCTTGCACGGAGCCTTAGCTGAGGTAATCTCACAGACGGCACTTCCTAAACCACCTACAATCTGATGGTCTTCGCAAGTTACAATAGCTCCCGTCTTAGCTGCTTCTAATACAGCTTCCTCATCGATTGGCTTTAAGCTGTACATATCAATTACACGGGCCTGTACTCCCTGCTTTCCTAAGATTTCAGCAGCTTCTAATGCCTTCTTGACCATAGGTCCGCAAGCTAATATGGCGGCATCATTGCCTTTGCGTAAAGTCTTGCTTCCGCCTAAAGGGAATGTCTCATTTTCAGCATATAAAGCTTCATTCTTATCTCGGCCTACACGGATATAGCAAGGACCTTCAGTCTTAGCTATGGTCTTTACTAAAGCCTTAGTTGATACATGGTCTGCCGGTACTAAAACTACTGTCTGCGGAATGGTACGCATTAAGGCTATGTCCTCTAAGGCCTGATGTGTAGCACCATCTGCACCACACTCAATACCTGCATGAGTGGCAACAACCTTTACATTTAAATGCGGATAGCAAACGCTATTGCGGAACTGCTCTCCTGCTCTTAATGCGGCAAACATCGCAAATGAACTTACAAAAGGTACATAACCTACAGTTGCTAAACCGGCGGCTACACCCATCATATTGCTCTCAGCAATACCGCAATCTATAAACTTCTCCGGATGGGCACTCTTAAAGGTGCAAGTGAAAGTAGCTTTGGCTAAATCAGCATCTAAAACTACGAGGTTATCCATCTCTTGCGCCAGCTCTACTAAAGCCTCGCCATATGCCTCTCTATTAGCCTTCATTGCTTAACTCCTCCATGGCTTTCTTATACTCTTCAGCATTAGGGGCTTTTCCGTGCCAACCTACCTGATTCTCCATGAAGGACACGCCTTTGCCCTTAATGGTATTTGCCACAATAATGGTAGCTCTGTCGGTGCACTGCTCGGCTTTATCGAAGGCGTCATTGATTTGCTCATAATCATGACCATCAATGACTAAAGTATTGAGATGGAAATCTGCAAATCTCTCTGCTGGATTGTCTACATCCATAACCTCGCTGGTTGGACCGTCAATCTGCAATTTGTTATAATCCAAAACTATTGTGAGATTGGATAAATGGTATTGATTGGCGAACATCAGGGCTTCCCAAACCTGGCCTTCTTCCATTTCTCCATCTCCAATCACCGCATATACGCGTGCCTTTGAGCCGCTCATCTTTAAGCCTAAAGCCATACCACAAGCTGCTGAAATTCCCTGTCCTAATGAACCGGTAGTCATATCTACACCCGGGGTGTGCTTCATCTCAGGATGGCCTTGTAAGAAAGAACCTAAATGACGTAAGTTCTTAAGTTCTGCTATCTCAAAGTATCCTTTATAAGCTAAGGCTGCATAGAGGATGGGGGCGGCATGACCTTTACTTAAAACAAAACGGTCACGATTAGGATCCTTGGGATCCTTAGGATCTAAATGCATACGGTCGCCATAAAGGACAGCCATAATATCTGCTAAGGATAACGAACCACCAGGATGGCCGCTTCCGCCGTTGTAAATTGCTTCAAGCACATATTTGCGCAATATAGAGGCAATTTTCTTATATTCAACAGTGCTCATTCTCCAACTCCAAAAATAAATTCTATTTAAAATAAGTAAGTTAGAATTTATCTTAATTTGTTTTTTACTGCTGTCCTAAAGGTCAGAACATGGCTATATGATAGTTCACGCAATATTATGCGTTTGTGACTTAAATCATACTTTTAAACTCTAATACAAAATATTTAGCGCATATATTTGCTTTCAAAAGAAAATACCATGATCTCTTTAAAATATTCCTTTATATTTCAATATATTGTTTATAAATAAAGCAAATTTTTTATTTTCTATATGTTTATGAATATTTATTTCAAAAAAAATACACGCATAATAATGCGCAATATATTGCGCATTATGCTTGAATATAAAAAAGAAAAATTGCTTAAAATGTGGAAAGAATGAGGATTAAAGTATCTCAAGAAAGGATTTTTTTTGACAAAAAAAATCACTGACAGCTTTAAGTCTGTCAGTCATTTTTGAGAATTAAGCTTAAAGCTTAATTAGCGCAGAATTGCAGGTAAGGTCTGAGGATCACAAACCTTTAAGAGGTTACGTAAGACCTTAGGATTACCGCAAACTAAGTTGCCGCTCTTATTGTAGTTAGGCTCGCCCATGAAGTCAGTTACTAAACCACCGGCCTCACGTAAGATGAGATCGCCTGCAGCAAAGTCCCAAATCTTTAAGCCTTGCTCTAAGTAGCCATCGAAACGACCACAAGCAACATAGCAAAGATCTAAGCTTGCAGCACCCATACGTCTAACATCAGCGCAATTGTTGATGAGCTTAGAGAAGAGCTCTAAGTACGGGAGCATACGCTCACGATATCTAGTCGGGAAAGCAGTACCAATAATAGCGCCATCTAAGCTAGTCTTGCTACCAACACGAATGCGGCGCTCGTTTAGGAAAGCACCCTTACCGCGTACAGCGGTAAACATTTCGTTGAGCATCGGATCGAAAACAACACCGACCTCAGTAATGCCATTGTGACGTAAAGCAATGGAAACTGCTGAATGCGGGATACCCATAACAAAGTTGGTAGTACCATCGATAGGATCGATAACCCACTGATACTCAGAATCAGGGTTACCTAAGGTAGTACCAGAGGCTAAGGATTCCTCACCTAAGATACTGTGATTACGGTATGCGGTAAGTAAAATCTTAGCAACAGTCTGCTCACACTCTTTATCGATATTAGTGACCAGATCGTCTTTGTTCTTCTCTTCAATGGACAGCTGAGCTTGCTGACCGATATTACGAGCAATCAAATTACCGGCGGTACGAGCAGCACGCACGGCGATATTGAGCATAGGATGCATGTTTTTTTAAATCCCAATAAAAAAAAGTGACGCCATTATATGACATTTTAGCAATTTTGTGATTTATGATCTATGCTCTTTTAGATATCCTTAGGATTACATCAGCAATTATTTTGATTTTTTTATAGAAAAATGAGCACAATAAGCTCGATTTTTTAATTTCAAAG
>ENA-OWPF01001565-OWPF01001565.1-human-gut-metagenome-genome-assembly--contig:-NODE-1565-length-19457-cov-3.436347_pt1 | contig 19457 bp, 16 predicted proteins | sample MGYA00248261_ERZ651840 | MGnify/ENA primary metagenome ERZ651840 (study PRJEB26924, sample SAMEA4378268) | human gut metagenome | biome: human gut; feature: human-associated habitat; material: faeces... | reverse complement strand
CCGGGGGGGACCCGCCGCTCCCCGCCGGAAGCGGGGTCAGGCTCTGTATTTACTTGACACTCTCACCGGCGGCCTTCTTGGCCTTGATCTCCTTGACAGCGTCCTTATAGCTCAGGTTGACGCGGCCCTTGTCATCGATCTCAGTGACCTTGACCCAGATCATATCACCGATGTTGACCACGTCCTCCACCTTCTCCACCCGGTGATCGGCCAGCTTGGAGATGTGGACCATACCGTCCTTACCGGGAGCCAGCTCCACAAAAGCGCCGAACTGGAGGATGCGGACCACCTTGCCGTAGTACAGCTCGCCCACCTGGGGGACGAACACGATGGTGTCGATCATCTTCTTGGCGACGTCGCAGGCCTCGGCGTTGGGGGAGGCGATGTGGATGGTGCCGTCATCCTCGATGTCCACGGTAGCGCCGGACTCGGCGGTGATCTTCTGGATCACGGAGCCGCCCTTGCCGATGACCTCACGGATCTTGTCGGGGTCGATCTTCATGGTGAGCATCTTGGGGGCGTACTTGCTCACCTCGGACCGGGGGGCGGAGATGCAGGGCAGCATGACCTCGTCCAGGATGGCGTACCGGGCGTCCTTGGTGATCTCCAGGGCCTCCTTGATGATCTCATGGGTCAGGCCGTCGTTCTTCAGGTCCATCTGGATGGCGGTGATGCCCTTCTTGGTGCCGCCCACCTTGAAGTCCATCTCGCCGTGGAAGTCCTCCACGCCCTGGATGTCGATGAAGGTCTGGAAGGAGCCGTCATCGTCCTGGATCAGGCCGCAGGAGATGCCGGCCACAGGGGCCTTGATGGGCACGCCGGCGTCCATCAGGGCCAGGGTGGAGCCGCAGATGGAGCCCTGAGAGGTGGAACCGTTGGAGGACAGCACCTCAGAGACCACGCGGATGGCATAGGGGAACTCGTCCACAGAGGGCAGCACGGGGACCAGGGCGCGCTCGGCCAGAGCGCCGTGGCCGTACTCCCGGCGGTTGGTGGAGCGGGGCGCGCGGGCCTCGCCCACAGAGTAGGGGGGGAAGTTGTAGTGGTGCATATACCGCTTCTCTTCCTCTTCCCAGATGGTGTCCAGCTTCTGGCAGGCGGCCAGGGTGTTCAGGGTGCAGACGCTGAGCACCTGGGTCTGACCGCGGGTGAACAGGCCGGAGCCGTGGACCCGGGGCAGCACGCCCACCTCGGCGGCCAGGGGACGGATCTCGTTCTTGGCGCGGCCGTCCACACGGTGGCCCTCCAGCAGCCAGGCCTTGACGATCTTCTTCTGGAACTTGTAGGTGATCTCGTCGAGGAACTGATCCATGTCGGGATATTCCTCGAGGTACTTCTCGTGCCAGTGCTCGATCATCTCGTTCCAGCGGGCCTCGCGGACGTTCTTGTCGTCGGTGTCCATCGCGGCCTTGGCCTCGTCCATGAAGTTCTCGACGATTTTGTCGAACAGCTCCTGGTTGAAGCTTGCGTGCGGGTAATCGAACTTGGGCTTGCCGATCTCGGCGACCATGCGGTTGATGAGCTCGACCTGCTTCTGATTCTCGTTGTGGGCAAGCTCGATGGCCTTGTACATGGTGTCGTTGTCGACCTCGTTCGCGCCGGCCTCGATCATGACGACCTTCTTGCCGGTGGAGACGACCGTGACGTCAAGATCGGAGACCTTGCGCTGCTCGGAGTTGGGGTTGAGGACGAGCTCGCCGTTCACAAGACCGACCTTGAGCGCGCCGACAGGACCGTTCCAAGGGATATCGGAGATGGCAAGCGCGGCGGAGGTGCCGATCAGGGCCGCGATCTCGGGAGAGCAGTCGTGATCGACGCTCATGACCGTTGCCATGATGGAAACATCGTTGCGGAAGTCGGAGGGGAAGAGCGGGCGGATGGGGCGGTCGATGACGCGGCTGGTCAGGATGCCCTTTTCACCGGGACGACCCTCGCGGCGGTTGAAGGAGCCGGGGATGCGGCCGACGGAGTAAAGCTTCTCCTCAAAGTCGACGGAGAGGGGGAAGAAGTCGATGCCGTCGCGCGGGCGGGCAGAGGCCGTGGCGCAGACGAGCACGCGGGTATCGCCGTAGCCGACCATGACGGCGGCATTGGCGAGCTCGGCAAGCTTGCCGACCTCGAGCGTGAGGGGGCGGCCGGCGAGCTCCATCTCGTACTTGTGGTAGTTGGGGAACTGTCTGTGGGTGATGATGGTAGACATTTGTCGATCTCCTTTTTGTAAAATTCCGTATGGGAGCCGACCGTTTAGCACTTGAAAAAACGTCGGGCTCTCCGCCGCTTTTTCAACTGCTAAAGCATAGCAGGCTCTCATACGCGCGGGGAAACGCAGGGGTGGAAGTGTGAAAGAAGGGTGGTGCGCACGCACACCACCCTGTTTTCAAACTTACTTACGGATACCCAGCTTGGCGATCAGGGCACGATAGCGCTCGATGTCCTTCTTCATGAGGTAGTCGAGCAGGCTGCGGCGCTTACCGATCATCTTGTACAGGCCGCGGCGGGAATGGTTGTCCTGCGGGTGCTGCTTGAGGTGCTCGGTGAGCTGAGCGATACGCTCGGTGAGGATAGCGACCTGAACCTCCGGAGAACCGGTGTCGCCTTCGTGGGTGCGGTTGGCCTCGATGATGGCCGTCTTCTGGTCTTTGAGCATCATAGTGTGTATTCCACCTTTCTTGAATTCTCCCGGCACTGAGCGGCGGGTCGGTGAGTCCTCCACGCCCCAAGTGCGGGAATACACGATATACGTGCTGAATTATGATAGCACAGCTTTTTCCTATTGTAAAGCAAAACCTTTGGGATCATACCGTTTTTTTGCATTTTGCCCGTTCCGCGCGGCGGAACGGACGAAAAAAGAGACGGCTTGCGCCGTCTCCTTTTTTCACTTCTTCAGTGCCGCGAAGTGCTCGCGCGTCAGCTTGATGACGACCGGGCTCAGCAGGAGCAGCGCGATGAGGTTGGGGATGGACATAAGACCGTTGAGCGTATCGGAGATATCCCACACGAGCGAGAGGTCCGCGACCGCACCGGCCACAACGACAAGGCAGAAGATGATCTGATAGGGGCGGATGATCTTGCTGCCGAAAAGGAACTCCGCGCAGCGCGTGCCGTAGAGCGCCCAGCCGAGGATGGTGGACGTTGCAAAGAGCAGCAGACCGACCGCCAGAATGACCGAGCCCGCTTTCGCACCGAAAACGCTCGAGAAGCCCGCGACCGTGGTGGCAACGCCCGCAAGGTCGTTGTTGCCGTAGTTGCCGTCCGCCGCACCGGAGCAGAGGACGACGAGAGCCGTCAGCGTGCAGATAACGATGGTATCCATGAAGACCTCGAAAATACCGTAGAGGCCCTGCTTGACGGGGTTCTTTTCCGAGGTGGCGGCGTGCGCGATCGGCGCGGAGCCGAGGCCCGCCTCGTTGGAGAAGACGCCGCGGCCGACGCCCTTGGTCATGGCAAGCTTGATGGAAATGCCCGCCGCGCCGCCGGTGACGGCAGCGGGGTCAAACGCGCCCTTGAAGATGGAAGCGAACACGCCGGGGACGGCGCTGACATTCGAAAAGACCACGATGAGCGCGCAGACGATGTAAATAACGGCCATACCGGGCACGAGCTTTTCCGTGACCTGGCCGATGCGCTTGACGCCGCCGAGCAGCACCAGCGCGACAAAGATGGCCACGCAGATGCCGGTGATCAGGCAGATGAGCATCTCCTTATTCGCCGCATCCTCATTGAAGGCAAGGGCGACGGACTTGACGGAATCCGCGATGGAGTGCACCTGCGCGATGTTGCCGATGCCAAAGGCCGCGATCGCGCCGAGGACGGCGAACACGCCGCCGAGCCACTTCCACTTCGGGCCAAGGCCGTTTTTGATGTAGTACATCGGGCCGCCGCACCAGTCGCCCTTTTCGTTGCGCTCGCGGTACTTGACAGCGAGCGTCACCTCGGAGAACTTCGTCACCATGCCGAACAGCGCCGAGATCCACATCCAGAACACGGCGCCGGGGCCGCCCAAAACGATCGCGCCCGTGACGCCCGCGATGTTGCCCGTGCCGACGGTGGAGGCAAGGGCCGTGGATACGGCCTGCAGGGGCGTGATCTCGCCGTCGCCCGCCTCACTCTTTTTAAATATCTTACCGATGGTGTTTTTCCACCAGTAGCCGATCTTGGTGAACTGAATAAAGCCCACGGCGATGCTCAGGTAAATGCCCGTGCCGACAAGCAGCGCCAGCATCACCGGTCCCCAGACAAAGCCGTTCACCGCTTTGTTGATGTTCATAAACTGATCCATACTTTTCCCCTTTCCGAAAAATCACATTTCATGAAACACTGGATGAAAATATTTCATAGTCCAAAGCATACCAAATCGGCCGCCCGCTGTCAACGGGCAAAGCGGCGTTTCTCGCCGCTAAGAAGCAGTAAAATCTTGTATTTTATACAAGAAATCGTTAATATTTTATCATTTTAAGCGCATTTCCTGTGTTTTTTACCCATTCCGTCCCGGACACTTGAAGGGTATTGACAAGGAGAAGCTCCTATGCTATTCTAACTGTACTAACACGCTTAATACAGTTAGGAGGTACCTATGTTCACCTATATTTTTCTGCTTCCGGCGCTCGGCTTTCTGCTGCTCGGCCTTTTGTTCCTCATTGTGCTGTGCGCACGCTGACGGCCACGGGAGGACGATATGATAAGTTTGAATTACCGCGACGCGCGCCCGATCTATGAGCAGGTGTGCGACGGACTGCGGCGGCTGATCGTCTCGGGCGCGATCGCCGACGGGGATAAGCTCCCCTCGGTGCGCGCGCTGGCGACGCAGCTTGCCATCAACCCCAATACCATCCAGCGCGCCTACAACGAGTTGGAAACGAGCGGCTACTGCTGCTCCGTGCCCGGCAAGGGCTGCTTTGCCGTGCACACCTACCGCGCGCAGGACGACGCGCGCCGCTTATCGCTTGAGCATCAGCTCAAAGAGCTTTTGCAGGAGCTGTGCGCCATGGGCGTGAGCGAAGAAGACATTCAAGCATTGTGCAGGGAGGGAGAAGCGAAATGATCGAAGTACGAGGTCTTAAAAAGACCTTTGACGGCTTTGCCGCGCTCGACGGCGCGGATCTGAGCGTACCGCGCGGCGCGGTCTACGGCCTTGTCGGGCCGAACGGCGCGGGCAAGACGACGCTGCTGCGCCACCTGACGGGCGTTTACCGCCAGGATGAGGGCAGCGTGCGCTTTGACGGCGAGGAGGTCTGGGAAAATGCGGGTGTGAAGGCGCGCATCGCCTCCATTCCTGACGACTGGTTCTACTTTATGCAGGCGGGGCTGCGCGATATGATGCGCTTTTACCGCGGGCTGTACCCGAAGTTCGATCAGGAGCGCTTTGAAAAGCTCCGCGAGGTCTTCGCGCTCGACGAAAAGCGGCCGCTGCGCCGCATGAGCAAGGGCCAGCAGAAGCAGGCGGCCTTCTGGCTCGCGCTGTGCACGATGCCCGACTATCTCATCCTCGACGAGCCGGTGGACGGCCTCGACCCCGTGATGCGCCGTCAGGTGTGGAGCCTCATTTTGCAGGACGTTGCCGAGCGCGGCACGACAGTGCTTGTCTCGTCGCACAACCTGCGCGAATTGGAGGACGTGTGCGACCATGTGGGCGTGATGAGCCGCGGCAAGCTCCTGCTTGAGCATTCGCTGAGCGAATTGCAGGACTATACCGTCAAGCTCCAGCTCGCCTTTGAGGGTGCGGAGCTGCCCGAGCTGCCGCAGGAGATCAAGGTGCTGCACCACGCGCAGACCGGGCGCGTCCACACGCTCATCTGCCGCGGCAGCGCAGAGGAACTGGAACAGCAGCTCGCCGCGCTGCACCCGATCTTTATCGACGCGGTGCCGCTGTCACTTGAAGAAATTTTCATCTATGAACTGGGAGGTGAGGACTATGCGATCCGCGACATCGTTCTTTGATAAGACCCTATTCCGCAGCCAGCTCAAACACACCTGGCCGCTCTGGCTCGGCTACACCGCCTTGTGGCTTTTCCTCGTGCCGGTCATGCTCTTTTCAGAGCTTTCCGCCTATCAGGGCGGTTACAGCGCAGCGGATGCATCCTACCTGCTGCTCAATACCGGCGTGCGCGGCGGCATCTTCATTTCCTTCTTCTTCGGCCTTTTCTTTGCGATGCTCGCCTTCTCGCACCTGACGCAGAGCCGCGCGACGAACGGCTTCCACGCGCTCCCCGTGCGGCGCGAGACCATCTTTCTGACCGCCTACCTCACGGGACTGTTCTGCCAGCTTTCCACCATTCTCGTCACGTTCCTGCTCGGCGCGGCGGTCTCTGCCCCGCTGCACTTAAGCTTCTGGAGCGTCACTGGCGCGGCCATGGGCAGCGCCATGCTCGAAGCCGTCTTTTTCTACTCCTTCGCCGTGCTGTGCATGATGATGACGGGGCAGATCCTCGCCGCGCCCGTCTTCTATTTCGTCGGCAATATCCTCGTCCCGGGAATGGAATATCTGCTGCGCAACTTTGCGGGCAATTTCCTCTACGGCTACAGTGGGCACACCGACGTTGCGCTCGGTTTCCTCTCCCCGCCCCTCTATATGTACCCCGAGGTGGACATCGCCTCGATCGAGACCTGCGAGAGCGGCTCGTACTATGTGACTGCCTACGCGCTTGAGCACCGTTCTTTCATGATCCTCGCCGCCTACGCGCTCGCGGGACTTGTCATCGCCCTCATCGCGCTGCTTCTCTACCGCACGCGTAAGAGCGAGATGACCGGCTCGACGGTCGCCTTCCCGTGGGCGACGCCCATCTTCAAGTACGGCGTGGCGTTCTGCACCGCCGTTTCGCTCGGCCAGTTCCTCTACTATTTCCTCTTCGGCCAGTACCGCTCGAGCGGCAGCGATTCCCTGCCCGGCACGATCCTCTGCATGGCGGCGGCGGGGCTTGTGGGCTACTTTGCCGCCGAGATGCTCATCAAAAAGAGCTTTCGCGTCTTTCGTGCAGGCGCGAAGGGCGCGGCCATCGTCGCGCTTGCTCTTGTGCTGCTCGGCGTTGCGATGAGCTTCGACCTCACGGGCTATGAGAAGCACGTGCCGGACGAGAGCGAGATCGAATCCGTTTACTACACCTTCTCCGGCATGACGAACGTCACGACCGACGATGCCGACACCATCCGCCGTCTCACCGCGGCACACCAGGCCATCGTCAAAAACCGGAACGAGCAGGCGCGCATCGCAGATGCATGGGACGCAGATGCGCTCTCCCAGAGCGATCATGACGACATCGAACCCTTCTCCCTGCGCCTGACCTACTACCTCAAGGACGGCTCGCAGCTCTCGCGCTCCTATTCACTCTACCTGCGGAGAAGCGACCTCACCGTGCCCTCGTCCGCCACGGCGCGCGTGAACGCGCTCTATATGTGCAGAGAGTCCGTGCTCCGCCGCGTCCTCGGCTACGGCTGCGAGCACCTCGGCGACACGCCGCGCTTCCTCGACAGCTACTGCTACTATTACGATGAGAACTCCAACACAAAGGACTATGCCCTCACCGCCGCGCAGGCCGAACAGGTCTACGCCGCGCTGATGCAGGACGTTCAGGATTCCGATAACGGCGGCAGCGACATCTTCGCCGTGCAGGAATACCAGTATGATCCCCCCATCTCCTTCTGGCTCGAGCTGTACTTTGAGTCCACCAATGAAAAAGGCCGCCCGGAGGTGTATACGCTCAGCCCCCATGTGAATGGCTCGACGCCCAACACCCTGCAAGTACTCAATGAGCTGCTGCCCGAGCTGAAATCCAACACCGTAACGCCGCCCAGCGACGACGGCATTCACACCCTCCCCGCCACAGAGGACGTTTCCGCCACGGAAAGTGTGAACTAACATGGCAGAAAAAACAAAGCGGCGGCGCAAGCGCCGCCGCACCGGGAACAAGAAAGCATTTCTCGTCCTGCTCGCGCTCGTTTTGCTCGTTCTCGGCGGCGTGAAACTGCGCTATGCGCTCGCGCACCGGAATCTCCCCGGTTCGAATGTCAGCGTGCCGGACTTTGTCACGGTCGACTACATTCCGACAAACGAATACTCTCGTCCCGGCACGCCGCTCAGGGAAATTTCCGGCGTGGTGGTGCACTATGTCGGCAATCCCGGCTCGAGTGCCGCCAATAACCGCAGCTTTTTTGCAAACCTCGCCCTGACGCATGAGACCTACGCGAGCGCCCACTTCGTCGTGGGGCTGGAGGGTGAGATCTTGCAGTGCGTGCCGCTGACGGAGATCGCCTACTGTTCCAATACCGCGAACGACTACACCGTGTCCATCGAGGTCTGCCACCCCGACGACACAGGCAAGTTTGATGACGCGACGATGGAGAGCCTCGAACAGCTCGTCGCGTGGCTGTGCGAGACGTTTTCTCTTGACCCCGACGCGGACGTCATCCGCCACTACGACGTGACGGGCAAGATCTGCCCCAAATACTACGTGGAAAACGAAGATGCGTGGCTCGCCTTCCGGCAGAATGTGAGCGCGCGCATCGAAGAGGACAATGCCGCGAGCGGTGAAACCAGCTGAGAAATCAAATCGGGAGGGAGCTCATGCACGACTTTGTTTCCTATCTTTTTTATCTGCTGCAGCGCGGGATGCGCTTTGCCGTGCCCGCTGCGCTTATCTGCGGTCTTATTCTGGCCGTCTGCTATGCCGTCTGCCGCAGGCAGGGCCGCCGCTTCCCGTGGGGAAAGGCGGTCTGCGCGGTGCTGCTTGTCGGCTGGGCGGCGGTCACGGTCTTCGTCACGCTGCTGCGCAGCGAGCCGAATGAATTTGCCGCGCGGCAGTGCAATTTGCAGCTTTTCCTTGCTTGGCGCGAAGCGTACCAGCGCTTCACGCTGCAAATCTGGCTCAACGTGCTGCTCAACATCGCGCTCTTCGTCCCGCTCGGCGTGCTGCTGCCGCTCTTGTGGAAACCGTTTCGCAAGTGGTATGCCGCGCTGGGCGCGGGCTTCGGTGTTTCGCTCCTGATCGAGCTGGCGCAGTTTTTCACCGGGCGCGGCATGTGCGATGTGGACGACCTCTTCACCAACACGCTCGGCGCGATGCTCGGCTGGTGTGCAGCAATGCTCGCGCTCGCGCTGCATCAAAAGAACAGGACGTGGCCGCGCTACTGCGCGCTGCCCGCCGCGTTCGCGCTCGCACTATCCGCCATTTTCATTTCCTACGCCGCGCAGCCCTACGGCAACCTGCGCGACGCCTCCGTCACGACGGCAGACTTAAGCGGCGTCCGCTGGTCGGTCGACTTTGCGCTCGACGAAGACAGCAAGACCGCCTATGTCTATCAGGCGCAGGCGCTCAACAACGTGGGCGCCGACCGCTTCGCCGCGGAATTTGCCGCCGCGCACGGCGTCGAATTTCCGGATGCGTACTACTACGATGACCTTGTGATCTACGCCAACCACTCTTCCGGCGACTTCCTCGACGTCACCCTGCACGACGGCACGTGGGAATACAGCTTTGGGCGCGATCACACGACCGTTTTCGATGCGCCCGCGTCTGGTGTCACAGAGGACATGCTGCGCGAAACGCTCGACAAGTTTGGCTTTTCCGTCCCCGCCGACGCTGCGTTCACGCTCTCGCCGTATGGCGAGACCTCTTACCGCGCGGTGTTCTCCGCCGATCTTCTCCCCACGGAGGGAGGCTTCCTCCACGGCACGCTCACTTGTGATCTGAGAACACAAGGCGACGGTCAATCGACGCTCTCGCAGCTCGAAAACCGCATCACCACGCTCGCGCCCGTGCGCGAAGAGCCTATTCTCTCCCCCGCGCAGGCGCTCGCCGCGCTGCAATCGGGCAAGAGCTTCGAGGGTGCGTGGTTCGCGCAGAGCGTCCAGCAAATTGAGGTGCGCTCCTGCACGCTCGACTACCTCTCCGATTCCAAGGGCTTCTATCAACCGGTCTACCGCTTCGAGCTGTCGCTCGCCGGTCAGGCGGGCGGCATCACCGACGCGGTCGACTATGTCCCCGCGCTCTTCTGAGCGCCGGAGTGCAAGGAGTCTTACGATGAAACGCATACTTGCCGCGCTGCTCAGCTTCGCACTGTGTCTCGCGCTGCTTTTCTTCGTCCGAAATAAGTCTGACGAGCCGATCCTGCACGTCGCGCTGAAACCAGCCGGCGAGCAGGACGCCGCTTACGTCTATGAAACGGTCTATGCAAGCGGCAAAAGCCGCCGCTGCAATGCTTTCACACCCGACACCTGCGTCTTTTACACCGCCGACTACGCAGACTTTGACACCTCCGCGCTTCGCTCGCACAGGGTCAACACACTTGTCGCCACCACGCTCTATGATTCTGTCGGCAATGTCGTTGAACCCAACGAAACGATGATCGCGATAATGCACGCCGCCGCCGATCAGATCGACCACGCGATCTTCGATTTTCAGATCATCGTCGTGAACGGCCAGCGCTACTTTGCCTTTGTTAAGCTCAACGTCAACTGGTGGGATCCGTGCACGCTGTACGAGTATGACGGTGGAGCGCTCCGCGCGCTTTGTCAGTGGGACAATATGCGCCTGCTGTCGATCGGCCTCATCTGAAATCCATACGAAAAAACGTCTGTCTCGGTTGAGACAGACGTTTTTTGTTCAGTTCTTCGCTTCCAGGCTGTAGGGATCTCTGCCCGCGGCAAATTCGGAGATCATCTCCGCCGTGAGCGCGATGCCGTTGTTGACAAACGTCTCCCGCAGCTCCTCGCGGCTGACCCACGCGCCGTCCGCCAGTTCGAAGTTGTCGAGATGGATGGTGTCGTCATCGCCGTCGAGCCTGCACCAGTAGCCCATCATGATGTTGCCGCTGATGCCCCAGGGCTGGCAGCGATAATAACGCAGGTCCTTGACCCTGAGCCCGACCTCCTCCATCACCTCGCGCTGCACGGTCTGCTCAAAGCTCTCGGCAAACTCGGTGAAGCCGGCGACGAGCGCCGTGCGCGTCGCGCCGGGGCGGTTGGCGTATTTCGTGAGCAGCAGATAGTCCCCGTGCGTCACCGCCACGATGACCGAGGGGTTGATGCGCGGGAAGATCATGTTGCCGCACTTGGGGCAGCGCATCATACGCTCGTTTTCGTCGTGGACGAGCGTTTCCCCGCAGCAGCCGCAATAGCGCGCGCTGCGATGCCATGAGCACAGATGCCACGCGCTCACGGCGGCGTAGGCAAGCTCCTGCGGCTTTTCCGTGCGGAAGAGGCCGATATTGCGGTAGGAATAGCCCTCGATCGCGCGCTCTTCTTCGTCAAAGAGCAGATAATACTCCCGCCCGTCGAGTTCAAAGAGATAGGTGAACGCCTCGTCAGGCTCTGCAAACATTGAGCGCACGGGAAATTTCAGCCCGTTGTCGTCGATGCGGCACAGCAGGTCGCGCCCGCGGAACTGCACCACGGCGCTGCTCTTTTTCGGCACGGCATTCTTTTTCCACTCGTTAAAAAGGTGCTTCGGCTCGATATCCTGGATCATGTCGGCTTTCCTCCCGCTTGTTTGTTCTTTAGCAGGGCTATTCTACAACGCGCCGCGGCATTTTGCAAGATGCGCGTCACTCCTGAATCACGCGCTCGGCTTCGAGCTTTTTGAGCTTTTCTCTCGTTCGGCACAATGCGCGGATACACTGCGCGGCGCAGATGCAGAGTCCTATCAAAAGCAGCACCATCAACGCGATGGCCGGTATATATATTACGGGCTCTGCATAGCCGCCGGTCTGAAAGCGCCGATACAGCCTGCCGATCAGCGGCACTATTTCCGCAAACGCGATAAACGGGCACATCACAGCCCCGCTCCACAGCACGCGCCGCACGCGCTTTATCTGCGCCATTAACGAATCCAAATCAGAATACAGCTCAAACGGCGTACCGTCTTTCTTCTTGCGCAGGATCAGATACTCTCCCACCGTGCCCACATGCTCGATGCCGAGCTCGCGCAGTCCCTTGATATATTGCAGCCGCTCCATTTCTTTCTTTTTCGTCGCCTGCACGCGGTATTCGTACTCATCCGGCTCGCCGCGGTGGAAGCAGTAGAACAGACCTACTTCATAGCACTGCCAGCCCTCGCGCGACTTGCGGTCGAGCATTTCCTCGATCCGTTCCGGGTCATAGGCGTAGACAAACATCCGCGGCATGATCTTTTCAAACATGGCTCTCTCCTCTCAGTTCCATTCGTTTGTCAGCGCGACGGCATTTTGCAAGGTGTCTTACTCCTGCACGACGCGCTCGGCCTCGAGCGATGCGATCTTTCTTTTCGCGCGGCGCAGTCCCCGCGGGCAGTCGACAAGCCCCACAATGCACACAAGCAGGAGAAGAGATGCCGCTGTAAGCATCAGCACCTGCACTGTACTGAAATTTATCGCGGCCACGCCCGCATACCTACCGATGACGTTTGCATTCATCAGCGTTGTCAGAACATTCATCAGCATACTGCTTCCCCAGAAAAAGCTCATGATCAGACCCGCGCGCAGGTAGCGCACGGCTTTTTTCTGCTGGGCGATGAGGGAGTCGAGGTCTGAGTAGAGTTCAAAGGGCGTGCCGTCCGCCTTCTTGCGCAGAACGAGCAGGTCTCCCACGCCGCCGACCTCTTCGATACCGAACTCCGTTAGCTCCGCGATGTAGGTAAGACGGTCTATCCCCGCTTCCTTCACCTGCACGCGATACTCGTATTCGTTCGGCGCGCCGCGGCGATAGGTGGAAAGCAGCGAGCCGAATTTTTCAAGAAGCCAGCCCTCTTTCGCCATTTCGTTTGCCTTTCTCTCGATCCGCTCGGGATCAATGGCATAGCTCGACAGATGCAGCCTTGTCTTTTTGTCCTTCGCCATCGTGCGTCCTCCCTTCAGTTCCAGTCGGCGGTGAGCGCATCACCATTTTGCGTCAGCTCGTGCAATCTTCGCAGCTCCGCGCGCACGGCCTCGCGGCCCGCGGGCGTGATCTGATACTCTTTTTTGCGCCCCTCGCTCTCGTCGCCGAGTGAGGCGATCCAGCCGCGCTCGGTGAGCGTTGCAAGCGCGCCGTAGAGCGTTCCCGCGGCTAATCGGACACGCCCGCCGCTCAAATGCTCCACGTTCTGCATGATGCCGTAGCCGTGCAGCGGCGCGTCGAGCGAGAGCAGGATATAAAAGACCGCTTCAGTCAGTGCCGTCGTTCCCATGTCGCGTCTCTCCTTTCGTCCTCCGTTATAACGGTAGCCGATATATCGTCTACCGATAAAATATCATGTTGCCTTCTTCCCGTCAACTGAAAAAACGGAATGCCCGCCCCAACATCGTCAGTGCTTTCCACAAACAAAAAGGCAGGGAATGCAAGATGCATTCCCTGCCAAACAGTCTCGTTTCGTATCCGCAGACGCGAAAGAATTGAGATTTGCTTTTTCCGGCGGCGTGTACGTCGGAAAAAGCACTCTGCGCGAAGCTTGTGTCGAATTGTCTGCTTTCAGCGGACAACCGAGGCGCAAAGCGCAGCGAATCCTTCTCAAAAAAGCGGTCCCACCGCTTTTTTGAAGGTATTTTATAGTCTCGTGATGACCGGCAGCACCATGGGGCTGCGCTTGGTCGCCTTGAAGAGATAGTTGCTCACGGCGCTGCGGATGGCACCCTTGAGCTCGTTCAAATCGCGCCCGCGCTTGCCGCGGTACGCCTCCGCCGTGGACATCGTGAGGTTTCTGAGGTCCTGCAGCAGTTCCTCGGAATCCTTGACGTAGATAAATCCGCGCGTGATGATCTCCGGCTCGGCGAGAAGGTCGCCGTTCTGCGCGGAGATCGGCAGCACTACGACGACCATGCCGTCCTCGGCCAGGTGCTTGCGGTCGCGCAGCACCACCGCGCCGACATCGCCGACGCCATAGCCGTCGACAAACACCTCGCCCGCGGGCGCGTAGCCGGGCACGCACTTCATCGAGCGCGCGCCGATCTCGATGGCGTCGCCATTGTCGCAGATGACGATGTTCTTGCGGTCCATGCCCATTTGCAGGGCGAGGTCCTTGTGAATTTGCAGCATACGCTGCTCGCCATGCACGGGGATGAAGTACTTGGGCTTTGTGAGCGCGTGGATGATCTTGAGCTCCTCCTGGCAGGCGTGGCCCGAAACGTGCAGCATATCCGCGCGGTCATAGATGACCTCGACTCCCTTGCGGAAGAGCTCGTTGATGACGCGCGAGACGGTGTTCTCGTTGCCGGGGATGGCGCTCGCCGAAATGATGACGCGGTCGCCGGGGCCGACCTCGATCTGCTTGTGCTGGGAGAACGCCATGCGGTACAGGGCGGACATCTCCTCGCCCTGCGAGCCGGTGGTGACGATGACCTGCTTGTCAAGCGGCATCGACTTGATCTTGTTGATGTCGACCACGGTGTTTTTCGGCGGCTTCATGTAGCCGAGGTCGGTCGCGACCTTTGTGACGTTTTCCATGCTGCGGCCCGTAACGGCGACCTTGCGCCCGCACTCTGCCGCAGCGTCCATGATCTGCTGGATGCGGTGGACGTTCGAGGCGAACGTCGTGACGATGATGCGCTGCTTGCAGCCCTGGAAGAGGCGGTTGAAGGTCCTCCCCACGGTGCGCTCGCTCATCGTATAGCCGGGGCGCTCAACGTTCGTCGAATCCGCAAGCAGCGCCAAAACACCCTGCTTGCCGAGCTCGCCGAAGCGGGCAAGGTCGATCACCTCGCCATCGATGGGCGTCGAGTCGATCTTGAAGTCGCCCGTGTGGACGACGGTGCCAAGGCCTGTGTGGATGGCGAAGGCAACAGAGTCCGCGATCGAGTGGTTGACGTGGATGAACTCCACGCTGAACTTGCCGGCCTTGACGGTCATGCCGCTCTCCACCGTGACGATCTTCGTCGACTTGAGAAGGCCGTGCTCCTCGAGCTTCAGGCGGATGAGGCCCGCGGTGAGGCGCGTGCAGTAGATGGGGATATTCACCTTTTTCAGGATGTAGGGCACCGCGCCGATATGGTCCTCGTGCCCGTGGGTGATGAACAGGCCGCGGATGCGGTTCTTGTGCTTGACAAGATAGCTCACATCGGGGATGACGCAGTCGATGCCGTACATATCGTCGCCGGGGAAGGCCATGCCGCAGTCGACCACGATGATCTCGCCGCCGTATTCATAAACGGTCATATTCTTGCCGATCTCATTGAGACCGCCGAGAGGGATGATTTTTAACTGTTCAGCCAATGCTGGATCAACTCCTTTTGATTCGTTTGAAACATAAACGATAGATTTGTTTTGAATTTGTTCTGTGTCCGGGCCAAAAGGCGCAAGGCAGAAGAGACGTCCGTGCCCATGCTTCGCCCTGCTTCACGAAGCAAATGCACCTGCGGCGCCTTGATAAGACCCATATGGACTTTTTTATAAAAACCGCGACAGGCCGCGGCCAAAACCAAAGAAAAAACAGGCATTCGCGCGGAAAAGACGCGCATTTTCCCGCCATGTACGGAGTAGTATAGCACATTCCGCGCAAAAAGTATACCATATTTTTTGTCGACGGGCAAAAATTTCGTTTTTATATTGTATCCATGCCATACCCCGTGCTATAATGAAATGGATTATTCCCCTGTGCTGAGCCGCAGGGGGCATTATCCGGACGGGAGGCAGCCTATTTATGAGGAACAAAAAGATCAGCAAGCTGGTAGACCCCAGCTTCCGGCTCTACTTTGTTGTCGGCTTTTTATTCGCAGCCGTCACGCTGCGCGTGAGCGTTCCGCTCGCCATCTGCGAGGCCGCTGCGATGGCGTTTCTCCTGTGGTACTTCCGCCACACGGCGCAGAAGCGCCGCGAGGGGATCCGCCGGTACATCGACGATGTGACCGACGACATGACCACGGCTGACAAGGCCTCGATGCTCTCGGCCCCGTTCGCGATGATGGTCTTCCGTCCCGACACGCAGGAGATCCTATGGAGCAACGACAGCTTTTTGCAGCTCACCGGCGTGCAGGAGGATATCTTCGATAACCGCATCGACGACGTGCTGCCCGACTTTCCGACCCACTGGCTGCTCGAGGGCAAGAGCGAATGCCCCGAGACCGTGATGCTCGGCGGGCGCCATTTCCGCGTGTTCGGCAACCTGAGCCACCCCACCTCCCGCCGCGGCGGACAGAGCCTGCTTGCCACGACCTACTGGACGGACGTGACCGAGCAGGACACGCTGCGCGAGGAGAACGAGAGCCGCCGTCCCATCGTGTCGATCATCATGATCGACAACTACGAGGAGCTGATGAAGGCCGGCAGTGAGGCCTCGCGCAGTGCGGTGCTCGCCGCCATCGACGAAAAGCTCAGCGACTGGCTCAAGGACTCCCACAGCCTGCTGCGCAAATTCGACCGCAACCGCTACGTGCTCGTCACGACCGAGCAGGAGTATCAAAGCCTGCTCGAGGGCAAATTCTCCGTGCTCGACGCGGTGCGGAGCGTCGTCACCGAGGACGGCGTGGCCGCAACGCTCTCGATCGGCGTGGGCAAGGACGTGGACGATTACGAAACGCTCTATCAAAACGCCATGCTCTCGATCGAAATGGCGCTCTCGCGCGGCGGCGACCAGGTCGTCGTGCGCAACCGTCTCGACTTTGAATTCTACGGCGGCAAGTCCAAATCCACCGAAAAGCGCACAAAGGTCAAATCCCGCGTGATGGCCAACGCCCTCGGCGAGCTCATCTCCGACGCGGGGCAGATCTTCGTCATGGGCCACCAGCACGCGGACATGGATGCCGTCGGCGCGGCGGCGGGCATCTGCTGCATCGCGCGCAAGCGCGGCAAAAAGGCGCAGATCGTCATCGACATGGAGGACAACGTCGCAAAGCCGATCCTCGCCAAGCTCGCGGCGCTGCCGGAATACAAGGATGCGTTCATCTCGGGAAGCGACGCCTTCATCTCCGCCCAGCCGGGCGCGCTGCTGGTCGTGGTGGACACGAACCGCCCCGATTTTGTCGAATCCGAGCAGCTTCTTGACGCGTGCAACCGCGTGGCGGTCATCGACCACCACAGAAGGGCCGCGAATTACATCGAATCCGCCGCGCTCAACTTCCACGAGCCGTATGCCTCGAGCGCGTCCGAGCTTGTGACGGAGCTGCTGCAATACCTCGCCGACCCGACCGACCTGCTGCGCGCGGAGTCCGAGGCGCTGCTCGCGGGCATCGTGCTCGACACGAAGAATTTCACGATGCGTACCGGCGGGCGCACGTTTGAGGCCGCCGCGTTCCTGCGCCGCGCAGGAGCGGACACCTCGGATGTGCAGCGTCTTTTCCAGAGTGACCTTGCCGGCATGATCGAGCGCTATGACATCATTCGCCACGCCGAGCTCGTGCACGGCGATATCGCGGTCGCGGCGGTCGAAAAGGAGATCGACCGCGTGACGGCGGCCAAGGCAGCCGACGAGCTTTTGACGCTCTCCGGCATCCACGCCTCGGTCGTTCTCTACAAGCACGGCACGGGCGTCAATCTCTCCGCGCGCTCGCTCGGCGAGATCAACGTGCAGTTCATCATGGAAAAGCTCGGCGGCGGCGGCAACTCCACCACCGCGGGCGGCCAGGTGGCCGACGCCACCGTGGACGAGGTGCGCGAGCGTCTGCTCACCGCCATCGACGAGTATACAGAAGAGTAAATTACCCACAAGGAGGATATACATATGAAAGTCATTTTAACGCAGGATGTCCGCGGTCAGGGCAAGAAGGGCCAGCTCATCGACGCGGCCGAGGGCTACGCGAGAAACTTCCTGCTGCCCCGCAAGCTCGCCGTGCTCGCCACGACCGACGCCATCAACACCATGAACTTAAAGGAAAAGGCCCGCCGCGCCGAGGAAGCCGCAAACCGTCAGGCCGCCGTCGAAATGGGTGCAAAGCTCAAGAACGTGACCGTCAAGCTCACGGCCAAGGGCGGCAAGGAGGGCAAGCTCTTCGGCGCCATCACGAGCAAGGAGATCTCCGAGGGGCTCATGAGCCAGTTCCAGCTCGACGTGCCCAAGCAGAAGATCGTGCTCGACGAGCCCATCAAGGCCTACGGCACCTACGAGGTCAAGGCCAAGCTCGGCTACGAGGTCAGCGCCAAGTTCTCCGTCAGCGTGAGCGAGGAGTAAAAAGGCGCAACATTACGCAATAAGGAGGGCCTCTACGTGGAGGATATCTTCTACCGGCAGATGCCTCACTCCCTGGAGGCGGAGCAATCGGTGCTCGGCTCCATGCTCATCGACGCAAACTGCGTCAAGGACGTGATGGAGCAGCTCCGCCCCGACGATTTTTACCTGAAGCAAAACCGCGAGATCTTCGAGACGATCTACTCCATGTTCGTCTACTCCAAGCCCATCGACGGCGTGACCGTCGCAGGCGAGATGGAGAAAAACGGCACCTATGAGGAAAGCACGACGCGCCCGTATCTCGCCCAGCTCATGGACGTGACCCCCACGAGCGCGAACGTGATGGAATACGTCAGCATCGTGCGCGACAAGGCGCTTCTGCGCGCGCTCTATACCGTGGCGGGGGAAATTTCCTCCATGGTGCAGGACGGCGCGGGCGGAGCCGCCAGCGTGCTCGACGCGGCCGAACAGAAGATCTACGCCGTGCGCCGCGGGCGCAGCGCGCAGAGCATGGCGAGCATCGGCGTTGTGCTTCAAGGCGTTCTGGACCATTTGAGCGAGCTGAGCGCCAACGGCGGCAAGACGCTGCCGGGCCTTCCCACCGGCTTTGGCGTGCTGGACGACAAGATGAACGGCCTCAACAAGTCGGACCTTGTGCTGCTGGCCGCGCGTCCCGGTATGGGTAAGACGAGTATGGCGCTGAATCTGGCGCTGAACGTCGCGCGCTCGAGCGGGCAGGCCGTGGCCGTGTTTTCGCTCGAAATGTCGCGCGAGCAGCTCGTGACGCGCATTCTGTCCAATCAGGCGACGGTCGAAAACCAGCGCCTTGTGACGGGCAACCTGCGCGAGCAGGACTGGGTCAACATCGCAAACGCCGCGTCGATCCTCTCGGGACTCGACATTCTCATTGACGATAACCCGCTGCTCACCGTCGCGGACATGAACGCCAAGTGCCGCCGCATCGACAATTTGGGTCTTGTCGTCATCGACTACCTACAGCTCATGGCGTCCTCCGGTACGAAGGGCTACAGCGGCGAGAGCCGCCAGCAGGTGGTCAGCGACATTTCCCGTATGCTCAAGATCATGGCAAAGGAATTACAGGTCCCGGTGCTGTGCCTCTCGCAGCTCTCGCGTGCAAACGAAAAGCGCGAGGATAAGCGCCCCATGCTCTCCGACCTTCGTGAATCGGGCGCCATCGAGCAGGACGCGGATATCGTCATGTTCCTCTACCGCGACGACTACTACAACGAAGACTCGGAAAAGCGCAACATCGCCGAGTGCATCATCGCCAAAAACCGCCACGGTGAAACGGGCAAGGTGGAGCTTGCCTGGTCGCCGCAGTATACGACGTTCTCCTCGCTCGACTACCGGCATGAGGAGGACTGAGCTGCCGCGCGCCGAGACGCTCTGCGCGCGCTA
>ENA-OWPF01001562-OWPF01001562.1-human-gut-metagenome-genome-assembly--contig:-NODE-1562-length-19477-cov-3.539594_pt1 | contig 19477 bp, 23 predicted proteins | sample MGYA00248261_ERZ651840 | MGnify/ENA primary metagenome ERZ651840 (study PRJEB26924, sample SAMEA4378268) | human gut metagenome | biome: human gut; feature: human-associated habitat; material: faeces... | reverse complement strand
TTGGCTGGAAAGTCAGATGAAGAAATTATGAAATCAACAGGCTTGACAAAAGAACAGCTAGAAAAACTGAAAAAGAAACTGGAAGAAGATTAAACATGTGTGGAGGAGCTGTCATTGGCAGCTCCTCTTTTACTTTCTGAGACAGAAGTTGAGGATATTCTAAATGTATTGTTCCTTGGGAACTCTACAGCTATAGCTCTCAAGATTTCATCCTGGGAAGGATAGCAAGCTATCTGATACGTTTGGTCGGCTTTATCATTGCATTTATCTCCTTTGTCGACAAAAAATAGAGATGGAAAGTCTAATCTGGATTTTTTGTGTTTTTATCGGGAAGAGGAGATATCTTGCTTATATTATAAAATTTTTTGTTCAAAAAATGGAATGCATCATCAAGATCTATGGTTTCTTGATGCTCTTGTAGTTCTTTTTCAGATTCATATATAGCTTGATCTATAATTTGGCAAGTATTTATGAGCATATAGTTATCTCCTTGTATTTATAATAGGTTTGATATTATGTTAAAATATATAGTAACTTCTGTCAAGGAATGTAACGTTTTTAGTTTTACAATCGGTATCAAAAATTGTAATATTTGACACCGATTGTAAAACATGGTAAAATCAAGCCATAGAGCGGTGTCATATATTGGTATCATTATCGAAAGGGGATTGTTGCAATGAATGGTTATACTCTAATGGCAGAGAGTTATAAAAAACTGATGAATGAAGGGAAAATTGACAGGGAGCAGGCAGAAAAAAACATTCGTATCTATGAATTTTTAGCTACCTGTGATACGGAAGATTTGTGCATCATGGTTGATAGCGCAGCCTTCAATGACATTATTAAATCATTCCTTTATAAGGCAGTTTCCACTGCAGGGCTGGACGAGGACAGTAAAGATCAGGTATTAAGTCAGCTGCGCTGGATTTTTGATGAGCAGAGTGCCAGCGAAGTGCTGAAAGATTATATGAAGTAAGGATGATAATATGATCTATGGTTACGCCAGGGTTTCCACCAGACTGCAGGCAACCGATGGAAACTCTCTGGAATCTCAGGAAGGCCAGCTTCGAGAAGCTGGTGCTTCTCAAATATACCAGGATACCTTCACAGGAATTAAATCGCAGCGTCCTGGCTTGGATGAATTAAAAAGAAGATTGACTCCTGGAGACAAGGTGATTGTAACAAAACTGGATCGCCTGGCCCGTTCGACAGAGGATGGGCTGGCTCTGATTCGGGAGTGGAATGCTGCTCAGATTTCTGTACATGTGCTTAACATGGGATGCATCGACAATACGCCGACTGGAAAATTAATACTTACGGTCATGCTTGCCTTTGCAGAATTTGAACGTGATATGATTGTGGAACGCACCCAGGAAGGCCGTGCCATTGCACGCCTGAATCCTGAATACAGAGACGGTCGCAAAAAGAAATATTCCAGAGCCCAGATAAAACATGCCCTGGAATTACTGGAATCGCATTCCTATAAGCAAGTGGAGTCTTTAACTGGGATTTCAAAATCAACATTAATACGTGCCCAAAAAAAAGAAAAGGGAAAACGGAACAGAGATATTCAATTTTCTAAATTATGTGAAGAAAAATATTAAGAATAAGAATGGTAAAAAACTTTGAAACAGTCAGATATTGATATCAATGATCTTAGTGAAGTGTACAAAGAGATTGCAGAAGTTATAGGTCATAGAAAAAACTTTGCTGTTACATAATCATTTTCGAGGACAGCAAGTTTAATTTCCTAAAAAATTGTATACAAAAGAATATGTCATTCGACAAGCAAAAAAAGGCACAGATTTAAAAACAATAGCTTTCGAGTATGATTACACGGAACGTCATTTACGTAGGATGTTAAGAGAAAGTACAAAATAAGATGAAAATTTTTGATTAAAAAGTAACAACTTTTTACTCTTCAGACGAACTATAACAGATTTCGTTAAGCTAGACGCTCTGACTAATTCTTTCCGCGTCATTCCATTACTGCATTTATTTTCAGAAACTGCGAACCTCCTCCACAGGCTTGGAATATTCATATAAATGCTCTGGGGCTATGTCTATATCATCACTCCACACAACAGTACCGCACTCAATTCTTGCACCCAAGAAAAAAGCAAGGTTTTTAAGTTGGGAGTAAATGGCTTTTTCCAAGAGTGGATAAGCATTATAAATCTTTTTTGTTCCGTCAGCAAAAGTCAGATGTAGCGTATAATCTTCTTTGGGCTGTACTTCCTTAACTATCCAAATAGGGCTTTTCATAGCGTTATAATCTCCTTAGTGTATATTATAGCATATGCTAGGTGGTGTGGTAGGAGAGAAATTTTAATTAAATTTCCCTCCTACCCGATACTACTTTTAAAAATATGAGGAAAAGTAAGTAATACATAAAACAATGATAGGTACTACTGGCGAACTATCATCATAAAAAGTTATAGTTCTGGGATAGATTGTAGCGAAGTTTGATATTAGCTGAGTGATTTTTCTAGAACAGAGGAAGTTTCCAAAAAACAACTATATAAATAGGTAAAGCAATCATAATTCAGTAACTATTTTTTTGCCATACAACTACAAGATAGATACAAGATATGATTGCCTTTTTGAAGTGCATGTGATACAATATAAACACAAGATAACTACAATATAAAAACAAGATAAGAAAGGAGAATACATGGGAGCAAAGGTAATTACATATATCAACGAGAAGGGCGGCGTTGGAAAAACGTCTGTATGTTACAATACGGCCTGGGAGCTTGCGAGCCAGGGAAAAAGAATCTTAATGATTGACGTGGATGGCCAGAAAGCTAATTTGACTTTCTTTTCAGGAGTTTCAAGAACGGACAGCATGAAGACAATCGTGGATGTTTTAAAAGGTGGAATTTCTTTAGGTGACGCAACCTTAGCGGTTAAGGAGAATTTGTACATTATTCCAGCGACCATGGCAGTGGCAGAAATTGGAATGGATGCAAAGATCAGTCGATTTCGTAGCGAACTGAAAACGGTCAAAGATAAATACGATTATGTATTTATCGATGTGAACCCGTCTCCGGGATGGGGACATTATCTATCTCTGTCTGTTTCTGATTTTGCAGTTGTGATTATGTTGCCAGACATTGCTTCTCTGGAGGGAAATTCTGGAATACTGGAATCTATTTCGGAGATTCAAGAAACTACAAATACGAAGTTACAGATTGCTGGAATCTTATTTAACCGCAGTAATGATAGAACCAACCTGGGAAAACAGGTCCAAGAGGTTGCTGAACGGATGGCTATCGGATCGGAAACCACAATTTTTGAGACGAAAATTCCTCAAGCGGTGTCGCTTAGTGAATGCGTTGCCTCACATATTGGAATCACGGAGTATGATCCGGGAAGTCGTGCTGCAGAGTCTGTTAAAGACTTTGTGGCTGAACTGGAGCGAGGTATTGTGTAATGGCAAAAAAGAAACTTGATCTATCTAGTATGTATACAAATACAAGTAATATACAAGATAGCAATAATATAAATATAAGACAAATACAAGATAATAGTTATGAGCCTCATGGAAAATATGAGGCATATAGACGTGCGGAAGAGAAGCTGGAAAAGCATATAGAAGAGAAAGTAACATCTGCAGAACCGAAAAAAATTAATATGGCCTTTACAGATAAGGTGTATGATATGATAAAAGAAGAATCCGGAAAGCTGGGCATTGCAGCGGCGTACTACATTAATTCGGCAATCAGGCAGGCCGATCCAGATCATATCCAGGCATTTTATGATCAGTTACTGGTAAAGCCTTCAAAGGCCTGTGTGCCACGTAAAAAGGGTCAGGCTGCACAGAGACTTTTTGTAAAGTTTGATGCAGATGTATATAATATGATTGTGTCTGGGGCTGAGCAGTATAACCAGACATTAACACAGTATGTCAACATGGCTTTAGAATCAAATACAATATAGATGCATGATAGATATAAGATAAATACAATATAGATGCCGTTAGCAGCTGATATGAAATCCCGCCTAATATAATTCATGATTTTCAATCATGTGGATTTAAGAAATGGTTATAATAATAAAATTAAATCATGATCCATGTGGATCATGTGGATTTAATAGTCAAGTAATAAAATATATTAGGCGGGATTTTATATCAGCTGCTGAAGATTATAATTAAAAAGATTTAATGGATATAAAAATAATATAATTTAGGAAAAAAAGAAGGGAATGAAAAATATGAGCGGATTCCCACGACAAGATGAAATTGATATATACTATGAGGATAAGAAAAAAGAAGTAGGAAAGTGGTTGATTGAGTATGCCGGTGACCAGAAACGGCTCACGCAGGAGCAACGGAAACAGATACTGGCGTATGCAGATCGGATGTCCTTTAGCACGGCCCGAGAGGCAAATGCCTATGTTCAAGGGTTGAAAACGGTGGGAAAAAAGAATAAACAGAAAATATTTGATTATATGCAACGAATAGAATGGTTCCCAGAAGGTGTTAATGTGGGTGTCCTGGATGGGAAAATTGTTAGCCGAGTGTTACCAAATGAACTTGATTTATTGTATGGACTTCAAAATTTAAAAGGAGAAAATGATGGGAAGGCGTAAGAGAGATGATTCCTTAATTCCTCATATAAGTATGCCGAAAACGGATATAGAATACACTAATATTTCGAAAATTGCCCATTACATAACTACTACAAGTGGGCTTGTGGATGCAGGTAAGCCTTTTACATTGGTTACAATGCCATCTAAAAATGCAACAGTTACTATTGCGTTAAATGCGGATAAGGGAATAAAATTATCAAAAAATATAACCCAGTATGATTTTGATATTATGGATGCGGTGTATTCGCTTTATATTAATGGATGCAGTATTTTCTCTCCGGAAATGGTTGCACGAATGATCAGCGGAAAATTAGATGGTCGAGTATCCGCACAAAAAATTGGATCGGTTACTAGAAGCATTAATAAGTTACGTCATGTCGATATTACTATAGATCTTACCGATGAATATATTAAATCCGGCAGGGAACTTCCGGAAGATAGAACATTATTAAATAGGACAAGTTATTTGCTTCCGTTGGATGTGTATAGTGCTGTAATACCCGATAATGGGAAAGTTTTGAAAAACAGGAAGGCTGTGGTTGACGATGAGGAAATTGAAATTATAGCCGGATATGAATTCATAAAAAAGCCTGTACTCTATACGTATGCGGAGCAACATGGGGATATTGAGAATTTTCCAATGGCATTGTTATCAGATCCTTCTATATCTGATACAGACGAAAATACTGCAATTAAATGGTATATCGTCCGGCGAATTGCAGCATTGAGAAAGGCAAAGAATAAAACCAGAGAACTACAGGATATTATATATTACGATGAAGAGGAGCGGCAGGGAGCGTTCGCTGATCTTTGGTACAATCCGGATGAATATTCGAATTGGCGGAAGAAAAAGGCAAAAATTCATGAAGCTATTGTGGCAGAACTGGAAATATGTGTGAGAGAAAAGTTTATTAAATCATATGAGGTATTAAAAAACGGCGTTTCTATCGAAGGTGTATCTATTACCGTAGAGTCAAAGTTCTAAAAATAGATGTACTCCAACGCAAAACTGGGTACGCTCCAACGCAAAACTGGGTACGCTCCAACGCAAAACTGGGTACGCTTAAGTCTGGAAAGCCGTGATTTATAAGGATTTTTGAAAAATCGTTCAAATTCTCGTTCAAATTCCTGTTGGGGTTTATAGTCCAATTACACTATAATGATATTAAGTGTAATTGGACTTTTTTTATGGGAAGGAGGCGATCATATGGCAGCATACGAAGCTATGGAAATGGAAAAAAGAAGATTTCTTCAAGTGCTTCATCACGATAAAAAGGGCGGTCAGATGATTCGCCTTCGAATAGATGACAAAAAATCCGAGCAGCGGAGTTTTTGTCATATAGACGAACTGGCCGCCACAGGTACTGACACAGCCGGTTACTATGTGACGGTGAACACATTCAGAGGATATACAAGGGAATCATCAAAGATTTTCAATTTCACATCCATATATATCGACATAGACTGCCATAAATCCAGTGATCCGGATGTTGTTGATGCTGCAAAGGAAAAAGCTATGGGTATCCTGCAGGAAGCGTATGAATCCGAAACTTTGGCTATTCCGACTATGATTACCGATACGGGAAGAGGGTTTGGCCTGCAATATGTTTTGAATAAGTCGATTGCTAATACCTGGAGAACTGAAACAATGATTGCATTTTTCAAAAAGGTTCGAAAATCCATTTTTGAAAAATATAAGGAAATTTTGTCCGGAGATCCGATGATTGAGGTGGATGCTGCAGTTCTGGATGATTCGCGTGTCTGTCGCTTACCAGGTACATATAACATGAAAGCCGGGAGATACTGTCGGCTTATCAGTGTGTCCGGAATGTATTATGAATTATCGGATTTGGTGCAGGGCTGTAATCTCTGGGATTGGAAATCGGAAGAAGAGTATAAGAAAGTAAAAGAAGAGAAAGAAAGAAAGAAAAAGGAAATCGCTTCCAGGCCGGTAGTGCCGTTTGCAGAGTACAAGATGCCGTTTTTAACGACACGTCTGGAGCAGCTGGAGAAGCTGCAGAAGATGCGTGGGGCAGATTGTGAGGGATGTCGAGAGCAGATGTTGTTCATTGCCTATTCTGCTCTGGTGCAAGTCGATCGGAGTACTGCAGCTGTACGCCTGCAGGAGATTAACGAACGATTTACGGATCCATTGCCACAGGCCGAACTGGATCATATCATTCAAGAGACAGATCAGAGCGTTGGAATGGATCACAAGGGATTCTACAAACTCTCCAACGCCTATGTGGTCGATACATTGGGCCTCACGGATGCCGAAATAAAAACGATAGGAATCGGCCAAGGGCTGAAACGTGCGGCTGATAGAAAGGCTGCCAGAAACAGAAAAAAAGAGAAACGGGAAAAAATCGTCGAGCTGCTGATGCAGGCCGACACTTTAACGTACGAGGAAATCGCAGAAGCTGCAGGAGTATCTCGCAGGACAGTTTGTACGGTTGCCAAAAATGAGGGTCTGATGAGGTATGCGACGGCAGCACAGCGTCAAGATTATCCGGAAAAGAAAGCGGAGATTATTGCCATCGACTCGGTTCGGGAGGGGGAGCGTCCAGCTGCTGAAAGTGCAAATTTAGCCACTGGGTCTGTGTGTGTGCCTTTGAGTTCTATTTCCGGTACTGGTCTCTCTACTCCGTTGGTGAGGGGGGCGGGGGGAGAGGTCGCTGATTGGTATGACTGGCTGGCTTCCCGGGCTTCTTCTGATGCGGTGGTACAGGAAATTCTGAATATCTTTAGCTGGAGTTTCTGTAAGTGGAGCAGCACATCGCTCTCTTATGCTATTGAAGAGTACCTTGATCGAACCATGATCAAGGTTATGAGTCATCCGGAGCAGTTAACGTCTTTAAGAGATGTTATTGCAAGAATGTTTGTCAAAGCCTACGGGGATGAGTGCGCATTTCTTTTTGGTATGCATAAAATCGCAGATGTTCTGCCGACTGTGTGGGCTCTTTTTGTGACTGCCGGTCGAAAGCAAGCTAAGAAAAAGCGGAAGTCTGTACAGAGAAGCTTAGTGCGTCATCAGAAAACAATGAATTTGGCCACGGAGACTCCGGAACAGCGTGAAGCCAGGATAAATTGTCATCTAAAAAAATATAAAGATGATCGTTTTGACATCATTGAAAGTACGGATGAGTATAAGAGACGCCTGGATCCGGACGTGCTCCGGACGGTGAAAACTGTCTGTATGCAGGTCGGCCGGTTACAGCGAGAGTATTTCTGGATCGAGAAGAAAAAAGTTCTGACTTCAGAAATCAAGGAATGTTTCAAGTCTCTTACATATAAAGACATTGCAGTCATCTGTGAGCGTATGGCTCATCAGGGGACGATCCAGGAGGCCACAACGCCGTTTTACTATGTCCTGCAAACTGTATGGAAATATCGCCATCCGGAGGCGGCAGAGGCCCAGGCAGACCGGATAAAAGAAGAAAAATCAGCCAACAGGTTCAATAATTTTGAATCACATACATACGATTTTGATTTTGGGAAATTCATGGAAATCAATGCTATGCGTGAGATTATCCGCCAGCCACCGTTGAGCAAGGAAGAATATATGGATAGTTTGAAACTGATTGACAAATAATTATATTATAATTATAATATAATTATAAAGGAAGTGAAGAAATGCTATTTGAATGGGATGAAGAAAAGAATACCAAAAACAAAAAAAAGCATGGGATTTCTTTTGAAGAGGTTCAGGCCGTTTTCGAGGATGAATATGCGATTCTGTTTGATGATCCGGATCATTCTGAAGAAGAAGATAGGTTTCTGATTATAGGTATGACCGACAGGAAAGGTGTTTGTATTGTTAGCCATTGCTATCGTGGAGAAGATGAAAAAATCAGAATCATATCCGCAAGAAAGGCAACGAAAACAGAGCAAAATGTTTACAATGAACAACCATTTTGGAGGTGAGATCATGCGTGAAGAATATGATATTATGAATTTAAACCCGAGAAAAAATCCGTATGCAAAAACAAATAAGAAGCAGGTAACCATCAATCTTGATGAAAAAGTTATTGCGTATTTTAAGAATCAGTCTGATGCAGTTGGTATTCCATATCAGACGCTTATTAACCTGTACCTGTGTGATTGCATGAAGAACAATCGTCATCCGGAAGTAGTCTGGAATCAGAGTGTTTCATAAAAGTTGATAAAAAAGAACTCATTTGACCAATGAGTTCTTTTTTTTGAGGGTTTAATATCCATATTTTTCCAGGGCCTCATTTAGAAGCTGATTTAAGATAGCCTTTTTTGTATACTGTTGTTTAGAGCTGCAGAGTGCATTCAGGCGGTCAGAAATGTCAGCATAGAGTTGGATGGAACGGGAAATACATTCCGGTTCGTCCGTGATGTCCTCAATCTGAAATGTAGGTGTAACGGGTGTATCCGGAATGGATGTGGGAGCCAGGCGCCGTTTCGGTTCATAGTATCCGCGTTCAACAGCATCGGAACGAATAGCACTCCAGGAGAATCCGTATTCGTCCGGAACCTTGGTGCCGATCGGATTGGTGGAGAGCGCAAGCTCAACCAGCTTTTTCCATTCTTCATCGTTGGCGGTGTCGCGGAAAATCTGTGGTTTTGTATTCTTCGGTTTATCTGTGTTTTCCATAGTAAAACTCCTTTCAGTTGATGGGTTGATGATGTTTCATGCTAATTATGGTGATTGATGGTTATAATAAAAATGATAATAAATTCATTTCATCTTCAGTATGTCGATGGATAGGTGAAAAAAGATTGAAAAATAAATTGAAAACCAACCCAACTTAGTTGACTCATGGTGGAGAAATAAACAGAAAAGAAATGATGTAAAAATCCGGAATAAAATATGTTAGCGTATATCATAACATATATAACTTGGGAAAACGTGGATGCGACGATCGGAAACTTGGCGTGAAAAATGTGCTGCAGGAGAGAGGAGGGGAGTGCGGTGGGCGAAAAAATATCGGTTTACACGATTAGAAGCAAGGGGCTTAGTGCCCCGAAGCTGATGAACGGGTAAACCGATATAATAGTAAAATAGAGTATATGTTATTGATTTTTTCTGGCTGAAATGATATATAATAAGTATCCATACAATGTATGATTATATAGATGCTTGCGAAGCGGTATCGACTGCAGAACTCCTGAAAAGCTCCGTAGTAACCATTGTGAATGGAACAGTAAGGATTCAGGCAATGCTCGTTAGTAATCTCTGTGAAAGCGATCAGAGCAACCGAATGGACGGACAAATCGAGAACCTTCCGTTACCGTGGGAAGTAAAAAGAAACGGATGCAACTTGTAAATCTTATGAGAGTGATGGTACTGACTGTAAAACTGTACAAATGCAACGTTGGCTGTATAACAACGAAGGTGATGGCTAACATCCGATGCGACCTAAGGCATCGTCATCAAAGCAAAGGCCGATAGAAACGAGAAAACAGATTTGGGTAATGATACTAACCGTAGAGAGCAATGGTATCCGGGCGTGAGCACAAGGTCCGATCCAGAATGTGCCTGCACACATAAGCAGTTAAAAGTGTATTTTTCGGTCACACATAAGACCCGCCGCAAGGCGTTAAAAAAAGTGTTTCGTAGCCGAATATCGAGATCGTCGGATCTGGTAGGAAGCGACTTTTGTTTTAACCGGTATGGGCCGAGATAATCAAATACGGAAATGGAAAAGAGGAAGCATGGCAAAAGCCGTGTTTTTTGTCATATAAAAAAGCGGATGCTGAGATGATTGCACAACTGTATTGAATTATGGAATCATCTAAACATTAATCAAGTCAGAATAGGAAGGAGTTGGTCTGCGGTGGGAAGGAAAAATAAGAGTTACAGCAAAGATTTGCATCAGCAGGCTTATGAGAAATTGAACGGAATGCAGCACTTTGGCGAGAGTAAGAAGGCTGCGGTTTTGGATGGAACGGAAAAGGATAAGATTTTTTCTTATAGCACTTATGCAACTTACTGGAAGCACACAAAATATTTCGTGAAGTGGATTCAGGCGACGCATCCGGAATGTACGACTTTAAAATCAGCAAAAAAATTTGTCAACGAGTGGTTACAGTCTCGTGTTGATCAGGTAGACAGCAAAGGGCAGCATCTATCAGCGTGGACAATACAGACCGAAGCAGCTGCACTCAATAAGCTGTATCAAATTGATAAGGCAGATCCGAACAGGTTTCAGCCACCTAAAAGGAAGCGTTCTGATATTAAGCGTAGCCGCATTCGTACAGAGCGTGATAAGCATTTCAGTGTAACGAATAATGATGAGCTGATTCGCTTTTGCAAAGGTACGGGGTGTCGGAGAAATGTTTTGGAACGGCTTGAAGGAAGGGATCTGTGGACGAGAGATGATATGGAAAAAGAAGTATCTGCTCTATCCGGCAGAACGGATCTTTCCGATAAGGAAAATAAGCATTTAGTTGTACTAAAGGACGCTCTGGAAGTATTTCCGGATCATGATACATTCATTCATCACCGCAAGGATAAAAATGGACGTTATCGTTTCGCTCCGGTAATCGGACCGGATAAAAATGCGATTATCGAGAGAATGCGCAATACAGCTCCTGGTGAGAAGGTTTGGCAGTATGTTAACAGTAATGCGGATATTCATGGATATAGAGCTGAATATGCGACAGCAATGTATAAGTCCTACGCTCGTCCGTTAGATCAGATTCCATATGATAGGGTAAATAAAGGAACCGGAAAGAGATTTCAGGGCGATGTATACACTTGTCGGAAGGATGAAAGTGGAAAGAAGCTGGATCGTCAGGCAATGAAGAAGTGTAGCAAGGCGTTAGGACATAACAGGATCAGCGTTGTTGCGGACAATTATATCAGGGGATTGTAAAGGAGGTGCTCCAGGGTGGGATATTTTGCGAAGAAGACGTTCGCCGGATATAAGGAAGTTCCCGGTGGGCAATCGGATCCGGAAGCCGAGTATTATATCGAAACAATAGCTGAATATTGTAAGAATGAGGAAACCATTCGGGAAGCGGAAAGTGCGGTTACTCGCGTTGAAAGAGAGGCTAAAGAGGAAATTCGGAAAGCTAACGCTCATGCCAATGAGGAATTTTTCAAGTACAAGAAAGAGATAGATGACAAGGCAGAACGTAGGGTGAATGATATTTGTAAGCTTCTTGACGAGAAAGAAAAAGAAATTGAAGATTTAAAAATACAGCTGGAGAAGGCAAGGAAGGAAGCTGAGACGGAAAAACATTTGCATCGAAATATGGTTCGTATTATGAAGGAAAGGGCGAATCAGAGGAGGGGAATCAGTCCTAAGAAACAACATGACGGGTATGTGGTTTTAGAGAGCCGCCAGTGGACTCAGAAGTATACAGAAGATATTTGGGATAGCGTGATTCATCAGTCCGAATACGAGGACAAACGCAGCGTAGCTGTTAAGAATGGATATCTGCAGGTTGAGCATAAGGAGGCAAAGGTGTGGAAATCAACATTACAAACACCATATGATGCAAGCCTTCCGCTGAATCAAGTCCGAGAGCGGATTGAAGAAGATTTCGGCTCCATATTAGAATCTATAGGATGTGAGTCGCGGCTTCTATCGGAATTCAATGGACAATTTTATGATTTTGGTAAAAACGATGAGGGATACGAGAAAAATGGAATGTATAAATGGCAGTATAAAGCGAATTATAAAATGGGGCTTTGGGAGGTAGAAATCTATACAACAAAAAGCCTTCGGGTTCCGGAATATAGAAGACCGGTATCAAAATCATTAAAAAAAGAAGAGGAAAAACGAAAAAAAATGGACAGTGAGACTGTGCTTAAGTCATTGGGGATGATTTATTTAGATGATTGATGCGAGTGTTTCCGGAAGAGCTGACTCAGATATGGGATGTAAAATCAAAAGATAACAAATTTAGGGGTAGTTTCTACCCCTAACGATGTATGATATCGTAATGGCTTGTATCAGAATCATTTTATCAGCAATTACCCCTAAATTTGTTATTTTTGAACCGGTAACCTGATCGAAATTTTTAATTAAGGAATGGAAAGGGGCTGTATAGGGGATTTGTACCCCTATTTTTGTTATTATTATTTTGCAATATATCAGTACGAAGTCGTATTTAGCAAGAAAAAATAATGTTTGAATACAAATATTAATGGAAAAGTGTTGATAGAGTATTTTGCGGATTATTACCCCTAAATTTGTTATCGTTGATCGAAAAAGAATCTAAAAAAAGCTTGAAAAATGTTATAGATAATTGATACATAAGTATATGATTTTATGGATGATATTAAAGATAATAAGTGCATAAGTATAATATACACGAGAAAATATTATAGATAGGAGAAAATATATATAACATATTTCTGAAAATGTTATAGATAATAAAAAATATCTATAGTATTTTCGAAAATATGTTATATTTAAAATACAAAAAAAGAAAAAAGTATATATTGACAGATAATAATATATATGTTATATTGTATGCATAGGTGCGGGAGATTCGCACTGTTGCAGTCGTATCCTATAAGGGGTGCGTGGATTTAAGTGACAGGAGTGGTATGTCTCCAATCTCTACTCATGTCGCACTCCATACGGAGTGCGTGGATTGAAATTGAGAAACTAAAATCTTCTAAAAAGGAATATCCCTGATTTTGGTCAGGGATATTCTTTTTTAGAAGAGGATAAGAAGGTAATTCAATTGTTTATTCCGAAAAAATTTTGTGAAAATAATTTAAAAAATTTAGAAGGTGATGCAGTCAAATTATATTTGTACCGCATCTATTTTGGGCAGGACGAAATTAATCAATTAAGCAAAGCATTAAGTATAAATGAAAATAAAGTATACAAATGCATCGAACAACTTAACAAGCAAAATTTATGGGATAATGTATTGGTAATCCAGGACTATCTAGATGACATAGAGTTTCCACATTTTTTTTTCCGAGAAGAGTGCGAAATAAGTCCAAGAACTAAAGGATGGATATCTGCTATGTCTACGCAAAAATGGCAAGACCTAAAGTCTATAACTACTCAAGAAAAAGAATCCTTGATTTTAAATATAAGTACAATGTGGAACCATTGCCTATCGACCGAACAGCTGTTGTTAATACTGTACTGCAGCGAACGCTTATCTTTGCCTACAGAAGTTATTGAGTATATATTTACAACTTTTGGGAAAAATACAAAAATTGAACAATTAGAGGCTTTGGCGATCGTGTGTGCGGATTTTGAGCTTAATGATGCGGATACAATTGCACGATATTATACGCATTATCACTTATACAATAAAGCAATAACTCAAATTATTTCTAGGCCATTAACAACATACAACGAGAAAAGATTTGTTGCAGATTGGTGCGTTCACGCAAGATATGATCTGGAAGTGGTTGTGTTTGCATGTCAATATGCAAAATGCTGTATTGGGAAATTTGCGTTCCCGTACATAAATAAAATATTGACCAATTGGGCAATACAAGGTTGTTATGAGATAGATGATATAATTCGCTCTAAGCAGATCCGTAATATATCATTTGCAGAACAATGTGCAATGCAAGACCAAGCAGAAGAACTGTCTAGATCAACAAAAAATTTTTTTTGTGAAAATTTGAAATAATTAAATGGACAGGACCGGTATTTGCCGGTTTAAAGAATACTGAACAATATTAGAAAAATAAAAAAATCAGCGTTTGGAAATCATTAAACGAACGAATGAGTATAAGAAATGTTTGAATCCAGATGTAATTAGGACGATAAAGATTTTTTTATTAGGATTGTTTCAAAAGGAGAAGTTGGTATGGAACAAGTGAAAGGTTTTGAGGAAATTATAGATGATGAAAATGCTCCTTTGCTATGGAAGATAATCTCTCAAGCAAAAGATTCTGCCATAAAATTATGCTGGGAAAAGGGAATGTATAGTTCACTTGCAAGAGATTTGTATATTGATGGATATGTGGCAGGAAGAGTGGGGAGACAACTTGGCTTTCCAGAAGGAGAAGAGGTTGAGATACTTGGGCGGTTAGAAGACAAATTAGAATCATATCGCCAGAAAAAACTTTTACAACTTCCGACATGGAATAGTTGTTATCAAACAGATGGTGTAGTTATTTTTCCGTCGGATGATACGTGGGAACAGGATCTGGATTGGGATATATTGAATGATGTTATAGAAAAAGAAAAGAAAATGGGAATCTATTCAGATTTGATAGTACAGGATGAGTTTTCTTTTGATCCGCAAACTAGCGATCTACAGGCATATGTTAAACAGAAACAACGTGATACAATGATGCAGATTACAAGAAAAATGATATTGGAAGGTCGTTTGACTTGCAAAAATGAAATTAACAGATGTACTGGGATGTCAGAAGAAGAAGCAGAGATTTTGCTTAAAGAGTGTGAGATACGGAAGAAAATTAATGATGAGCTAAATGACATATATATCTGTAAAGCAATTTATGGGTTATCTATTTTTATAAAAAATCATGCATCAGAGGATGAAAAGACAAGAATGTGGATTTCATATATTGCAGGAATCAGTTGGGGAAAAACATTAGAATGGGAAGAAGAAACGGAAAAGGAGATGATAATTGAAGCATGTCGTCATCGAATAAAAGAGACAACAATTGCAAAAAGATTGAGGATTCCTGAAAAAACAGTTGACGCATATTACATTGATCCTTCCATATATGAAAAGACGGAAATTATGATGTATGAGAAACGTGCAATTCCGGATATTCATATGTCAGATGAATGTCGAAAGGGCATATACAAAAAATACGTGAAAAGTTTTTCGGGGGAATTTCATTGCTTCGATTCAAGTAAATAATGTGAACAGGTTTGGAGATAGGAAACGATGAAACAGTTGAAAGGAGAGGTTGAAGTGTGTGAAGCATTTAGAGAGTTGATGAAAGATGAAATCGAAGAACTTTTAGAGGAAGAAAAAGAAAAAACTGCCGAAAAAACTGCCGAAAAAATGGCAACAAAAATGGCAACAAAAATGATTCATGCTGGAAAGCCAGATGAAGAAATCATGGAGTTTACAGAGCTGACAAAGGAGCAGTTGGAAAAACTGAAAAAGAAACTGGAAGAGCTTGAAGAAACCGAGAAATTATCAGAGCAGAAAATATATAGAGTAAATCCATTTTGTCCACATTGTGGGGAAGAACATGTATGGTTTAACATTATTATTTCTGATGAAGAGCAGAAAAAGATGGATCTATATTACAAAGAAAATGAGAATAAATCAGAGTTTGCTTTACTGTTAGCACCACCACCACTTTTTGTAGAAACTGAGTTTCGTTGTCCTTGCTGTGGAGAGGTTTTTGTGGCAAAAGTAGGAATTTATAGAGAAAATGCTTTAGATTATAGAAGTGAAAAAATAGTTCCTATGGGGAGAACGACAATTTTTTGAGAAAAATGCCGTTTATAGTGATAATTGCTTCAAGCGGAGGTTACTGATATGGAAAGAGAAAGTAATATTCAAAAAAATGCAGATACGAAAGAGCATGAAGAAAAATTTGAACCAACAGTTAAGGATCCATTTTTTTCAGAAGAAAATATTCGTTATTTAGAAAAGATCGTACGCGATATTCAAGATGGTAAGGCTCACTTCACAGAACATGACCTATTGGAGCTGGACGAATAGGATTTCTATGGGAAGATCGGAAACAATGATATTGCTACATAATGTTGCTGTCATTGGTGGTGATAGTGTTTTCTGTAAGATGGTGTCGGAAGAATAAGCAAATATAATGTGATATGGAAGTTGGAAGAGTGCAAGGGGCAGCGTGTGCAATAGCTATTGATAGTAAGGATTGAGAATTAAAAATAATAAAATATACTAACGAGGAGTTTAAGCAAAATGTACTTAAATTTGGAAAATGTATATAATGATATTAGTCTTGCCTGTATTTTGATGTTAATGAAAAGGCGAAAAGATTTGACCGGAAAAGAAGTGGCATCATTGGCGCAAGAAATAATAAAAATGATATTTGATGGGGTTTCGGATGAAGAAATTTTAGAAAAGTCGAAATTAGACGAAACATCTCTGGAAAAATTAAAAGAGGATGTAAATGCGCTTAAAAAAGTGGCGTATGAAAGAGAAATGTTGTATACAAGAATAATGGAGAGAATAATATCAGGAGAGTCAAAGCATCAGATATTAGAAGCAGAAAAAATGGAACAGGAAGAATTAGATGAAATTAAAGCAGTGTATCTGGAATATAAGGAAATTTATGAATACATAGAAAAAATAGCAATAAAAATGATTCATGACGGACAATATGCAGAACTTGGAATAATAGCAACAAAAATGATTGATGACGGACAATATACAGAACTTGAAATTTTGAATGATAAGATCGAAAAAAGTGTTTCGAAACTTGCAATAAAAATAATTGGTGAGAATATCCCAGTTGAAGAAGGTATATTAACTAGTTTAGTAAATGAACAATTGGATGTTTTAGTAAAAGACTTAAAAGAAAAATAATAGGAGAGCTGAATGAGTGAACAGAAATGGGAAATTGAATTTACGGTAGCATGTGTAAATGAATTTGCTCATCAATATCATTTAAGCGCACAGGAAGCATTCCGTTACCTTTTTCAGTTTAAGGGGATTGAATTTATCAAAGAAAACTATGAAATAGAGCACACCCTGGATTTTGATACAATCATTGAGGACCTAAGATTAGTATGTAAAAATAATGGAGGTATACTATAAAATTATATAATGGGAGATGTCTGAAAAGTATTGTGCTAAAAGCACCTTATAGCTTTGACTTTCAGAAGAACCTTCTAAGAAGGGATAGCGGAGCTATCCGATACGCAAAGGAGAAACTAGAATGCTTCCAAAAATAAAAAGACTAAAGCCTTTAGACGGGTTTATGCTGCAAGTTGTTTTTGATGATGGAAAAAACGTTCTTTATAATGTTGGAGAAGATATTGAGTCTATTCCAAGTTATCAGGATCTAAAAGTAATTCATGGTTTATTCAAACAAGTTCAAGTGGATAAAAGTCGTACTTGCGTATTCTGGAATGATATGATAGATATATCAAGTGATACAATTTATGAATATGGAGTAGAACATAAAAACCTATAAAAATAAGGAGAGGGGAGTTGTCAATGATAGTTTCCCTCTTGCTTTCTGTGCGGGAATATCGAAGATACCTGAAATCGTATCGTGCCGTAGGTGCTATACAACCATAACTCTCAGGATTTCACTCTGAGAAGGATAGCGAGCTATCTGATACGGATTGAAGGAATAAAAGAGGGGAAGACATGCGTAATATTATAGAAATTGCAGACGCTGCGGATATGATTGTAAATGGATATGCATTTACAAAAGATGGAGAAAATATAAGAGTACTTAATTTAAACAATCCTAAAAAGGCAGCTTATTTAAACAAAAATGGAGATGTATTGGAAACTAGTATGGACGATATAGAATTAGATATTGTATCGGAATACTATCAGAAAAACCGTGAATGCATGGAAGATGATTTGGACGAATAAGGTTATAAGGGAAAAACACTCTGTTTAAAAGCAATAGGAGAGATCCAGAATGTCATTAGCCAGATTGGAAGAAAAACTCAGTAAAAAGAAAGCTGCTGAACTCTTTGAAAAGGGATTACTTGATACATTTGAAGTGGGGACCTTTGCGGGACTTGCAAAGATTCATAAATATTTGTTTGATGATATTTATGATTTTGCCGGACAGCTCCGGACTGTCAATATAGCAAAAGGGAATTTTCGATTCGCTCCATTAATGTATTTACAAACAGCTCTCGAAAATATAGACCATATGCCACAAAGTAATTTCGATGAAATTATCGAAAAATATGTGGAAATGAATGTAGCGCATCCGTTTCGAGAGGGAAACGGAAGAAGTACCCGCATCTGGTTAGATGCAATGCTGAAAAAAGAAATTGGACAAGTTGTGGATTGGAGCCAGGTGGATAAAGAGGATTATCTTTTGGCTATGGAAAGAAGTCCGATTAAGGATATTGAAATCAAATTCCTTTTAAAAAATGCACTTACAGATAAGATTGATGACCATACAGTGTACATGAAAGGTATTGATGCAAGCTATCACTATGAAGGCTACAATGTTTTTAAGACGGACGAGCTTAGTTAAAAAGAGAGGGGAGTTGCCATTGGCAGCTCCCCTTTTTTAAGTGATTGACAAGAACAAAAAGCAATAGTAATATGGTACATATAGAACAAAAATTGTTAGAGATTTTTACTAGGGCGGTGCGTGCATTAAACTAGATTTGAGCTCATGGAATAAAAAGGTTCACTAGAAGAGATGTTATTTATGTATTTTCTGGTGAACCTTTTTTCGCTTTGAGCTTCTTCAATCAAAAGGGGATTTTCCGATTTCCTTTCCATATCCTTTGGCAGTTTTATCGTTGCATCTATCGCCTCTCTTGATAAAAAAACAATCGAAAATATAGAAGTGATTTTTTATTAACCTCAAAAGTAGCCAGGTAAAGAAAAGTAAAACTCTGTCATAAGCCAGAGTTTTACTTGTATTTAAATCCTGAACATTTATAAGTCGCATATCAGGAAGCGACACTATTTTTGATTGTACTATTATATTATATCAAAAATTTTTGAAATGGGAAATCTGTAGAGGTAAGAAAAACAGAATAAAATAACAAAAGAGAGAAAAAGATTGGTTAAAATTCAAACCAGATTTTAAGAGGGATTTAGGATAATGTGTTATCTGATTGCTAAAAATGTTGACAATATTGGATGTGTCGCTTTAAAAATGACGCATGGAAAGCATCTTTCAGAATTAAAAAGGGGGATTGAAGCTAAAATTGGATATGAAAAAATTCAGCTTGTAACGATTAGCAGACCTTCTGCTTACGGGGAGTATGAACCGTATCATTTCGTGGATACAGAAGAAGAG
>ENA-OWPF01001555-OWPF01001555.1-human-gut-metagenome-genome-assembly--contig:-NODE-1555-length-19507-cov-5.595466_pt1 | contig 19507 bp, 20 predicted proteins | sample MGYA00248261_ERZ651840 | MGnify/ENA primary metagenome ERZ651840 (study PRJEB26924, sample SAMEA4378268) | human gut metagenome | biome: human gut; feature: human-associated habitat; material: faeces... | reverse complement strand
AAAATGTATTCAAATCTATCTTACCAAAAGACGTGTCCCTTAATCTGTACTTCTCACCAATGACGGTCAGCATAAATTCCCAGACCAGTCGGCTCTGCTTCATCAACGCATACAGACAAATCTGTTTTGCTACATCTGTTGGCTGTGACGCAATCGCAGAAACCAGAGAATCATCTTCCAGAGCATGAAGCCGTTTGATACAGGCTTTCGCCATGCGTGTGATAGATTTTTCCGTTGGGTACTGGAAAAGATTCTGCTCTACAATTTCTTTCACAATCGCATCATCTGAATTTCCTTCTGCCATTAGCTTTGCGGTAGAACGCATCTCGTAGAAAAGGAACGGTTCTCTGGTCAGAGACGCAATATAAGGATAAGAATGATCCATACTACCGTACCTCCTTACTGTTCCTCTTTTTTATCAGGAACAAATTCCATGATGTCTCCAACATCACAACTTAAAGCAGAACATATTTTTGATAAAATTTCCGTACTCACATTCTCATCCTTGCCCAATCTGGACATTGTTGTTGTACTAAATCCAGTCAATGCACGTAAGTCTTTCTTCCTCATATCTTTATCAATTAGCATTTTCCACAGCTTTTTATAACTAACCGCCATAATGTCACCTCTTGTTCTATCATTTTTTTTAACAAATACTCTTTCTTCCTTTTATCATATCATGAAAATGCGATGTGAACAATCTTATATGATAAATATCAAATTTAATTTCTGATATTTCGCATTTGATCTATCATTTCAATTCTTTATTCTAAAAGCTTCCAAAATCTGCAATATCACAATTTTCTAAGAACTGTTCCAACTGCTGAATATACACAAAACAAAAACAGGTATAGTTGTTCCTAATAACTCACTTTTTGAACGTTCATTCAAAAAATAAGCTTCAGTATACAACTATACCTGCCACAGTTTTTCTACTCATCCCCCACCAACAATCCATACAACGTCGGCTTCACATGCAATTCCTTCATCATTGCCTCCAATGCCGCCCCGTCTGCTTTCTTGCCCTGGTGGATCGCACGGATCATGATGTTTTTCGGTGTATGTTCCATGTCGATGAATTCGAGAATCTGCGTCCGGTAGCCGGACATTTCGAGGAGCTGCCCACGGATTCCGTCGGTCAGAAGCGCCGACATACGTTCTTTCAGAAGGCGTACTGTAAAACCGGCGACAGAAGGTCGTTCTGAATCTGCTTGTTAATCTCATGCTGACAGCATGGAACGGAAAGAATGACTTTTGCGCCCCATTTGACCGCTTTTGCCAGCGCATAATCGGTCGCTGTATCACAGGCGTGCAGCGTCACGACCATATCGACCTGATCGACGCCCTCATATCCGGCGATGTCGCCGTGCAGGAAGGTCAGGTTCTCAAATCCAAACTTCTTGCTCAGGCGGTTGCAAAGCGCAATGACATCTTTTTTCAAATCCAGACCGATGACACGGATCGAATATTTTTTCAGTACATGCAGATAGTAATACATCGCAAACGTCAGATATGATTTCCCGCATCCGAAATCAATGATCGTATTCGTCCGGTTCGGATCGAGATTCGGAAGTACATCCTCAATAAATTCCAGGAAACGGTTGATCTGGCGAAATTTGTCGTAGCGGGATTTCACAACTTTGCCTTCTGCCGTCATGACACCGAGATCTACCAGAAATGGGACTGGGACGCCTTCCTGAAGGACGTATTTTTTAGTACGGTTATGGGATAACGAAGCCAGACGTTCTGAAAACGCTGCGGCATCCATGCCAGCCGACAGTCCTGTTCCTGCATTTTTCTGCTGTTTCGCATTGCTCTGCAGTTTACCATTTCCCTGTATTTTAGCACTTCTCTGCATCTTTCCGTTTTCGTGACTTGACTGACTCTGACCCGATTTTTCGAGCGAATTTTCTTTCACATCTGCATGACTCTTCGTCGGCATCTGCTTTCCAGCTTTCTGCACATCACCTGCTGCCACCGATACCGTCCGATTCTCTGCCCTTTTAACCCCCACCTTCTTCTCTTTGATCGTCACTGTCCCCTTCTTACTGATCAGAATATTGACAATCCCGTGAAGCGACGCGATCTCCGCATTGCGGTAACGGTTTTCCAGTTCTCCGAGCAGGTACTCGACGGTCTTTTCTGCGTTCTGATTTTTCTGAAATGCCTGTTTTTCCGTAAATTCTTCCGTCTGAAAAGCAAGCGCCCCCCGCAAAAGCAGAGGACGCACGGTTAATTTCAGATAGGATTCACGGGTTCTCGGGTTGCTGAAAATGATTCGCTCCAGATCGGCATCGAGATACCGCAGAAGCACCTCTCTCAGTTCCTGTGATTTTTCCATATGAAACTCCTATTAGTTCTTAAAGCTGTGTACTGGTGCCGGGATACGTCCGGTACGTTTGACAAAGTTGTCGCAGGAGAAACGGTTGACCGGAATGATCGGCGCATAGCCAAGCAGACCGCCGAACTCTGCCGTATCGCCCACTGTTTTTCCGATGACCGGAATCAGGCGGACTGCCGTTGTCTTCTGGTTGATCATGCCGATTGCCGCCTCGTCCGCGATGATACCGGCGATCGTGGTCGCTTTCGTATCGCCTGGGATCGCAATCATATCAAGACCTACAGAGCAGACACAGGTCATTGCTTCCAGCTTCTCAATCGTAAGCGCACCCTCAGAAACTGCATCGATCATGCCCTGATCCTCGCTGACCGGAATAAACGCACCGCTGAGTCCGCCAACATAGGAGGACGCCATGATGCCGCCCTTCTTAACCTGATCATTTAACATTGCCAGCGCTGCTGTTGTACCCGGTGCACCGCTGCGCTCTAAGCCGATCTCTTCCAGAATCTCCGCCACACTGTCTCCGACTGCCGGAGTCGGTGCCAGCGACAGATCAATGATGCCAAACGGAACGCCCAGACGTTTGGACGCCTCCTGTGCTACCAGCTGTCCAACACGGGTGATCTTGAACGCCGTCTTCTTGATCGTCTCACACAGCACCTCAAAGTTCTCGCCACGTACCTTTTCCAGAGCCGTCTTTACAACTCCCGGACCGCTGACGCCGACGTTGATGATCGCATCCGCCTCAGTCACGCCATGGAATGCACCTGCCATGAACGGGTTATCATCCGGCGCGTTGCAGAATACAACCAGCTTCGCACAGCCGAGGGAATCATTGTCCTTCGTTGCCTCTGCGGTTGCCACAACCATCTCGCCCATCAGGCGGACCGCATCCATGTTAAGACCTGTCTTGGTAGAACCGACATTGATGGAGCTGCACACACGGTCGGTGCAGGCAAGTGCCTGCGGGATCGAGCGGATCAGAAGCTCTTCCGCCGGTGTCATCCCCTTGGAAACCAATGCGGAATAGCCTCCGATAAAGTTGACGCCCACTTCTTTCGCCGCCTTATCAAGTGTTTTCGCAATCTCTACAAAATCCTCGCTCTTCTTGCAGGCACTTCCACCTACCAGCGCGATCGGAGTAACCGAGATACGTTTATTGACGATCGGAACCCCAAATTCACGTCCGATGGCATCGCCGATCGATACAAGATCTTTCGCATAAGTTGTAATCTTATTGTAGATCTTCTCATTCATCTTCGCCAGATCACTGTCCACACAGTCTAAGAGGCTGATACCCATCGTGATCGTCCGCACATCCAGTTTTTCATGCGCGATCATGTTATTAGTTTCCAGAACTTCCTGCATGTTAATCATTGGTTTTACGTCCTTTCTGAAAATATTTGCTTAGATTCTGTGCATACTGGTAAAAATCTCTTCTCTCTGACAGAGAATCTTTACGCCGATCTCCTGTCCCAGCTTGTCCAGCTCATGCGCCATATCATCAAAGGATGTCTTGGAACCGGAAATATCCACGATCATCATCATGTTGAAATATTCCTGCAGGATCGTCTGCGTGATGTCAAGAATGTTCATGTTGTGGTCAGCCAGATAGTTACACGTTTTTGCAACGATACCGACGCGGTCCTGTCCAACGATAGTAATAATAATCTTACTCATAGCTTTCATCCTCCTGTGTGCTCTCCGTCCTATGGCGGAAATGTTTTTATGACTTACTAATTTCTATAAAAACTCAACTGCCATCCGGCTGCTGACTTTTACACCTAAAATGATATTCCGTTACTGGACACGTATGCGTGTACAGTAACGATATTTCTGTCAACCCCACACGTTTGTTCATGCCTCCAAGCCATAACCCCAAATATATCTTCTGGCTTGTTTTCAGACTTTGTATAACCAATTTTAATACTTTTACGTCTTCTACACCGTCACAATCTGCGACACTGCATCGCGTTTTGCCACTGTGATCGGGAAATCATTCGCCTTATACGGCGTATCTCCCTCTGTGATCTCCAGACGCACCGTCTCATATGCCAGCTCTTCGTAATTATTTTCCTTACTCAGATGCCCCAGGAAAATATGCTTCAAATTGTCATGCAGGATGGAACTTAAAAGCCGTCCCGCATTTTCATTGGAAAGGTGTCCGTAATCGCCTAAGATACGACGCTTCAGGTAATACGGATACGGTCCTGCCTCCAGCATTTTGACATCGTGGTTGGCTTCCAGCAAAATCGCATCCAGCCCCTGCAGATGGTCAATGATGTACTGGGAATAATGCCCCATATCCGTCGCCACCGCCACCGATCTTTTTTCATTCTGAACCCGGTAGGCAACAGGATTCGCTGCATCATGGTCGATCCGGAACGGTTTGACTTCCAGATCTCCTACCATAAAATCAACATCCGGCGTAATCGGGTGCATCAGATCTTCCGGAATCTCGCCAAGACTCTTGGAATCCTGAATTTCCTCTAATGTCTCTTTTGTGCTGTAAATAGGTGTGCCATATTTGCGCGCCAGCACGCCGAGCCCTTTGATGTGGTCGGAATGTTCATGCGTGATGAGAATTCCATCCAGTTCCCGCGCATTCAGCCCCAGGTCATTTAACCCCATCTCAATACGCTTGTTGCTGATCCCCGCATCCACCAGAACGTGGGTGTTGTCGCTTCCTATATAAATACAATTCCCGCTGCTGCCGCTGGCAATACTAACCATCCGCATATGTATCCTAATCCTCTTTTCCTAAAAATGACGCTATCTGCTTCCGAATATCCTCAATCCCGCCGTTGTTGTCCAACACACGCGTCGCAAAACTCCGGTAATCGTCCTCGGATGCCTGATTTGCCATGATGCCCCGGCATTTTTCCTCGCTGTAGCCGCGGCTTGCCATCAGACGCTTGATGCGGTTTTCCACCGATGTGTATACATACCAGATTTCATCAAACATCGCATTATGGTCGTCATCATAGAGAGCTGCCTCCACAACGATGATCTCCTTGTCGGAATGGTTGATCGCATAGCGGATCTCCTCCCACGCCATCGGGTGGATGATGGCGTTCATCGTCTCCACCGCCTCTTTATTCTGGAAAATAAGCGCCGCCAGCTTTTTGCGGTCAATGCTGCCGTCCTTATTTAAAAAGGAATCACCCAACGCCTCTACCACATGCTGATAGCCTTTCTTACCCGGCTCCATGAGCTGGTGAGCCACTTCATCTGCCTTAATAATTTCCGCGTCAAATTCCTCCTGCAGCACACGCAGGACCTCACTCTTACCGGAACCAACGCCTCCGGTAATACTGATTATCTTCATGTTTATCTGTACCTTTCCATTATTTCGTTTCAAACCACGAATTTCCCGTCTTCATATCGATTTCCAGCTCCACCTGCAGCTGCGCCGCACGTTTCATCTCCGTCGCCAGAATCGACTGCACCTGTTCCAGCTCTTCTTTCCAGGTTTCAACCAGGAGTTCATCGTGCACTTGGAGGACAATGCGGGAACGCAGTCCTTCGCGGCGCAGGCGTTGATCGACGCGGATCATCGCAATCTTGATAATGTCGGCTGCAGTTCCCTGAATCGGGGAATTCATCGCCACACGCTCACCGAACGAACGCTGCATAAAATTGCCGGATTTCAGCTCCGGAATCGGTCTCACACGCCCATACATAGTCTTGACCTCGCCGTATTTCCTGCCCGTTTTTACCAGACCATCGAGAAAACGTTTGACATCCGGGTAGGTTTCAAAGTAGCGCTCAATGTACTCGGTTGCTTCCTTGCGGGAAATACCGAGATCTTCGCCCAGCCCAAACGCGCTGATACCATATACGATACCGAAATTGACTGCTTTTGCATTGCGGCGAAGCTGCGGTGTCACTTCCTCAAGCGGCACATGGAATACCTGCGACGCCGTGATCGCGTGGATGTCCTCCGCCTGTCGGTATGCCTGGATGAGGTTCTTGTCATTCGACATATGCGCCAGCACACGCAGCTCAATCTGGGAATAATCAGCGTCAACCAGCACACAGCCCTCGCGCGGTACAAACAGCTTCCGGATCTCGCGTCCCAGCTCCATACGCACCGGAATGTTCTGCAGGTTCGGCTCTGTACTGCTGATACGTCCTGTCGCTGTGATCGTCTGGTTAAAGGTTCCGTGGATTCGTCCGTCCTCCCGGATAAATGCACCCAGCCCGTCCGCATAGGTCGATTTGAGTTTCGCCACCTGGCGATAGTCTAATACTTTCCGCACAACCGGATACTCCGGCGCCAGTTTTTCCAGCACATCCGCCGCCGTCGAATAGCCGGTCTTCGTCTTTTTGCCGCCCGGCAGGGACATTTTTTCAAATAAAACCTCACCCAGCTGCTTCGGGGAATTAATATTAAATTCACAGCCCGTCTCGGCGTAAATCTCCTGCTCCAGTTTCTCTACCTGCGTCTGGAGGCGTTCGCCGTAGGCTTTCAATTCCTCCCGGCGCACCTGAATACCTTCCTCTTCCATATGGTAGAGGCTGTAAATAACCGGCATCTCTATCTCATAAAAGAGATGCAGCATTCCATGTCTTCGAAGCTGCCCCAGCAGGATTTCCCGCGATTTCCACGCCGTATATGCCATGTAGCAGACACAATTCAACGCTTTCTCCGGCATTGTCTCAAATGCATCCGACAGCGCCGTTTTTCCAAGCAAATCGACCTGTGACGGCACGGTCATATCCAGGTAATCGCGCGCCAGGTCATCATATCCATAGGTATCCTTGAGCGGATTTAACAGATACGCCGCCACGCCTGCGTCCATAACCGCACGGTTTCCTTCTGCATTCCGGATGCCGTCCACGATCCGGCGGCTGTGATTTTTAAGAAATGGAAGCTGGATCTTGAGATCCAGAACCGTCACAGACGGAACCACCTCCATCAGGCGTTCCAGCTCCTCCGCCAGATACTGTCCGGTCAGGAACCCAGCCGCCGGGATCGCATAGATCGATGTCCCGTCCAGGCAGAGTGCCAGTGCCACAACCTCTCCTTTTTCAATCACCAGCTGCGCGCCGATCTCCTCCGCGCGCTGTGCACGGTCAAAAATCACCTGTGCCTCGCCAAAATCATTTACCAGACGGAAAGATTTTTCCATTTCTGATGACGCAAAGGCGTCCTCACCAAATTTCTGCAGAATGGACTTAAATTCCAGCTGCTTCATATACTGATATGCCTCCGGCGTGTAAAGCGAATCCAGCTTCGCCTCCTCCAGCGAAAAACCAATCTCGCAATTGATGCGGATCGTTGCCAGATCCTTGCTCATCTGCGCCATGTCATAATGCTCCCGAAGCGCTTTCTGTGCGCGCGGCGGCTTTACCTCATCAATGTGTGCATACGCATTCTCAATGCTTCCGTAGGTGGTAATCAGGCTGGTTGCCGTCTTTTCACCGATCGATGGCACGCCCGGAATATTATCCGAAGTATCGCCCATCAGCGCCTTTACATCAATAAATTCGATCGGCGTCACCTGATACTCCGCCTTCACATCCTCCGGGTAATAGTCGCGTATCTCCGTCGTACCTTTCGAAGTACGCGGCATCCGAATCTTAATGTGCGTATCTGCAAGCTGCAGCAGATCACGATCTCCTGATACGATAGAAACCTCCACGCCCTCCGCCGCACAGTGTTTCGCGATCGTTCCCAGAATATCGTCTGCCTCATATCCCGCCTTGGTAAGAATCGGCACGCCCATCGCTGTCAGCACTTCCTTCATCACCGGAACCTGCTCATGCAGCTCCTGCGGCATCGGTTTTCTCGTTCCCTTGTATGCCGCATACATTTTGTGACGGAATGTCGGCTCTTTCAAGTCAAATGCCACTGCCAGATAGTCTGCCCCCTCATCTTCGATCACCCGGAACATGATATTTAAAAATCCGTACACTGCATTGGTGTGGAGTCCCTTCGAATTTGTCAACTCCGGCACCCCGTAAAATGCCCGGTTGAGTATACTATGACCATCTATCAGCACTAATTTGCCCATCTGTTTCCGTCTCCTGTTCTATCACTTGTTGCTTTTTTCTATGGTGCCAGCCAAATCCTGACCTGCAGCATCACCGTCACCAATACCGCCATCACGCCCAGCGTATTGACCGCATACTCCATTTTCCGGAAGCGCCACATCCGGCGCACGCGGGCATATGACTCAGCGATCCGCTTCTGCAGTGCGCCCATGATATCAAAAGTACCCGATCCGGTGTCCAGCTGTTTCAGTCCGACATCCACCATAAAATAAATTTCCAATTCTTCCTGACAGTTGCGGCAATGTTCCAGATGCTCCAGAAACGCTTCCAGCTCATCCCCGCTCAGTTTATCCTGGATATACGGCGTCACAAGACGCTCCGCTTCCCGACAGGTCACAGACGCCACCTCCTTTTCCAGTCTGTCATTCCATATGAATTATCATTCACGCATGACGCGTTCATAAACCCATTTGAACCTAATCATACCTTATTTTAATGAAACACGCAAGCCCCTGCGAATGCTTCGCTTCTTAATTTCAAAACAAACAAAAAAACAGTTGCAATCTGTCTCCAATTTTGGTAAGATAAAAAGCGTCGATAGACAGCCGGCTTGTCGGAATGGCAGACGAGGTGGACTCAAAATCCATTGGTGGCAACACCGTGCGGGTTCAAGTCCCGCAGCCGGCAGATTTGAAAGCCCTTGAAAATATTGGATTTTTCCTTTATTTTCAAGGGCTTTTGGTGTTTTCAAGCAAATATCTATCAGCCTTTCTTATCCTGTTTCATCTCCCGCCTTTTCTTCGTCATCAGACCGCCAATCCGCCCGCTCTCCTTGGCAGTCAGGCTTCTCCAGCCATACCGCCGTACCTTGTCCGCCAGTCCAATTTCTTCCGCCACCTCATATTTCAGCCGCTCTGCCGGGGTCATTTTCTCAAAATCCACCTTATTTTCATCCATAAAAAATACTCCTTTCCACCTTGTGTACTCAGAGTATGTCCATTTTCTGGAAAACTATTCGCATTGTTTTTCTCTGTCCAGCTGCTCTTCCATCTCATCCGGCTCGTCGATCTCTTCCGGCAGCTGCTCCGTATCATCCCATATCTCCTCCGAATCTCCCCAGTTATATTTATCCTGAAAATTTTTTTCCTGATCGATCAGAAAATCCAGCCCGGCAGCTGCGCCTCCGATGGCAGCGCCAATCGATGTCACGCCGATTCCACCCACAAAGAGGACGGCGCCTATGATTGCCATTTTTTTCATCCATTTTTTCATTTTCCTATCCTCCTACGCCCTGGCTGACAGATAACCTGCCGCCTGACGGCAAAGCTGAATGATTCCCTTGACTGCCCACGGCAGAAATACACCGTAAAACAGGATACAGCCGCATATCAGAAGCAGACAGCTGCCCTCTGCCGCGATACCCAATCCGATGAACATCAGTCCCATCGCAAAATGTTCAAACAGACTCGCCGTACCCAGAACAAACAGCATAATTCCGCCAACAAACACCAGCACCGTCATCAGTCCCAGCACCACCAGTATCGCTGCCAGTGCGACTGCCAGCCCAAAAACACTTCCCACAGTTCCCGTTACCAGCGAAAAGATAAATGGAAGAACTGCAAGCACTACCAGAACTGCCACAACCATTCCAATCTTGGAACCGGTTATTTTTTCTTTTAAGCAATGCAGCATCTCGCTCAGACGGCTTCTTTGATTCTCATTGGATGCCGCATTTTCTCCCGTTTCCTCATCCCGAAATTCCCGGAATGGGGCATCCTCGGTTCCAGCCTGAAATCCTGCTTCTTTTTCTCGTTCTCCCTGTTCTGCCCCACCGCTTCTGGATAAAGTCGTCCGCTTTTCTTCAAACCGGCTGTCATTGTACCCCCGGTCTGTAAATTCGCCGCCACTCCATTCACTCTGCAGCTCCATCCGGATTACCTCGGCAATATGCTCCGGACTCTGAAATTCTGCAAGTACCTCTTCTTCCTTCTCCGGTCCCGCTTCCTCCAGATAATCGCGGTAATAGTCAATCGCATCCCGTTTTTCTTCTTCCGGAATATCCTGCAAGAGCGCTTCCAGCCTCTCTAAAAATGCTTCTTTTTTCATGATCTGCCTCTCCTTATCCCTCTTTCAGTATCTCTGAAATTTTTCCTGCATACACGTTCCACTCACCCCGGTAAAGATTCAGCTGAATCCGTCCCGCCTCCGTTATTTTGTAATACCGTCGGTTTCTGCCGTCGATCGCCCGGTCATATGTTTCCAGGCAGTCATCCTTCTGAAGCCGCCGCAACACCGGATAAAGCGTGGACTCCGATATTTCGATTGCCTGACGGACATCCTGCGTGATCTTATACCCATATGTTCCTTCTGCAGATTTTGATACAACTGAAAGGACGATCGCATCCAGAAGCGCAGCTCCTGTATTAAAAACCATCTTATCCCTCCTAAGATTCACTGATTTAAAATATAATATTTTTTCTTGTTTAATATTATATGTTATATAATATTGTACCTGAATTATATATCAGTGTATCTTCTTTGTCAATATTTTTCCAAATATCCTTATGACTCACTCCAATCCATCTTTCTGCTCCCACAACCCTTCACCACGCCGTATCCCGCTCCTCATCACGCAAAAAAACAGACCGTACAACCTATGTTCCATCACATACGCCATACTGCCTGTTTTCATTTTTATCTTAATAAAATCACCAAATAGCTTTCTACAGCACCAGAAACAGCCAGCTCTTTCTTCCAATCCCAGAAATACCCAACTGCGTTCCGGTCAAGAATACCATGCCCCACGCCATCACAAAAACGGCTGCCACCTCCACATTCTTCCTGTGGAAGTGACAGCCTGATGATTCTTTCATCCTCCGACTGACGCACTATCTGTCCGATGAGAAACTAGCGTCAACCGTTTGATTAGTTTTCTTCTGCTTCCTGATTCTCAAGAGCTTTCATGCTCAGGCTGATCTTGCGGTCTGCCTCGTTGAAATCAACTACCTTAGCAGTGATAACCTGTCCTACGCTCAGTACGTCGGATGGTTTGTCAACATGCTCTCTGGAAATCTGGGATACGTGAAGAAGTGCATCTACACCTGGCTCCAGCTCAACGAATGCGCCGAAATCAGTCATACGTGCTACCTTGCCTTCTACTACGTTGCCTACAGCATATTTCTCAGCTGCGTTTGCCCACGGATTGCTCTCCGGGAACTTTAAGCTCAGAGCAATCTTCTCGCCGTTGATATCTTTGATCAGAGCTTTTACTTTATCGCCTACTTTGAAAACCTTCTTCGGGTTCTCAACTCTGCCCCAGGACATCTCAGAGATGTGAAGCAGACCGTCAGCGCCGCCAAGGTCGATAAATGCACCGAAATCAGTTACATTCTTAACAACACCTTCTACGGTCTGACCAACAGCGATCTTCTCGAATAATTCTTTCTGCATAGCAGCTTTCTTCTCAAGCAGGATCTGCTTGCGGTCGCCGATGATACGGCTTCTTCTTCCGCTCGGATTGAACTCGGTAACTACGAACTCAATCTCCTGACCTGCGTACTTGGATAAGTCTTTATCATAAGTATCAGAAACCATGCTTGCCGGAATGAATACACGGGTTCCCTCAACCTCTACTACGAGACCTTTCTCCATAACCTGTGTAACTTTCTCTTTCAGAACTTCCTTGTTCTCGAAAGCTTCTTTCAGACGTTTCAGACCCTTATCAGCAGCCAGTCTCTTGTAAGATAAAGCAGCCATGCCCTCTCCGTCGTTTACTTTCAGAACTTTTGCTTCCAGTTCGTCGCCGACCTGAACTTTGGTTCTAAGATCTACGCCCGGCTCATTGGTGAATTCGCTTCTTGTGATGATGCCTTCGGATTTGCTTCCAGCGATGCTGAGAATGATTTCGTCTTCCTTGACACCGATAACCTGACCGGTAACAGCCTCTCCTGTACGTAATCTCTTGAATGATGATTCTTCAAACATTTGTTCAAAACTTAATTCTGACATTAGTATGAACCTCCTCGATAATTTGATTTGGGGTCGATGCCCCGGCTGTAATACCTACGCTGCGCACAGTACCTGTTATCTCAGGCTTGAAATCTTCCAGTGTCTGAATGTAGTAAGTGTGTTTACATTCCCTGCGGCAAATCTCATACAACTTTTGTGTGTTAGAACTGTTCTTGCCTCCAATCACAATCATAACATCAACCTGTGAAGCTATCTGCCTCGCCTCAACCTGTCTCTCCTGTGTTGCATTGCAAATCGTATTTAAAACAAGTATATCATAATACGTTTTTGAAATTTTTTCAACTAAATCTTGAAATTTATTGTAGTTAAATGTCGTCTGCGCCACGATACAGAGCTTTTCATCCGGTCTGAGTGCCAGATTTTCAAATTCCTCCAGTGACTCGACTGCCAGAGTATACTCATTTCCCCAGCCTTTGATACCCTCGACCTCCGGGTGGTGCTCATTTCCCACGATAATCACGCGGCGTCCGGCTTCGCACTGTTCCCGGACAATCTTGTGGATCTTTTTGACAAATGGACAGGTCGCGTCCACAAGCTCCAGTCCCTGGCGTTCCAGGAGTTCATAGATCTCCCTGCCTACGCCGTGGGAACGGATGACGACCACGCCTTCTTTCAGGGCTTCCAGTTCCTCCTTCGAATTGATGACCTGTACGCCCTTCTCTTCCAGATCCCGCACCACCTCTTCATTGTGGATGATGGGACCGTAGGTATAGATCGGCTTCTTCCCCGTCGCTATCTGATCATATACCTTCTCGACTGCCCGCTTCACGCCAAAGCAGAAGCCAGCCGTCTTCGCAACTGTGATTTCCATGTTCCTGCCCGCCATTCCTCCTATTCCTCATCGTCTTGGATAAATAAATCCCCTCTGTCTCCTTCATAAAATCCACCTTTGCTCCTGTCTCTCATAGCATCCCGCGAATTCTCCAGAATAGAAATTCTTCCGCCTTTAATCGGCAACTCATTTACCCTCATTGTTATAGTTTATCATACTTTGGACTGCTGGTAAAGTCTAAATCGACGTAAAATTATATAAAATTTACACGATTAACTGATTTTGCAACCGCATTTCGGAATTTACGCCGCATTCAGTCCCTGTCTTCGGAAATTGCCGTTACTCCTTTTGCCTCCCGGCAGCCGGATCGGCGTCCGGATCATCCGACCGGATGCCTGCTAGACGCATAAACTCACGCATCGCCGCCGTCACATAACGCCCCCGCTTGACCGAAAATGTGATCTCCCGCTCAGACAACGGGTCGTCTATCTTATAATAGACCAGCCTCGGGTCCTCCGGACGCCACTGTACAATATCAGAACGCACAAACATCGCTCCAACCCCATTGGAGACGATATTTAAAGAAGTCAGCACCTGATCCACCATCATCACAGTTTTCATCGTAAAACCGCTGTTGCGGCACATTTTCGCGCCTCGTTTATACATATCATTGCCCGGTTTCATCGTGATAAACGGCACATCCTTAAATTCCTTTAACGGAACTGCCTCCACCTCCGGTTTTAAAAAGGACTTGGACAGAATCTCCTGCCTGGACAGTCGGTATGGCTGCAGCTTCCGGTTAACCGGAAAACTTTCCGGAACTGCCAGAATCAGATTTTCCTTCCGGAATAAATACCGTTTGATCGAAGTATCGTCCTTCTCCATCGCCGTCTCCAACACCAGATCCAGCGACTCATTTTCCAACCCCGCTTTCAGCTCCCGCGTATTTCCTTCTGTTAGGTCAATCGTAACCTGCGGATATTTTGTCTGAAAACGGGCAATCAGATCCGGATACACAAACGAGCAGAAATAAGATGCACCGCCGAGCGCCAGCGTGCCGCCCTGAAGCCCCGCAATATCTTGAAAATACCGTTCCAAATTCCGTTCCAGAAAAAGAATCTTTTCAACGGTACGGATGTAATACGCGCCCTCCTTCGTCACCGTCAGCGGAATCGTACTGCGATCAAAAATCGGCGCTCCCATCTCTTTCTCTGCCTTCCGCACCATGTTGCTGAGTGCTGGCTGGCTGATAAAAAGCTTCTTCGCCGCTTTGGAAAAACTCTTTTCTTTGTAAACCTCATACACGTACTTCATTTCATTCAGCATTTGTCAATTCCCCCTGTCCATTTTCCATCCTGCTTTGCTTAAATGATGTTACGGTTCTTGCACACATGACCCATAACGAATTTTGCCATGGCTCTACACTTAAATATGGCTGATCCGCTTTCCCATATCTCTATGCTAAAATCTGCTATAAACGAATATAACCGCCATATCTAACAGTTATTTTTTATTGTTATTATTTTATCATAAGATTTCTATATCTGTAAACAAATAAACTGTATTTTCCGTCCGTTTTCAGGCAGAATCCAGCTTATTTTACAAAACTTCCAGGTGCGTGAATCAGCACTCAAAAGAAGCTGCGAACACCTGCGCTCTGCACATCTAAGGCAGCTAACCTGCGTCCACAGCTTCCATTTTTAATATGGAGGTTTATTCAATTCCTAAGCTTTTACAAATTCCTGATGTTTTATATTGCGGCTGCTCAAGGGGAAATCACAGCCGCAATTCATGCAGTCTTTCATTGACAATTCGTTCTTGATATTTCTTAATATAATTCTTAGAATGAGCCCAGTTTTCTAATACTCTCTCTACATATCTAAAAGAGAGAGCATTTGATTTTACGGCTTCTTTTAAAGCAGATACAATCATCTCATCATCGTAACCAGTTCTTTTAAACTGATTGATATATTCAATATCCAAAGTACTCATTGTACGTCCAAACGCATCTTCGAATACTTCTACTAGGTTTACTTCTTCCTTCTTTTCAACCTTTATTCCAAGTAATAGTTTTTCTAAAGGTTTAAAATCAATTCTTAAATTAATTCTATCTAGATAATGACGATCTACAAGGCCTATCATGATATCATCAATATCTTTAATAGATAACGAAGAAAATTCAGCCACTTTTTGAGGATAAATAGGTCTTACCCCTAATTCACTCAAGGTCATCATCAATAATAATATATGTGTTTCTTGATCTGTTAGTCCTATAGACTTTCCCTTCAATAAGAGAAGTTTCTTGAAGTCTATACATTGATAATCTGTAAGTATTTGTGTACTCATAAGCGATAATATTTCACAAACTTTCCTTCATCTAAAGAATAATAGAAATAATAGAGATGAGCATCGTCCTGGTATTTACCAAAATAAACAAGATCTCCATTTTCATATCCAATTGTTAAATCAGTGACATTTACTTTATATTCATTATTGATTGTATGAATGATGTCTCTCTTTTTTGCAATAGAACCACTATAAGAATCTACTAATTTATATTGAGTATTGTAGACCTGGTAAACTATCTTTTTCTTCTTATCTTTAATACGAATGATATAGTAGGTCTGAGAGCTGTTATATTCATTGAAATAATCATCATAGTTAAGCTTATATTTAGTAATGATCTTGTTTCTTTCTAATGCGATGTTATTTTCATGATTGAAATAAGGGACATGTATATTCAACATACAGAAAGATACAAAGATAAGAATAACCACTAATAATGCGATAATTACACGATATATCCAATTATTGTCTTTCTTATTATTATAATTCATATTGACCTCCATAGTGCCACTATTATAGCGCATTTAGGACCAAAAAAAAAGAGATTCATTAATTTGAATCTCTATTAGAACTGCTTAAAATCATAAATAGAATTCTTAGCATACTTGCAAGAGTCGCACATACACCAGCAACATAAGTTAATGCGGCAGCATAAAGCATCTGCCATGCACCAGCATATTCATTTTCATTTAAATATTGTGCTTGTAATATCGCAAGTCCTCTTTTAGAGGCATTAATTTCTACTGGTAATGTAATAATCTGGAAAGCTAAAATACCACACATTAAGAAGAATCCTAAAAAAGCGAGCCTTGTAGAACCTAAAGCAAGACCAATCATAATCGCAATCCATCCCAAATAATTACCTACATTACATAATGGAATAATCGCATTTCTTACTCTTATTGGCATATAGTTTTCATGATATTGAATAGCATGACCACATTCATGAGCCGCTACGGCAGCCGCCATTATACTATCATTTCCATACACATCTTCACTCAGATTCACCGTTTTGTTAGTCGGATTATAGTGATCGGTCAACTGACCCGGCGTATGCGTCACCTGTACATCATAAATTCCATTGTCATGCAACATCTTGATAGCTACATCGCGTCCTGTCATTCCATTTCCTGTAGGAATCTTAGAATACTTTTTGAATTTGCTCTGCAAATTCATTTGTACCAGCCAACTTACTACGGCTATTCCTATAAATAATACCCAATAAGACATATTCATTTCATTTTAATTATTACTCTATATCTCTATAAACAAATTGTTTGCCAAAAATAAGGGGAAACTATCAATGTCAGAATAGTTTCCCCTTGCTTTTATGAAGAATTAGCTAAAAATTAGTCAATTGTCAGTTCTACTACATAGTCAATATCTTTTGGTACCTCGGCGAATTCGAGCAAAACACCAGCTTTCGTCTTTGTGAAACGAACCGGAGACTGATCTTTAAACAAGACTGCTTTCTTAACCTTCTTGCCTGTCAATGGCAGGAACAAAGCTGCATCTTTCAGGTCGAGGATATGTACATAGAGTTTATTTCCTTTTTGTGTGGTCACTCCCCAATCATGCGGAGCAACTATGCCGCTTCGTGTTCCATAGATCGTTTCGCCATATTGTTTCATCCACTCTCCCATCTCTGCCAAGCGTTGCACAGCTACCGCAGGAAGTTCCCCATCAGGTTGAGGGCCGATATTCATCAAAAGATTGGCATTCTTACCGGCTGCCTTCACCAGATAGTGAATCAATGTCTTTGTAGATTTATAATTCTGGTCGGTAATCTTATATCCCCACATACCATTCATTGTTTCGCAAGTTTCCAACGGCAAGCGACTCACCTCCTGTCCAGAAAGTCCCGAAGCATTCTCACCCGGCAGATCGCGTTCGAAAATCTGAATATCTTCTCCATCAAAAGGCGTCTGATGATGATTGTTACCCACCAGGCAGCCCGGTTGGAGTTTATGAATCAAAGCATACTGCTCCGGTAATTCCCAGTTAAAAGATTTAGGTTGATCCCACCATCCGTCAAACCAGATGGCACCTACCGGACCATAATTCGTCAGTAACTCCGTCAACTGGTTATTCATGAATTGATAATAGCTTTTCCAATCCCCTTTCGAGTTCGAACGTCCCGTCCCCTGTCCTGTACGTCCCCAGGGATAGTCCTCACGCGCCCAGTCAAGATGAGAATAATAAAAATGAAGCTTGATTCCCTGCTTGGCACAGGCAGCTGCCAGTTCTTTCACAATATCTCTTTTAAAAGGGGTGGCTTTGACTACGTTATAATCCGAATACTTAGTATCGAACATAGAAAAACCTTCGTGATGACGGCTAGTAAAACAGATATATTTGGCTCCCGAAGCTTTAATAGCCTCCACCCATTTATCGGCATTAAACTTAGAAGGATAAAATCCACCTGCCAGTTTGGCATACTCTTTATAATTCAGATTATTGTTTGTCATAGTCCACTCACCGGTAGCGAGCATGGCATATAGCCCCCAATGAAGAAAAATACCAAACTTATTGTCCTGAAATTCCTGCCGTGCTTTCAGATTCTCTTCGGCAGGCTGATAAGGAGACTGTGCAAATGCTCCCAAGTTCATGACGAACAACAAAAGGAAAGTAATAAAACGTGTTTTCATAAGGCGTACATTATTTTTCTGTGTATTTAGAATAGACTACAAAGGCTTGAATAAAAAAGGCGGAGTTTTTCTTCAATCTCCGCCTTTCCTCCATATAATAAATCAATGGTTATTCTTCTGTATAACGTTCGATCGTCTGTGCTCTGTCCGGTCCTACAGAAACAATCTTGATTTCTACGCCAAGTTGTTCTTCCAGGAAAGTCAGATAAGCGTTGAACTCTTCCGGGAATTCATCTTCGCTCTGCATCTTGGTCATATCTGTCTGCCAGCCCGGAAGCTCTGCATAAACAGGTTCTACCCCTTCTGTGATGTCATACGGGAAATAATCGATTTCTTCACCATTCACTTTGTAGGCAACACAAGCTTTGATTGTTTCGAAAGTATCGAGTACATCGCTCTTCATCATAATCAATTTGGTAACCCCGTTTATCATAACGGAATACTTCAGCGCTACCAGGTCGATCCATCCACAACGACGTTTACGTCCGGTAACAGAACCGAATTCATGTCCCAAAGTACACATCTTGTCACCTGTTTCATCAAACAGTTCTGATGGGAACGGGCCTGCTCCTACACGAGTACAGTATGCTTTGAAGATACCATATACTTCACCGATACGGTTAGGCGCCACTCCCAGTCCGGTGCAGGCTCCCGCACATACGGTATTGGAAGAAGTCACGAACGGATATGAACCGAAATCAATATCAAGCATAGTACCCTGCGCTCCTTCACAAAGAACGCTCTTACCATCTTTCAACAGATTATTCACTTCATGTTCGCTATCTACAAAATGGAATTGTTTCAGGTATTCGATACCTTCCAACCATGCTTTTTCCAGTTCAGTAAGATCGTATTCATAATTCAGGCTCTTCAGAATTTGTTCGTGACGAGCTTTTGCGGCAGCATACTTCTGGTCGAAATTATGAAGAATATCACCTACACGAACACCGTTACGGCTCACTTTATCCGTATAAGTAGGGCCGATACCCTTGCCGGTAGTTCCTACTTTGGCGTCTCCTTTGGCTACTTCATAGGCAGCATCCAGAATGCGGTGTGTCGGAAGAATCAGATGAGCTTTCTTTGAAATGTGCAAACGTTCTTTCAGCGGATGACCTGATGCTTCAAGCGCTTCTGCCTCTGCCTTAAACAATGCCGGATCAAGTACCACACCGTTACCGATGATGTTTACCTTGTTTCCTTGAAAAATACCGGAAGGAATAGAGCGGAGCACATATTTCTGTCCTTCGAACTCAAGCGTGTGACCGGCATTCGGGCCGCCCTGAAAACGAGCAACCACATCATACTTAGGTGTTAAAACGTCGACTACTTTTCCTTTACCTTCGTCGCCCCATTGTAATCCTAATAGAACAT
>ENA-OWPF01001548-OWPF01001548.1-human-gut-metagenome-genome-assembly--contig:-NODE-1548-length-19558-cov-3.615700_pt1 | contig 19558 bp, 25 predicted proteins | sample MGYA00248261_ERZ651840 | MGnify/ENA primary metagenome ERZ651840 (study PRJEB26924, sample SAMEA4378268) | human gut metagenome | biome: human gut; feature: human-associated habitat; material: faeces... | reverse complement strand
GCTAAGAAATCTATGATTCTCAAGCAGCAGGCTCCTGCTAAGTTCTCCACCCGCCGCTACAACCGCTGCAAGATCTGCGGCCGCCCCCACGCCTATCTGCGTGACTACGGCGTCTGCCGTATCTGCTTCCGCGAGTTAGCCTACAAGGGCGAGATCCCCGGCGTTCGCAAGGCTTCCTTCTGATCTTTTTCCGTTATACTTCGTTGAAGCTCCTTGGCGTACACAAAGTACGCCGGCGTCGCTTTGCCTCGTCTAACGAAAAAATCTCAAGAAGGACCTGCTGTTGAAGTTTTTCAACAGCCCGACACCTCGGAGCTTGAGTCTCCGAAACAAACTCATAACCACGAACGTTGCGATATGGACGTTCTGGCGATAAAGGATCGCGAAAGGTCAGTGTCAATTACGCGTGTTCACACGCGTGCGGGCACGCTCCAAATTGGCACTGATACCTCGTGACCTAAACGGTCAATGACCGTAACTCTAAATCAGGAGGATTTACACTATGCATATCACTGACCCCATTGCGGATATGCTCACCCGCATCCGCAACGCAAACAGTGCCCGTCATGACACTGTGGATGTCCCCGCCTCCAACATGAAGAAGAGCATCGCTCAGATTCTGCTGGATGAGGGCTACATCAAGAGCTATCAGATCGTTGACGATGGTACCCAGGGCACGATCCACATCACCCTGAAGTACAACGGCAAGGACAAGGTCATCACTGGCCTTCGCCGCGTCAGCAAGCCCGGTCTCCGCGTTTACGTCGGCGCAGATGAGCTGCCCCGCGTGCTTCGCGGTCTCGGTATTGCCATCGTCTCCACCTCCAAGGGCGTTATGACCGATAAGGCTGCTCGCGCGGCTCACATCGGCGGCGAAGTCCTTGCGTTCGTGTGGTAAGGAGGGTATAGAACAATGAGTAGAATTGGTAAAATGCCCGTTGCCATCCCTGCCGGTGTCGAAGTCACCGTTGCGGAGGGCAACCTTGTCACCGTCAAGGGCCCCAAGGGTACCCTGACCCAGCAGCTCGAGCCCAGCATGACCATCAAGCAGGAAGGCACCGAGGTCCTCGTTTCCCGTCCCGATGACGGCAAGGAGAGCCGCGCTCTGCATGGCCTGACCCGCGCTCTGCTGCACAACATGGTCGTCGGCGTCACCGATGGCTACAAGAAGACGCTCGAAGTCAACGGCGTTGGCTATCGTGCCGCCAAGGAGGGCAACAAGCTCGTCCTGAACATCGGCTACTCCCACACTGTGGAGGTCCCCGAGATCGACGGCATCACCATCGAGGTCCCCCAGCCCAACCAGGTCGTTATCGTCGGCTGCGACAAGCAGAAGGTCGGCCAGTTTGCTGCGGAAGTCCGCGAGAAGCGTCCTCCCGAGCCGTATAAGGGCAAGGGCATCAAGTATGCTGACGAAGTCATTCGCCGCAAGGTCGGTAAGACCGGCGCTAAGAAGTAAGGAGGTGTGCCGATATGATTAAGAGACCCGATACCAAAGCACAGCGCATTAAGCGTCATAAGCGCGTTCGCGCCAAAGTCTCCGGCACTCCCGAGAGACCCCGCCTGAACGTTTTCCGTTCTGAAAAGAACATCTACGCCCAGATCATCGACGATGTCGCCGGCAACACGCTGGTCGCCGCTTCCTCCCTGGACAAGGCGATCGAGGGCAACGGCGGCAACAAGGCTGCCGCCCGCGCGGTCGGCAAGCTGATCGCCGAGCGCGCCAAGGCCAAGGGCATCGACACGGTCGTTTTTGACCGCGGCGGTTACCTGTATCACGGCCGCGTTGCAGAGCTGGCTGAAGGCGCCCGCGAGGGCGGCCTGGAATTCTAAGGGAGGAGGAAAATACAATGCCTAGATTTGAACGCGAACAGAGCGAATACATGGAAAAGCTCGTTTTCCTCAACCGTGTTTCCAAGACCGTGAAGGGCGGCCGCGTGGCCAAGTTCTCTGCTCTGATGGTCGTTGGCGACGGCAAGGGCAAGGTCGGCTACGGCCTTGGCAAGGCCGCTGAAGTCCCCGAGGCCATCCGCAAGGGTCTTGAGGCTGCCAAGAAGAACATGATCACCGTTACCCTTGATGGTACCACCATTCCTCACGAGACGATCGGCGAGTTCGGCGCCGGCCGCGTGCTGATGAAGCCCGCTGCCCCCGGTACCGGCGTGATCGCCGGCGGCGCAGTCCGTGCCGTCGTTGAGGCTGCCGGTATCAAGGATATCCGTACCAAGTGCCTGCGCTCCAACAACCCCAACAACGTCGTTGGCGCTGCGATCGAAGGCCTGAAGTCCATGCGCAGCGCGGAGCAGGTCGCCAAGATCCGCGGCAAGAGCGTGGACGAGATCATCGGTTAAGGAGGCAGAGCGGCATGGCTAATTTGAAAGTTGAGCTCATCAAGAGCTTGAACGGCAGACACGTCAAGCACATTGCGACTGCCAATTCCATGGGCCTGCGCAAGATCGGCGATACGAGCGTGCAGCCCGACAACGACCAGACGCGCGGCAAGATCGCCCAGATCGGCTATCTGCTGCAGGTCACTGAAGAGAAATAAGGAGGAACAGATATGGAACTGTATAATCTGTCTCCCGCCGCTGGTTCTACCAAGGAAGCGTTCCGCAAGGGTCGCGGCCACGGCAGCGGCAACGGCAAGACCGGCGGCCGCGGTCACAAGGGTCAGAAGGCCCGCAGCGGCGGCGGTGTGCGCGTCGGTTTCGAAGGCGGTCAGATGCCTCTGGCCCGCCGTACCCCGAAGCGCGGCTTCAACAACATTTTTGCAAAGCCCTATGAGATCATCAACCTGAGTGCGCTCAACAAGTTCGAGGACGGCGAGACCGTTACCGCAGAGGCTCTGCTTGCTAAGGGCATCCTGAGCAAGTGCGCGTATGGTTACAAGGTGCTTGGTAACGGCTCCGTTACCAAGAAGGTCACTGTTCAGGCCGCTGCGTTTTCCCAGTCTGCTAAGGAAGCAATTGAAGCAGCTGGCGGAAAGGCAGAGGTGGTCTAAGTGATTCAGACGATCCGCAAGGCCTGGGGTATCCCCGAACTGCGCAGGAAGCTCGTGTTCACGATGCTGATCCTTCTGATCTTCCGCATCGGCAACGCGATCCCTGTCCCGTATATCGACACTGCCACGCTCAAAACGTATCTCGATACCATGAGCGGCACGGTGCTGGGCCTGTACAACGTCATGTCCGGCGGCGCGTTCGCTGAGGCGACAGTCTTTGCACTGGGCGTTCAGCCTTACATCAACAGCTCGATCATCATCCAGCTGCTGACGATCGCGATCCCCGCTCTTGAGCGTCTCGCCCGCGATGGCGGCGAGGCCGGCAAGAAGAAGATCGCCTCCATCACCCGCTACGCTACCGTAGCTATCGCCCTTCTGCAGGGCCTTGGCTACTACATGATCTGCAAGAACTACAACATCCTCGAGCAGTCCGGCATCTGGCCGGCGCTCGTTATCATCGTCTCCTTTGTTGCTGGTTCTTCCTTTGTCATGTGGCTCGGTGAGCAGGTCAATGAGTTCGGTGTCGGCAACGGCATCTCCATCATCCTGTTTGCCGGCATCTTGTCCCGCGTGCCCAACATGGTCACCATGTGCGCGAGCTACATTGCCAGCAAGGGCAGCATCGGCTATCTCTGGATCGCCCTGCTCATCGTTGGCATCCTCGCGATGATCGTGCTCATTGTTCACGTGAATGAGGCCGAGCGCCGCATCCCCGTCCAGTACGCGAAGCGTCAGGTCGGCCGCAAGATGTACGGCGGCCAGGCATCCACCCTTCCCATGAAGGTGAATATGTCCGGCGTTCTGCCCATCATCTTCGCGCAGTCTATCGCATCCCTGCCCGCGACCATCTGGGCCTTCATCGGCACCCCCGAGGAGGGCACCGTCGGCCGCAGCATCTACAATGCGATCGATACCAAGTCCGTCCTGTACCTGATTGTCTACTTCCTGATGATCATCGGCTTCAGCTATTTCTACGCTACCATTCAGTTCAACCCCGTTGAGATCTCCAATAACCTCAAGCGCAACGGCGGCTTCATCCCCGGCTTCCGTCCGGGCAAGCCCACGTCTGACTTTATTGCCAAGGTCCTCAACAAGGTCACGCTGTTCGGTGCGATCTATCTCGGCATCGTGGCGATCTGCCCGCTCATCGTCGGTAAGATCCTGGGCAATCTCAGCCTTGCCATCGGCGGCACTTCGGTCATCATTGTTGTCGGCGTTGCCCTCGAAACTGTCCGCGCTCTGGAATCCCAGATGATGATGCGCCAGTACAAGGGCTTCCTCGAGTAAGAGAGGCATTTTTATGAAACTGATTTTGTTGGGCGCTCCGGGCGCTGGCAAGGGCACACAGGCCGCTGTCATTTCCCGTGAGCTTGGGATCCCTGCGATTTCCACCGGTAACATTCTCCGCGCGGCGATTCAGGAAGGAACGCCTACGGGAATGAAGGCCAAAGCCTACATGGATGAAGGCCATCTGGTTCCCGATGAGGTCATCATCGGCATCATCAAAGAGCGGCTCGCCGAGCCTGACTGCGAAAAGGGCTACATCCTCGACGGTGTGCCCCGCACGATCGCTCAGGCGGAGGCTCTTGAAGCAGCCGGTATCAAGTTCGATCATGTCGTTTCCATGGAGGTCGCAGATGCGACCATCATGGAGCGCATGAGCGGGCGCAGGGTGTGCAGCAAGTGCGGCGCAAGCTACCATGTGGTGGCGGTCCCGCCGAAAGTCGAAGGCGTCTGCGATGTCTGCGGCGGCGAGCTTGTTGTGCGCAAGGACGATAAACCCGAGACGGTCCAGAACCGCCTTGCGGTCTATCATAGGGAGACAGAACCGCTCAAGGACTTCTACCGCGAGCGTGGGGTTCTGTATCCCGTGGAGGACATGGGGCCGGTAGACGCCACCTCCAAAGCGATCCTCGCGATCCTGAGACAGGATGGTTGATCTATGATCATTGTGAAATCAGAGCGCGAGATCGAACTGATGCGCCGAGCGGGAAAAATTACCGCGGCTGCCCGTGCGTTAGCAGGGGAAATGGTAAAGCCCGGCGTAACAACCCACGAAATTGACAAAGCAGTGTTCCATTTCATTCGTTCGCAGGGCGCCCAGCCGTCGTTTCTGAATTACAACGGCTATCCCGCCAGCGTGTGCGTGTCCGTCAACGACGAGATCATCCATGGTATCCCGGGTCCCCGGGTGCTCAAAGAGGGTGATATCGTCAGCGTGGACGTGGGCGCGTACATCGGCGGCTTCCACGGCGACTGCGCAGCCACTTACGCCTGCGGAAAAATCTCCGAAGAGGCGCAGCGGCTGATCGACGTGACCCGTCAGAGCTTTTTTGAGGGGATCGCGCAGGCCCGCGAGGGCAATCGCATCTCCGATATCTCCCACGCCGTGCAGGCGTATGTGGAGGCGAACGGCTTCTCCGTCGTGCGTGAATATGTCGGCCATGGCGTCGGCAGAGACATGCACGAAGCGCCCGAGATCCCCAACTACGGGGCACCGGGGCACGGACCCAAGCTGATCCGCGGCATGACGATCGCGGTCGAACCGATGGTAAACGCAGGCACCGCGGCCATCCGCCAGATGAGCGATGGCTGGACCGTCAAGACCCGTGACGGCAAGTACGCGGCGCACTACGAAAACACGATTCTCGTCACCGACGGTGAGCCGGAAATTCTGACGGCTCCCGCACCTTGAGAGAGAAACGCCATGGACATTGCGAATCTTGTTCAAGCAACTGCCGGCAGAGAACAGGGCAAATACTTCTTTGTGCTGGAAACAGACGGGGAGTACCTGCTGCTGGCCGACGGCAAGAGCCGAAAGATCGAAGCGCCGAAGCGGAAAAAGCAAAAGCATGTCCGCTTCATCGCCGAGGACTGCGACTCTGTCGCCGAGAAGATCAGAAGCAAGGAAAAAATCACAAACAGTGAGCTTCGTAAAGCCATCGCCGCATACAGCGGCAAGGAAAATCCGGACCAGGAGGGATAACACTTGGCAAAATCCGACATGATTGAAGTGGAAGGCGTTGTCGTTGAGGCCATGCCCAACACCACATTCCAAGTAGACATTGGAAATGGTCACACGATCTTAGCGCATATTTCCGGAAAGCTCAGAATGAATTTCATCAGGATTCTGCCCGGTGACAAGGTCACGGTGGAGATGTCTCCCTATGACCTGACCCGCGGCCGAATTACCTGGCGTACTAAGTAATGGAGGTTTATCGACATGAAAGTAAGACCGTCCGTGAAGCCCATGTGCGAAAAGTGCAAGGTCATTCGTCGTAAAGGCCGTGTTATGGTCATTTGCGAGAATCCCAAGCACAAGCAGCGCCAGGGCTAAGACTTAATTGGAGGTTAAAAAGTATGGCACGTATTGCCGGTATTGACCTGCCCAAGGATAAGCGAATCGAAATCGGTTTGACTTACATCTATGGTATTGGCAGAAAGAGTGCTCAGGATATCCTGGCACAGACAGGCGTGAACCCCGACACCCGCGTGAAGGATCTGACCGATGCAGACGAAGCCAAGCTTCGTGAGGCCATCGACCACAGCTACATTGTGGAAGGCGACCTTCGCCGTCAGACCGCGCTCGACATCAAGCGTCTGAGCGAGATCGGCTGCTATCGCGGCACCCGTCATCGCCGCAGCCTGCCCGTTCGCGGCCAGCGCAGCAAGACCAACGCTCGTACCCGCAAGGGCCCCAAGAAGACCATTGCGAACAAGAAGAAGTAAGGAGGGAGAATAGAATATGGCAGCAAATAATGCTAAAACCGGTAAGAAGGTTGTTCGTCGTCGTCGCGAAAAGAAGAACGTCGAACGTGGTCAGGTCCACATTCGTTCCTCCTTCAACAACACCATGGTCACGGTGACCGATACGCAGGGCAACGCCCTCTCCTGGGCTTCCTCCGGCGGCCTCGGTTTCCGCGGCAGCAAGAAGTCCACTCCGTTCGCTGCTCAGAGCGCCGCTGAGACGGCCGCTACCGCTGCGATGGAGCACGGCCTGAAGACGGTCGAGGTCTTTGTTAAGGGCCCCGGTCAGGGTCGTGAAGCTGCGATCCGTGCCCTGCAGGCTGTCGGCCTGGAGGTCACCATGATCAAGGACGTCACGCCCATCCCGCACAACGGCTGCCGTCCCCCGAAGCGCCGTCGCGTGTAATCGAAAGAGGAGGTAAAAAAGCAATATGGCAAAGAATATGCAGCCGATCGCCAAGCGCTGCAAGGCTTTGGGCATTTCTCCTGCTGTCATGGGCTATGCGAAGAAGACCACGAATCGCAACCCCGGCAGCCAGATGAAGAAGAAAAAGAGTGAATACAGCCTTCAGCTCGCTGAGAAGCAGAAGGTCAAGTTCATCTACGGTATCCTCGAAAAGCAGTTCCGCGGTTACTACGAGGCCGCCGCTGCCGCCCCCGGCAAGACCGGTGACAACCTGCTCGTTACGGTTGAGCGCCGTCTGGATAATGTCGTTTACCGCATGGGCTTTGCGATGACCCGCCGTCAGGCTCGTCAGCTCGTTAGCCATGCTCACTTCACCGTGAACGGCAAGAAGGTCAACATTCCGTCCTACCTCGTGAAGGCCGGCGATGTGATCGAGGTCGCGGAGAGCAGCCGCTCTACCGAGGTCTTCAAGCGCCTGATGGGTCAGGATGCCCCCGTGTTCGTGGTGCCTACCTGGATGGAGCGCGATAAGAACAGCCTCAAGGGCACCGTGGTTCGTCTTCCCGCCCGCGAAGAGATTGATGTTCCCGTTGAGGAGCACCTCATCGTTGAGTTGTACTCCAAGTAATCGGCGGCGAGCCCTCAACAGACACACGCAGAATTTTGGTGTGGACTTTGAGACCACAGAATGGAAATGGAGGGTAACTGCATGATTGAAATCGAAAAGCCCAAGATCGAGTGTACGGAAGATCCCGCCAACGGCTCGTACGGCAAGTTTATCGTTGAGCCTCTTGAGCGCGGCTACGGCATCACGCTGGGCAATGCGCTTCGCCGCATTATGCTCTCGTCCCTGCCCGGCACCGCGGCGACCTCTATCAAGATCGCCGGCGTGCAGCACGAGTTCACCACCATCCCCGGCGTTAAGGAGGATGTGACGGAGATCGTGCTCAACGTCAAGAGCCTCATCACCCGCCTGCACAATACCGACGGCATCAAGACCGTCTATATTGAAGCGGTCGGTCCCTGCGAGGTCACGGCGGGCGACATCAAGTGCGACAGCGAGGTCGAGGTCCTCAATCCGGACCTGCACATCGCCACGCTTGACGCCGGCGCGACGCTCAACATGGAGCTGACGCTCTCCCACGGCCGCGGCTATGTTTCCGCCGACCGCAACAAGAGCGCGCAGACCGCCATCGGCGTCATCCCCGTCGACTCCATCTACACGCCCGTATACAAGGTCAACTACACGGTGGAAAACACCCGCGTGGGCAACATGACCGACTTCGATAAGCTGACGCTTGAGGTCTGGACCGATGGTACCATCACCCCGCGTGATGCCGTCTCCCTCGGTGCCAAGATCCTCTGCGACCACTTCTCCCTCTTCACCGACCTTTCCGATGCGATGGGCAGCCGCTCCACCGTTGTCGAGAAGGCGGAGGCGCAGCGCGACAAGGTGCTCGAGCTGACGATCGAAGAGCTGGATCTGAGCGTGCGCAGCTTCAACTGCCTCAAGCGCGCCAATATCAACACGGTCGAGGATCTGATCTCCAAGACCGAGGATGATATGATGAAGGTGAGAAACCTCGGCCGCAAGAGCCTCGAAGAGGTCATCAACAAGCTGGCGATGATGGGCCTGTCCTTGGCCAGCGAAGACAACAACTAATGACCGAACCCCTACGCCCACGCGTAGAACGACGGCCGACAACTTATCCTTACAAGGAGGAAAACCAATATGCCCGGAACTCGTAAGCTCGGTAAGACTACCGATCAGCGTATGGCGATGCTCCGTCAGCAGGTCACCGATTTCCTGGATAACGGCAAGATGGAGACCACGGTCACCCGTGCCAAGGAGATCAAGCCCGTGGCTGAGAAGATGATCACCCTCGGCAAGAAGGGCGATCTGGCGGCTTACCGTCAGGCGATGAGCTTCATCACCCGTGAAGACGTCTGCAAGAAGCTGTTCAAGGAGATCGCTCCCGGCTATGCTGAGCGCAACGGCGGCTATACCCGCATCGTTCGCACCGGCGTCCGCCGCGGCGACGCTGCGGAAACTGCGATGATCGAGCTGGTGTAAGCCAGCCGCCGCAGCCGACCGCTGAATACAAATAAAAAGCCCTTTTGTGTGGTAGATCGCGAAACCATACAAAAGGGCTTTTTACTGCGCCTGTGAGAATTTCAGAAGAGCGCGTGACCTTGCGCGCGATGGCACATTCCAAAAGGGAGCAGATGCGCACTGCTCCTGCATGATGAGGAACGCATCCGCATAGGCTCTACCAAAAGGATTTGGGGAGGATATGCCGATGCGTTTTCATTTTGACCGCAAACAGAAGAGGGAAGGGGAGGCGCGAAAGCCGACGCGCTTTCTGGTGCTCCGACGCAAGTGGCTGACGCTCGCGGCGGCGGGGCTTGCCGTGATCGCTGTGTTTGCCGCTGTCAACTACCCCGCGGCTGTCAGTGCGGCGGCTTCCACGCGCCAGCTGCCCATCTACTGCGTGCAGCGCGACCAGAAGGTGTGCTCTATTTCCTTCGACGCTGCGTGGGGCGCGGACAACACGCAGAAGATCCTTGACGTGCTGAAGGAATACGGTGTGACGTGCACGTTTTTCGTCGTGGGCAACTGGGCGGATCAATATCCGGAGCAGGCCAGGGCCATCGTTGAGAGCGGCAACGAGCTTGAAAACCACTCCAACGCGCACGACCACTTCAACTCGCTCTCTGCCGATGCGATCATCGCGGACGTGAACACCTGCAACGACAAGATCGAAGCACTGACCGGCGTCCGACCGACGCTCATCCGCTGTCCGTACGGCGAGTACGATGATCATGTGATCTCGGCCATCCGCTCGATGGGGATGGAGCCCATTCAGTGGGATGTGGATTCGCTTGACTGGAAGGGGATCTCGGCGAGTGAGATCACCAAACGCGTAACGAGCAAGGTGCAGAGCGGGTCCATTGTGCTCTTCCACAACGCGGGAGAGCACACGCCCGAGGCCCTGCCCGATATCCTCGACTATCTGCTTGCCGAGGGCTATGACATCGTGCCGATCTCAGAGATATTATTGAAATGTGAATGCACCATCGACCATACCGGACGCCAGTGCCCGGTGGGATAGAGCGGAGAAATGTCTCTGTCATAAAACCCCTTTCAAAGCGCAGTCCGATTGATGCAGCGTGTCGGATGAGCGCTGATCACAGCACTCGGTTTGCGCTGCCAAAGCATTGAAAAGAGCCCCGACCGATGCCCGCTTGGGTGTCGTCCGGGGCTTTTTCGTGCATTCTGTCGCGCGCAGCGCCTCGATCTCCGTTTCGCCGGATTTGCGGATGCCGGATACCCGCTCCGTATTCGGGAAAAGCCCCTGCTTATCGGAATAGCGGAGCGTGGAGACGGGGAAGGCGAACATTTCCGCAGCCGGTCCGATGGAATACATAAAAGTTCTCCGATATTTTTTGAAAAAATGCCTTGACTTAAAGTTGGGTTTAGGCTTTATCATCGACACAGCACAACAGAAAATCAGGCACAAGGAGTGTTTTACGATGGAAACGTTGAATATGACACAGGAATGGGACAAGGTGTTCCCGCAAAGCGACAAGGTCGACCACATGAAGATGACCTTCCACAACCGCTACGGTATCACGCTGGCAGCGGACCTGTATGCCCCGAAGAACGCAGGGGGCAGGCTGCCCGCTATCGCCGTCAGCGGACCCTTTGGGGCGGTGAAGGAGCAGTCCTCCGGACTGTACGCACAGAAGATGGCGGAGTGTGGCTATCTGACGATCGTCTTTGACCCGTCCTTTACCGGTGAGAGCGGCGGACAGCCCAGGTGTGTGGCCTCTCCCGACATCAACACCGAGGATTTCTGCGCCGCCGTGGACTTCCTGTCCGTGCAGGAGAATGTAGATCCGGAGCGCATCGGGATTATCGGCATCTGCGGCTGGGGCGGCGTGGTGGATCCGCTGCCAGAGGACGCACCGCAGTTTGTCAAGGACTACTATGCCTATTACAAAACGCCGCGCGGCTATCATCCGCGCAGCCTGAACTCCAACGGCGGCTGGAACGTGACCTCTTCGCTGTCCTTTCTGAATATGCCGATCTTGCAGTACGCCTCCGAAATTCGTTCCGCCGTTCTGCTGGTGCATGGAGAAAAGGCGCACTCCCGCTATTTCAGCGAGGGTGTCTACGAAAAGCTCACCGGCGAGAACAAGGAGCTGCTCATCATTCCCGGCGCCAATCACACCGACCTCTATGACCGCATGGATGTGATCCCCTTCGACAAGCTGGATGCGTTCTTTCGGGATAATCTTGGATAAAGGGAGCCTGTTCTCTTCAGCGCCGGATGGGACCCGTCAGTCCGGCAGACGGTTTGCCTCGCCCCGGATGCAGGATAGACAGTACTTGAATTCTTGCATTTCACGGATATAATCATAAGCAGAACAGATCATTCTGTCAACCTATCTGTGAGGAGATGCTACCATGAGAACAAAGCTGAAGATCACCGAAGGGATTTTCCCCATGCCGGTGCTGATGATCGCAACGTATAATGAGGATGGCAGCGTGAATGTGATGAACGCCGCCTGGGGGACCATGCAGGAGCGGGGAACAGTCGCGCTGAATCTGAGCGAGTCGCACAAGACCGTGCAGAATATCAAGGCGCGCGGCGCCTTCACCGTCAGCATTGCCGATGCAGACCACATGGTGGAGGCCGACTATTTCGGCGTGGAGTCCGGGAATCAGGTGCCCGATAAGTTTGCCCGCAGCGGCCTGACGGCCAGCAGAGCGGAAACCGTGGACGCGCCGGTCATCAACGAATTTCCCCTTTGCCTGGAATGTAAGTTCATCGAATATCAGGACGGTGAATACGGCTGCGGCGTCATCGGTCAGGTCGTGAATGTCACGGCCGACGAGCGCGTGATGGCGGACGGCAAGGTCGATATGTCGCGGGTGAATGCCATCGCCTTCGATCCCTACACCCACGGCTATTACAAGGTCACCGAGCGTGTGGGCGAAGCCTTCAGGGACGGGCTGAAGCTGAAAAAATAATATATATGCCAATGAGGGCGCTTTCGCTTTGCGAAAGCGCCCTCGCTGCAATGCAATTCCAAGCTATTTTCCGCTATGCAGCCAGCATTCGTTGCTGTGGGCATAGATGACGCCGATGGCCTGTAAATAGGCATAAATGATCGTGGAGCCCACGAAGGTCATGCCTCGCTTTTTCAGGTCCTTGGAGATGGCGTCGGACAGGGGGCCGGTGGTAACGGCGGGGTCATTTTCGTAGAGGATCTTGCCGTCTGTCCAGCCCCAGATGTACGCATCAAAGCTGCCGTATTCTTCCCGGATGCTCCGGAAGATGCGACTGTTTTTGATGCTGGCGCGAATTTTCAGCCGGTTGCGGATGATCCCTTCGTCTGCCATCAACCGGGCGATCTTCTCTTCGCCGTAGGCACAGACCTTGTCTAAGTCGAAGCCGTCGTAGACCTCCCGGAAATGCTGCCGCTTGTTCAGCACCGTCTCCCAGCTCAGCCCCGCCTGAAAGGATTCTAAAATCAGCAGCTCATACAGCGTATGGTCATCGTGGCACGGAACGCCCCATTCATGGTCGTGATAACGGACATAAAGGGGATTTGCGAGATTGCACCATTTGCAGCGGGGGCGATTTGCAATGGCATCGTTTTTGGGCTTTGTGGCGATCATAGCGTCCTCCCGGTCGATTTTGCAGCAGTATGGAGCAAGCGCGCCGCAGAGGAAGAAATCAATGCTGCCCCGCGTCCGGCATCCGTATCACAACATTTCCGGCATGGTCAACATCGCCGGCGGTGCGGATGGCCTGCTCCAGCTCAGACAGCGGAAATTCGTGGGTGATGATCTGTTCCAGCTCCCACCGGCCGCAGGACATGATCTCCTGCACATCCCGCACATCCTCCGGCAGATAACCGCCGGAGCCGATGATGCTCTGCTGGGCATAGGTCATGTGCAGCAGGTCGATATTTCGCGGCTTGTTGTTCACCGCAACGGAGACGAAGCGGCTCTCGATCTTCACCAAGCGCAGAAAGTCCTCCAGAATATTTTCCGCACCGGCGGCATCCAGCCAGCAGTCGATATTTGCAGCAGAGCCGCTCAGGGACGGGGCCGTGCCGAAATAGGCGGCGGCTTTTGCGCCGAGATCCTCCGCAGAGGGGTTGCAGACCGCAAAGCCCAATTTCTCCGCCAGCTTCAGGCGAAAATCGGAGCGGTCGCACACCATCACCCGATCCATGCCGAAGTGTTTGAACGCAACGGCAGCGGCAATGCCGATGGTCCCGCTGCCGAATACCACGGCGTTCTGTCCCGCGGTATACTGCCCCTGTCCGCAGGGGATCATCCCGCGGCGGGCGGCGCGGCAGCCGACGGTAAACGGCTCGATCAGGCAGGCAAGTCTGTCGGAAATGCGGTCATCCACCGCATACAGCGAGTGGTTCCGCCCGGCGTCGGGAATGAGAATGTATTCCGAAAAGCCGCCGATGGTCCCGGCACGCTTTGTATCGCCTTTGGCGTAGCGCGGATAGGGATACACCCGCTCGCCGACCGTAAAGTCGGTCACATCTTTGCCGACCTTCACCACGCGGGACACGGTTTCGTGCCCGAATTCGCCGCCTACCGTGACCTTGTGTCCGGTGTTGGGGCCGTGAAAGAACACGGCGACATCGGTGCCGCAGACGCTCGAATAGAGATTCTGCACCAGCACATCGTGATCTCCGACCTCCGGCAGCGGCAGCTCCCGCAGTTCGATTTGTTCCTGTCCTAAATAAATTCCTGCTTTCATGCTTCCTCCTGATGGGGCATGACGCACCGGTGGATCACGGCGATGATATGCTCTTCCGGATCAGAGCAGTCGCCTTTCAGCCATTCCATGATGATCGCCATTAACCCGCGAATATAAAATGTCATCATATAGGGCCGGTCTTGCTCCGGCACGCCGAAGCGCTCAAGGATCGGCGTGAATACATGGCGGAACATCCGGTCATAGGCACTGTCCAGCCCGAGCACAGCGGCGTTTTCCGTCGCCGTGCGGAAAAGCCGCCGGTGGTCCCTGATATAGCGCAGATAGGGCACCAGATATTCCGGCGTGACGAGGTAAAGCTCTTCCAGCGGACAGGTATGCAGCTTTGTGACGAAGACTTCCGAATCGTGGGACATATAATCTTGAAAATGGCGATTCATATGCTCCACGCTCTCGGCGAGCAGGTCGCCGATGGTTTCATAGTGGAGATAAAAGGTGGATCGGTTGACGCCCGCCGCTTCGCAGATCTCCTTGACCGTGATATAGGCGAGATCCTTCTTTTCAAGAAGCGCCAGGAATGCCTCGTCCATCCTGGCGGCGGTAGCAAAATATTTGCTCTCGGATCTATTCAAGGGATCCCACCTTCTTTCTCAAGCGTTTGCTGCGGAGCAGCATGGTAACGGCCGCAACGATCACAATGCCGTAGACAAAGCCGCCGGTGACGGCGTTCATCATTCTGCGGTAGTCCTCGCCGTTTTCGGAAAAGCGGGCGATCATGGCTGTTTGCAGGCCGAGGACCGACATCATGGCTGACACAAGGTTCAGCACCTTGGCAGCGGAGAGTATCGGGCTGCCGAGACGCCGGAATTTCACAAGGTTGATGACGGAAACCGCCATTGCGTAAAAGGTATAGAGCGCGGACAGGTAAATGATATACCCCGGATAGGAAAAGCCGGAGTTTGTCCGCACCATCAGCACGATCATCCCGCCCATGGGGATATTCAGCAAGAGTAGAAGCCATGCGGCCGTGCGATAGCAGCGGTATTCCCGGGCGGGGCTTCTGCGGCGGCAGCCGGCGATCAGATAGGCGCGCAGGCTGCCCAGCACCAGATAATAGACCGCCATGGAGAGAAAGCAGACAGAGGTATAGCGGACTGCGGCAATGATACGGAAAGGAGAATATAGAAAATTGACTGCCGACCCCTGATAAATGCTGATGCTGCCCTGGAAAGCGAGGTCACTGAGGTACCGCCCGGTTATTTTGGATGCGGCGGCTTTTCGGATGAGCTCACTGCTTATGATAGCAGATTTTGTCCGTCTTGTCAGCCCCGGCAGTGCCGCAAGCAATAGGACAAGGGAGTACGTCGACATACTGTAGATCAGGTAGGTCAGCGCATTTTTCTTGCAGTGCTGAACAAAAACTGCGATCAACGCTGCAAAGGACAGCACCGGAACGAAAACCAGCACCCATACCGGCGGATGCAGCAGCTTTTTCAAGCGATTCCTTGCCCGCACCATGCGTTACTGCTCGCTGATCTCTTTGGCCAACTCCATGATCTCGAAGGCATACTTCTGCTTGCCCTGTGCCAGCAGCTTTTTATAGATGGGATAGTTGACGCCCATCCCCAGCAGTCCGACGATGCCGATGATGACGCCAAGGACAACCATGGCCGTTGTGCCGCTGCCGATGACCTTCATCGAAAGGCACATCCCCACGCCCGTCACCAGCGCTGCGAGGATGCCGAAGGTATAGGTGAAAACGGTGGCGGGGAGCTTGGCTTTGGCGTCCAGCTTGCGCAGGGCGACGACCTTGGAGGTGTCCTTGGGCGCGTATTCGTTGGCGAGCTGTTCTGCGTAAATTTTATCGGTGTTCATGGCGTATTGCCTCCTTCATTTGATGCTTTCATGATACCGGGAGAGGAGGAGAAACGGAACAACACGAATGGCAGATCGTGTTGCGTTTTGGCGCATGAAGAATTCCGATTCGACATTTTCAAAGACCTGCCTGCCCAATGGGGAATGATGGCAAAAGCATTCTGACGCGATCAATGAAAGAGCGCAGCAGGATCCAAACCGATCCTACCGCGGCGAGAAAGAAAAACGCGAACGAAAACAGCTCCTACGGCTTATGCCGCAGGAGCTGTTGTGCTTTTTGAAGAAGCGCGGGATATCTTCTGCGCTGCCGACATGGGCTTGGCAGGGAAGGGATGATTTCAGCCCATTTTCCCCTTGATCAATACAGCTTGGCGCCGGCGGGGATATCGTCGTCGACCATCAGGAAGTTGAGGCGCTCCTCACCGTCCACATGGTGAACGGCGGAGATCAGCATACCGCAGGAGTCAATGCCCATCATCTTGCGCGGGGGCAGGTTGACGATGGCGACGAGCGTCTTGCCGACAAGTTCCTCCGGCTCGTAGAACTTGTGGATGCCGGAGAGGATCTGACGGTCGGTGCCGGTGCCGTCGTCGAGCGTGAAGCGCAGCAGCTTGTCGCTCTTCTTCACGGCCTCGCAGGATTTGACCTTGACGGCGCGGAAGTCAGACTTGCAGAAGGTGTCGAAATCGACCTTTTCCTCGCTCATCGGCTCGAACTCCATCGCGGGGAGGGCGGCCTTCTTCTGCGCCTCCTGAAGCGCCTCCAGCTCTTCGAGCGCCTTCTGCGCGTCCACGCGCGGGAAGATGGCCTCGCCCTTGTGGACGGTGACGGTCGGATTCAGGCTGCCCCACTTGGCAGCGCTGTCCCAGCTGCGGCAGTGCTCGCACGCGCCGATCTGGTCGAAGATCTTCTCGCAGGAATCGGGGATGAACGGCGTGAGCAGCACCGTGCAGATGCGGATGCTCTCGAGGAGGTTATACATGACAGAGGCAAGGCGGGGCTTGTTGGCCTCATCCTTGGCGAGCGCCCAGGGCGCGGTCTCGTCAATATACTTGTTGGCGCGCTGGATGCACTTGAAGATGAGCTCGAGCGCATTCTGGAACTGGAACTTCTCCATCTCGGCTTCATACTTGCTGCGCAGCGCCGAGAGCTGGGCGATGAGCTCATCGTCGAGGCTGTCAGACTGACGGTCCTCGGGCAGCGTGCCGCCGAAGTACTTCTCGACCATAGCCGTCGTGCGGGAAACGAGGTTGCCGAGGTCGTTGGCAAGGTCAACGTTGATGGTGTTGATGAGCAGCTCATTGGAGAAGTTGCCGTCCGAGCCGAAGGGGAAGGTGCGCAGCAGGAAGAAGCGCAGCGCGTCCACGCCGAAACGCTCGGCGAGCACATAGGGGTCGACGACGTTGCCCTTGGACTTACTCATCTTGCCACCGTCCATCACGAGCCAGCCGTGGCCGTAGACGTGCTTGGGCAGGGGCATATCCATGCTCATGAGCATCGCGGGCCAGATGATGGAGTGGAAACGGACGATCTCCTTGCCGATAAAATGGACATCGGCCGGCCAGAAGGTCTCGTAATCGCTGTCGGGGTACTTGTCATTCATGAAGCCCAGCGCCGTGGTGTAGTTGAACAGCGCGTCGATCCAGACGTAGACGACATGCTTGGGGTCGAAATCGACCGGGATGCCCCACGTGAAGCTCGTGCGCGACACGCACAGATCTTCCAGGCCGGGGTCGATGAAGTTTTTGATCATCTCGTTGACGCGGCTGGCAGGCTCGAGGAACGTGCCGCTGAGCAGCAGCTCGCGCACGGGCTCGGCATACTTCGACAGGCGGAAGAAGTACGCCTCCTCCTCGGCATAGTGCACCTCGCGGCCGCAGTCCGGGCACTTGCCGTCGACGAGCTGGCTCTCGGTCCAGAAGCTCTCGCACGGCGTGCAGTACATGCCGGAATACTTGCCCTTATAGATATCGCCCTTGTCGTACATCTTCTTGAAGATGCGCTGCACGGCCTCGACATGATAGTCGTCCGTCGTGCGGATGAAGCGGTCGTTGGAGATGTTCATCAGCTTCCACAGCGCACGCACGCCGCCGGGGCCTTCGACGATGTTGTCCACGAACTGCTTGGGCGTGACGCCGGCAGCCTCGGCCTTCTCCTCGATCTTCTGGCCGTGCTCGTCCGTGCCGGTCAGGAACATGACGTCATAGCCGCACATGCGCTTGTAGCGCGCGATCGCATCGGTCGCAACCGTGCAGTAGGTGTGGCCGATGTGCAGTTTGTCCGAAGGGTAATAAATTGGGGTCGTGATATAAAACTTTCCTTTGCTCATACTGCATTCTCCTCTGTATTAGTCTTCACCGGCGTCACCGGGGTCGTAGACGGACGGATATGGCGTCGGCTGCGGCTGCGGCGTGGGGGTGGGCGTCGGCTTCGGCGTGGTGTCGTGCGAATGGTAGGTGCTGTTGGCCTCGAGCGTATGGCTGATCTGCTTGCCGTCCTTATCGTAGACCGTGCGGTAGGTCGTGGCGCGCAGGCCCTCGGACGTGTAGCTCATCTTGACATAGCTGCCGTCCACATCCGTGCCCCAGATCTCGACCGTGACGCTGCCGTTTTGGACATACGCCTTGATCTCGATCGGATAGTCGCGGTTGTTCGTAAATTTGAACTCCGGCCCGCCCCAGCTGACCGCGGCGTCCATGCCGGGCTCGATATAGGCCACGGGGAAGTAGTGGCAGGTGCGGGTGTTGATCTTGAGGTTCGAGACCATGGCGCAGTAGTACAGCGTGGACGACACCTGGCAGATGCCGCCGCCGACCTCCTGCACGACCTGGCCGTTGGAATAAGCGCCGGCCTCCTTGAAGCCGTTGGCCTTCGTGCGCTGGCCGACGACGTCGTTATACGAAAACGTCTGGCCGGGCTGGAGAATGACGCCGTTGATCTTCTCGGCGGCGAGCTTCACGTTCGTGATGCGGTTGCTGCTGCTGCCGGAGAGCGAGGTGGTCTTCGTGGCGAGCTTGTCGGCCAGGAGGTGCTGCTGCAGGCGCTCCTGCGTCATCTCGGGCTGCGTGAGCGTGGCCGGGATGGTGACGGTATCGCCGTTGGCGGCCGCGTCCCACAGGGGCTGGGCGGCGGCCACGTCAAACTGGATACCGACCTTGCTCTCGGTGGCGGACTGGGTCTCGGGGTCGTAGCCTGCGTTGACCGGGTCGCCGCAGACGGCGTCGTGCAGCTCCTGCAGCGTCATCTTGTCATCGCCGCTCATGTCGACCGGGTAGGCCGACGTGCCGAACTTGCCGGCGCGGATGTCGCTGAGCACGCGGTCGGCGACGGCGGCGGGGTCGAGCGTGATCATGCTCGCGCCCTTGACGACGAGGATGGCGCTGTGCGCCTCGTCGATCTCGATGCTGCCGGCGGAGAGGCTGACGTTGATCTCGGCGGCCTCGCGCTCGATGCGCGTGCGCAGGGCGTCGGCGTCCATGTCGGCAAGGTTGTCCGAGGCGACGTCATGCCCCTTGAAGGCGCAGCGCAGCCACGTGAAGAAGTTGGTGAACACATTGCCGCTGCGGCCGTAGGCATAGGCCGTCTCGGCGGCGGCATCGGGCGTGGCGTCAAAGCCGATCTCCGTCGCGGTGACGGTGATGGACCGGTTGCCGGGGAAGGTCATGGTGAGCACCGGGGCGCTCGTATCGTCCCAGCCGGCGGCGCGGATGGCGTCCGCCGCGGCGGACTGCGTCATGCCGCCGACGTCCGTGCCGCAGACAGAGACGTTCGGGA
>ENA-OWPF01001543-OWPF01001543.1-human-gut-metagenome-genome-assembly--contig:-NODE-1543-length-19686-cov-3.584280_pt1 | contig 19686 bp, 15 predicted proteins | sample MGYA00248261_ERZ651840 | MGnify/ENA primary metagenome ERZ651840 (study PRJEB26924, sample SAMEA4378268) | human gut metagenome | biome: human gut; feature: human-associated habitat; material: faeces... | reverse complement strand
GCTCTAAATCAGAAAAAGCTTTTAACTTAGGCATTAAGGCCTGATACAAACGTAGAGTTACCTCAGAGTCCTCACCTGAATAGGCCGTTGCCTTTTCAACTAAGACCTCAGAGAAACTGATGCGCTTGCGACCTTGTAAGGTCATCTCGTCATAGCTGATATTTTTATAATTTAAATATTTAAGGGCTAATTCATCTAAAGAAACGCTCTGATAGGAATCTAAGAGATAAGCTATGAGCATGGTATCGGCATAGGCTTTAGGCACGACAAAACCGCTGTAATGTAAAATTTGCAGATCGTACTTAATATTGTGACCGATGAATTTAATCTCAGGATCGGCAAAAAGCGGATTGAGTAGCTCTTTAACCTTATCTAAGCTTAATTGCTCTGGAGCGCCTAAATAGGAATGACCTAAGGGCAGATAAAAACCCTCGTGGGCCGCAAGCGCAAACGAGATACCGACAAGCTTTGCCTCCTGAGGCTTAAGCGAGGTGGTCTCAGTATCAAAAGCGACAAATTTAGCGCTCTTGATTCGCTCCACTAAAAGCCTTAAATCCTCTAGTGTCACAATACTCTTAAAGGTCGAAATCTTATAATCACTGAGTGCATCCTGCGCATTATCATCACTTGCAGATTTGCTCTCCTTACTTGCAGAAGTATCCTCACTTATGCCTTCGTCTTCTTTATTTAAGGCCGCAGCTAGCTTATGAAATTCAAGCTCGGTATAGATCTGCAATAATTGCTCTTTATCCGCTACTGGGGGCTTTACCTCAGAGATAGAGAGTTCTAAAGGAACATCGGTTTTAATGGTGGCAAGCTTATAGGATAAACGTATATCCTCTAAAGCCTCGTTAAATTTAGGGGCGAAGGTCTTTGCCCCTCTAAAACCTAAAGAGGCGATCTGATCTTGATGTTTGGCAATCTCCTCAATACCACCGATACCATTTAAAAGTGCTAAAGCGGTTTTATCGCCACAGCCCTTCATGCCGGGAATATTATCCGAGCTATCGCCCTTTAGGGCTAATAAATCGATGATAAGTTCAGGGCGCACGCCATATTTGTCGATTACCGCCTGAATATCATAGACCTTATCATTCATAGAATCATAGAGCGTGACCTGAGTGTCGACAAGTTGCGCTAAATCCTTATCGCCCGTACAGATGACCACTTCCATGCCTTCTTTAGTAGCTATCTTGGCATAGCTTCCTAAGACATCATCCGCCTCTACCTTAGGAATGGATACTAGAGGTAAGCCTAAAGCTCTGACGATTTTATGTACATATTCAACCTGAGCTTTGAGATCATCAGGCATCGGCGGGCGATTGGCCTTATACTCAGGGTACATCTCACATCTAAAGCTCTTACCCTTAGCGTCAAAAACTACAATGATCTTCTGCTTAGCATACCTTTTGATCAGGCTTTTGAGCATATTGGTAATGATCAAAGAGACACCAGTGGGAATACCCGAGGCAGTTGAAAAATTACCCTTAGATACATGGTAGGCTCGATATAAGAAAGAAGAGCCGTCAACTAAAATTAACTTATCCATTTCTATCCTTAGCAAATTGTCCTAAAAGCATTGTACTGAAACTTTCAGGCAAAACCCTAAAAGATCCGGACAATTTAATTTGATACTGATAGTGATCTTGCTCTACAATACACGCCGTCATCTCGACACGGCCCGGTAAATTCCGGTTGATTCTTACCCCTGAAACGAAAAAAACATCATGAATGAATTTTCTTTCCCTTTAAAAAAGCTTTGGTTTACGCACGTTTTCATTATTGTTATCAGTAATTATGCCGTGCAAATTCCTCTGACTTTATTTGGTATTCATACTACTTTAGGTACTTTTACCTATCCCTTTATTTTTATTACCACCGATCTCACAGTCAGAATTTTCGGTCAGCATCGTGCCCGTAAAATTATTTTCTTAGCCATGATGCCGGCGCTAATCCTCTCTTATTTTGTTGGCACCTTATTTGAGCATGGCACCTTCCAGGGTTTTGAGAATCTCTCCACCCTCAGTGTCTTCGTGCTCCGTATTACCATTGCCTCCCTCACAGCCTATATCTTAGGTCAGTTATGCGACATCTTAGTCTTCCAAAGACTGCGTCGTCTGCCGCAATGGTGGCCAGCTCCTGCCTGCTCTTCAGTTTTCGGCAATTTACTCGATACCTATGTCTTCTTTGCCGTAGCCTTCTTAGGTACTACTGATCCGTTCATGGCTGAGCACTGGTTTGGTCTTGCCACTGTAGATTATTTAGTCAAAATCAGCTCTAATCTCGCTATTTTTGTACCTATTTATGGTCTGGTACTCTCCTACCTGTCTAAATATGTATTTAAGCGTCCTTTGACCTGCTAAATGTGTAGATACTCTGCAATAAAATCTCAAATGCCGTAGCCTTTAAAATAGCTATGCTACACTTAGACCATAAACTTGTAATCTAAGGAGATTTTTTATGAGCGATAAAGTTCTGCAAATCAATGACGATCAGTTTGAAGCAGAGGTCATCAAGTCTGAAAAGCCGGTAGTAGTTGACTTCGGTGCTACTTGGTGCGGCCCATGCTCAATGGTTGCCCCGATCTTAGAGGAGCTCGCTGAAGAGATGCCTGAGGTTAAGTTCATCAAGGTTGATATTGATAAAAACTCAGGTTATGCCGCTAAATTAGGCGTTATGAGCATTCCGGCTATTTTCGTCTTCAAAGAGGGCGAAATTGTCGCTAAGCAAGTCGGAGCCTTAAGACTGAACTTAAGGGCATGATCGAAAGCTATACAGCTTAGTTCAATTTGCAAAAGGGGCCAGCTATACAGTCTGGCTCTTTTTTTATGCCCGCCCAAAATCTAAACAAAACACACTTACACCGTTTACACTCCGATATGCTGGTATAATTAGCCTCAATTTAGCTTATCTAGCATTTTTTGAGATATAACATGGCCTACAATATTTTACTTCTCTGTGGTGGCGACGGTGCTGAGCATGAAATTTCCATCACCTCCGCAAAATTCATTCAAGAGCAATTAGAGCTGACTTCTGATTTTAAAGTTTTACCCTGCGTCATTCACAATCATCAATTCTTAGTTAATGACAAGGCCGCAAACTTTGTAGGTAAGGTCCTTTGCAATGACGAATTATCCTTTAAGGTGGATTGCGTGGTGCCCTGCCTGCATGGTACTCCCGGTGAAACTGGCGATATACAGTCCTTCTTGGAGATTTTAGATATTCCCTATATCGGATGCCGCAGTGAAGCTAGCCGCAATTGCTTCAATAAGATCACCACTAAACTTTATTTAGATGCCTTAGGTATCCCCAACTCCCCGTCCTTAGCTATCTTAAGTCCCGATGAGAGCTATAAGCTCAAAGCTTTAGACTTCTTCGATCTCTATCAGGATGTTTATGTTAAAGCCGCAAGTCAGGGTTCTTCTGTAGGTTGCTATCATGTCACTGCCAAAGACGAACTGTGGGACAAGATCCTTAAGGCCTTTGAGTACAGCTCTGAGGTTTTAGTAGAAAAGAGCATCGCTCATCGCGAGCTTGAAGTAGCTGCCTATGAGATGGATTCAGGACTTGTCATCACCACCCCAGGTGAAATCATTATGCCTGACAATGTCTTCTATACCTTTGAGGAAAAATACAGCAAAACTAGCGGTACTGTCACCACCGTCACGCCTAAAGGCTTAAAGGATGAGGAAATTGAGACTATTCGCAAATATGCTCGTCGTGCCTTTATCGGCTTGAAACTGCGCGATCTGTCCCGTATCGACTTTTTCTTAAGTCCTGAAGACGGCATTCTCATCAATGAGATCAATACCTTCCCAGGTGAAACTCCGATCTCTATGTTCCCAAAGATGCTCACCCATCACGGCGAGACTATGCCAGAGTTTTTAGCTCAGGCAGTCATGCGCGCCATCTCTGGTAAATAAGCATACTGCAAAAACAACTAAGGCTTGTTTAAAACAAGCCTTAGTTTTAATCATGAGCTTTAATTAGCTACGCTTCATTGCAATAAAGAACTCATCGTTAGTCTTAGTCATAGATAACTTATCGATGAGGAACTCCATAGCCTCAATCTCACCCATAGGATGTAAGAACTTACGTAAGATCCACATCTTCTGTAATTCGTCAGCTGCGGTAATGAGCTCCTCACGACGAGTACCAGAACGGGTAACATCAATAGCCGGATAAACGCGCTTTTCAGCAATCTTACGGGAGAGGTGTAATTCCATATTACCGGTACCCTTAAACTCCTCGTAGATAACCTCGTCCATCTTAGAACCGGTATCGATAAGAGCGGTAGCGATAATAGTTAAAGAACCACCCTCTTCGACATTACGGGCAGCACCGAATAAGCGCTTAGGACGCTGCAGAGCATTAGCGTCAACACCACCGGTGAGCACCTTGCCTGACGGGGGTACTACAGTATTGTAGGCGCGAGCTAAACGGGTGATGGAATCCATTAAGATAACTACATCATGCTTATGCTCAACTAAACGCTTGGCCTTTTCGATAACCATCTCGGCTACCTGAACGTGACGGGTTGCCGGTTCATCGAAAGTAGAGGCGACCACCTCACCTTTAACCATGCGTTGCATTTCGGTAACTTCCTCAGGACGCTCATCGATAAGTAAAACGATGAGAGTGCACTCAGGATTATTGCTAGAAATTGAGTGGGCGACGTTCTGTAATAAAACAGTCTTACCTGCCTTAGGCGGAGCGACGATAAGGCCACGCTGACCTTTGCCGATCGGCGCTACGAGGTCAATGACACGGGCAGTTAAATCTTCCTTAGAACCATTACCTAATTCCAAACGCATTCTGCTTTCAGGGAAAAGCGGAGTTAAGTTTTCAAAGAGGATCTTATTGCGGGAATTTTCCGGTTTATCAAAGTTGACAGTATCAACTTTCAGGAGGGCAAAGAAACGTTCACTTTCTTTAGGCGGGCGAATTTTACCGGAGATTGAATCACCTGTACGCAGGTTAAAGCGACGTACCTGACTTGGAGAAACATAGATATCGTCAGGACCTGCTAAATAAGAACTGTCGGCACTACGTAAGAAACCGAAACCATCAGGCAAAATTTCAATGACACCGTCACCGAAAATATCCTCACCGTTTTTGGCACAGAATTTTAACAGCTGGAAGATGATTTCCTTTTTGCTAAGACGGGCTACGTTTTCAATGCCGTTTTGTTCGCACATTTCAACCAGCTGTGCGACAGGCGTATTCTTAAGTTCGTTAAGATTCATAAGGATTATGTATATGGAATGGATTTACTGCTCTGGGAATGGCAGACGAAAATCTCTCAAAAATTAAAACACAAGGAGAACCTGGATTTGGAAATGCATGTGATACCAGGAATCAGCCCCGCAGAACCGCAGGGCGTTAACATGATACCACATAAATTAAAAAATCCTGAATTTATTTTATAGTGTCTTTAAATAACATTAGGGATTTCAATCTTAAAGGGGCGATCTTTAGGACTTATATGATGGTACTTTTCGACCACTTCGCGCAAAAAGATACTCGCTCCCGTATCCTCGATAAATTGATAGGTACGGCGACGCAGAGCATAACTGACAAAGAGATTTTCTTTAGCGCGGGTAATTCCCACATAGGCTAAACGGCGCTCTTCATCAAAAGAATGCTTATCACCAAAATCTGAGGCCTGCTCCGCTCTATACGAAGGCAAGAGATTTTTTTCAAAACCTACCAAAAAGACTGTCTTAAACTCTAGGCCTTTAGCGGCATGCATAGTCATCAAATTGACCTGCGGCATACGCGTAAAGCCACCATCCTGACCATTTTCATTGAGCTCAGCACTGCTTGAAAGTGTAACTGTAGAGATGAAATTTAATAGCGGATCTTGCACCTCTAAATCATCGACATCTTCATTTAATCGCTCCTCCACAAAGAGGCTAGCGTTACTGACTAATTGCTCGAGGTTCTTATGCTTTTGATTGTCATGCTCGCCCTTAGCGGCCTTTTGATCTTTTTGACGGTAATAATCCATAAGACCGGTTTGCTCAATGACAGCTTGCACTAAGTCAGGTAAATCCATATTCTGCTTGCATAAGGACAAGTTGGCCATCAGCTCTTGGAAAATCTGTAATTTCTTCGCGAGAGTTTTGATTTCCTTAGGAGCAGTAGGCTCTTTAGCATAATCGATGATCACCTTTAGCGTATCATACAGAGAACTGCCACGCTCATAGGCTATTTCCGCTAATTGCAAGATCACCTTTTCTCCTAAACGGCGTGGCGGCACATTGATAATGCGCCGTAAAGCCTGATCGTCACGAGAATTCACTAAAAGACGCATATAGGCTAGAGCATCCTGAATTTCCGCTCTCTCAAAGAACTTTTGTCCGCCATAGATGACAAAGGGAATGCCTAAAAGACTGAGCTTTTGCTCTAAAAGCAAGGATTGCTGATTGGTGCGATAGAGTACGGCCATATCATCATAACTCTGTCCTTGCGCATGCAATTCTTTGATCTTCTGCGCCACAAAAGACGACTCTATAAGATCGGAGGTGCATTTGATGATCTTAACCTTATCACCAACGCCATTATTGCCCTCTAAGACCTTCTGCATCAGGCGATTATTACCATCTTCAATGACAGTATTAGCCATATCGAGAATATTCTGCGTCGAGCGATAATTTTCCTTCAGCAAGACTGTAGTAACCGGAGAGAAAACTTCTCTGAAATTGCTCATATTAGTATAGTCAGCACCACGCCAACCATAGATTGACTGATCGTCATCGCCTACGGCCATAATATGAGATTGCGGTCCTTTGATAAGCTTTAAGAAGGTAAATTGTAAGGAATTTGTATCCTGAAACTCATCGACGAGAATTTCTCTAAAACGGCGATGCTGTAAATTACGGATCTCTTCGTTTTGCTCTAAAAGCTCCACACAGCGCAATAGCAGTTCCGAAAAATCGACTAAATTTTGATTTTGACATTCTCTTTCATAAAGAGCATAGATCTGACGGATAAAGGCCGCATCCTTGCTTGCAGCATTCAGCGTCAAATTCTGTGCCCGCATGCGCTTTTCTTTAAAGTCAGAAATCTTACTTGCAAGTTCTGAAGCTTTAAGATCGCCTCCATAGGCGCAGTCCTTCATTAAACGCTTGATAAGCGCCACTTGTGCATCTCTATCTAAAATACTAAAGCCTGGCGCTAAGCCTGCTTGCTGCGCATAAGAGCGCAATAAGCGTAAACAGACAGAGTGAAAGGTACTTGCCCATAGATAACGCGCTCTATTAGCACCGATAAAGGCGGCAATACGGCTTTGCATCTCTAGGGCAGCTTTATTTGTAAAGGTAACAGCTAAAATCTCGCGCGGGTAAAGACCTGCCACCTCTACTAACCAAGTAATGCGCGCAACGAGAACGCGAGTCTTACCGGTGCCGGCACCAGCTATGACTAAAAGATTAGATAAAGGGGCACTAACGGCCTCGCGCTGACCTGCATTGAGGTCTTGTAATAAAAATTCAGAATCAATAGTACTCATTATTCGTAATCAGGCATTAACCAAGAAGAGAGCTCATAGACATCTTTAATACTGACACTAGGTACCGCTTTTAAATAACGCTCATCAGGAGAAATACCCGTATAACCGCGATAGACCCACGCACTCTGACAGCCAGCTTGCACAGCCCCAGTAACATCAGTATAGGGATCATCACCTATATGTAAGATTTCCTCAGGCTTGACGTTATAAAAGGCGGCACACTTTAAAAAGAGATCAGCATGCGGTTTACAATTAAGAGAGTTTAAAGATGGACGAAAATCGACAGTGAAAATATCCTCAACGCCTAAAATCTTGGTATTAACATTACCATTAGAAATGGCACAGATCTCATAGCGTTCTTTTAAAGCCTTAAGATAGCGTTTCATCTTCTCAGAAACGTCACCTTTAGATCTGTCGGCAATAAAATCATCGACAAGGGCAAAAGCCTCAGCCTCACTAAGCTCTCGCCCTAAAAGCGAGAAAGCCTCGATCAGAGAATAAGCACGCAAGGCCGTTACATCATTAGCTAAGGCCCGCTGACGCTGTAAGCACTGACTTTTAATCTCAGCCCAAAAAGCATAATCTTGAAGTTTAGGATCGCTAAACTGATAGCGCTCACAGAGATATTTAGCAAAATTACTCTCAGCTTGACGCAATACGGTTTCACAATCATAGATAGTATTATCGAGATCAAAAGATAAAACCTTAGGTTTTACGACTTGGCGATAAAAAATCATGCTTTCTCTTCGTCCTGTGTTTTTTCATTTAAATGGGAACGCGGATGAGCCTTAGTATAGACCTGCTTTAAATGCTCAAAATCTAAATGCGTATAAACTTGTGTAGCCGCTAAACTAGCATGGCCTAACATCTCCTGCACCGCACGCAGATCAGCACCACCTTGCAAAAGCGAGGTGGCAAAAGAATGTCTGAGCTTATGCGGATAGACATTAGCGTCTAAACCGGCACGCTCTGATTGTTGTTTTAAATTCATCTCCACTGCGCGCGCGGAAATAGCCCGGCCAAAACGATTGACAAATAAGGCCTCACATTGAGGATTATAGCTATCGCGAATAGCTAAATACTCAGCTAAACGCTCCTGAGCCTTAGTGCCTACCGGCACAATACGCTCTTTACCGCCCTTACCCATAACTCTGACCTCAGCGCACTGAGGATCATAATCTTTAAGCGTAAGTCCTGTAAGTTCACTGACACGCAAACCTGAGGAAAATAATAATTCGCTGATGGCGCGATCGCGGATTTCCTTTTTATCACTAGCCGGCACATCTAAAAGCGCCTGCAATTCTGAGGGCGTTAAAATATGCGGTAAAACCTTGTCGATCTTAGGAGCATGCACAAATTTGATGGGATTTTCCGTTAGTATGCCGCGCTCGATGAGGTATTTAAAGAAAGCACTGAGTACATAGAGATCGTGTGCTACCGTACGATTATTAAGCCTCTCAGCTTGCTCATTGAAATTAAGCTCACGGCTTAAAATACGCATTTCCGTCTGCCCTATCTGCTCCCAAGAACTGATATCAGGAGCCTCAGCTTTGAGGGCTTTACATGCCTTAGTTAAAACATGCTCATAGGAGATGATGGTATGTTCAGAGCTACGCTTTTCAAAACGCAGACAATCTAAAAATTCATAGCAAATATCTAAAAGCGGATCTTTAGACATGAAAACATCCTTAGCGGTAAAACTTAGGCTTATTGTACCTTAAGATATGAGTTTTTCAGCGAGAAGAGAGGATGCCAGATCTTAAGATCTGGCACTTAAAGAGATTAGATACAGATAGTACCTTCGTAAACGCGCTCGGCTGGGCCTGACATCATCACGCTCTTGCCGACACCGTCCCAGACAATTTTCAGATCACCGCCGGGCAAACTGACCTTTACCGGACTTTGAAGCTTGCCTTGAACAATACCGACGACAGCGGCAGCACAGGCGCCAGTCCCGCAAGCTAAGGTCGGACCACAACCGCGCTCAAAGACTGCTAGCTTTAAATGATGTGGCGTGAGAACCTGCGCAAAGCCCACATTAACCTTCTGCGGAAAATCCGGATGGCACTCTATCTGCGGGCCTAATCTTGACACTAAAGCGGCATCCACTTTATCAAAGAATAAGACTACATGCGGATTGCCCATAGAAACGGCGCCACAATCAAAGACTTTGCCATCTTTAAGCTTAAGCTTATAGCTTTTTTGTTCCTCAGAAGCCCGATAGGGGATCTTCTGCGGTTTAAATTCAGGCAAGCCCATATTGACGGTAACGCTATCGTCATCGTTAAGCTTTAGCCGCAATGCTCCTGAGACCGTACTTACTCTGATATCGGTCTTATTTGTCAGATGGTGATCGACCACAAAGCGCACAAAACACCTAGCGCCATTACCACACATCTGTACCTCAGAGCCATCGGCATTGAAGATACGATAATGAAAATCCATTTCCGGATCGTATGGAGGCTCTACTAACAGCAGCTGATCGAAGCCTACACCAAAATGTCTGTCAGACAAGCGCTTGATAAGCTCTGGCGAGAAAAAGACCTTTTGGGTTACGCCGTTGACAACCATAAAATCGTTGCCGAGGCCCTGCATTTTGGTAAATTTCAGCAGCATATTTAACCTCTATTCAGGTAAGACGCGCTCGTCCTTCCAGATAGCCTCATACTCCTGACGTGCTCTGACCACATAGCTCTTATCACCATCCACCATAACCTCACACGGAAGTCTACGGCTATTGTAGCTTGAAGACATGGAACTACCATAAGCACCAGCACCACGGACGACTAAAATATCACCATCGATGACATTGAGACGGCGATCCTTACCTAAGAAATCATCGCTCTCGCAGATAGGACCTACGACATCGCATAAGACACTAGCGCCTTCGCGCTTCTTTGCATTGATAATATTCATCCACGAACCATAGAGAGCCGGACGGATAAGGTCGTTCATCGCTCCATCGACGATTACAAAGTGACGCTCACCATTATCCTTTTGATACTGTACCTTAGTTAAAAGAATACCGGCATTAGCCACCATCGCCCGGCCCGGTTCAACATAAACGGCAACATCGATATCACCTAAACGCTCGGAGACAGAGGCAAAGTAATCTGCAGGAGTAGGCGGCGTTTCATTATCATAGGTAACACCTAAACCACCACCTAAATCGATATGATCAAGGCTAATACCTGAGGCCTTTAACTCATTGTAAATATCGATAAGACGATTAGTAGCCTCGATAATCGGGGTACCGGAGGTCATCTGTGAACCAATATGGCAGTCGATACCGACAATCTTTAAATTAGGATCTAAAGCCATACGCTTATAGATGCGGATAGCCTCTTCATGGGCAATACCGAATTTATTATTCTTAAGACCTGTAGAAATTGCCGGTAAAGTCTTAGCATCGACATTAGGATTGACACGTAAAGCAACCGGAGCTACTACACCTAATTCAGCGGCGACCTCAGAGACCACAAAGCTTTCGGCCTCAGATTCGATATTTAAGCAATCGATGCCTACAGTTAAAGCAAAACGGATCTCATCGCGCGTCTTACCGACACCTGAATAGACACATTTATGCGGATCACCACCGGCGGCGATGACACGACGTAATTCACCTTCAGAGACGATGTCAAAACCGGTACCTAATTTGGCCATTAAATTTAAAATAGCTAAATTAGAATTAGCCTTAACGGCATAGCAGATACGATGACGGCGACCCTTGAGCGCATCATCAAAGGCTTTGACGTGACGCTCTAAAGTCTTTTTTGAATAGACATACAGCGGGGTACCGTACTTAGAAGCTAAATCAGAAACTAAAATGTCCTCGGCATACAGATCGTCACCGCGGTAATTAAAATAATCCATAATCAATATTCCTTACAGGGAGTACAGCGGATTGTAATAGACATTGCCATCATCCGCAGGACCACGCACAAATTGCGGTGATGCTGACTCTTCTTCCTGAGACTTTAAAGCCTCAGCACTATTACATTCATCGTCAGGATAATTGCCACAAGCCTCAGTCTGCTCCTCAGGTGAGGGCATGTATAAGGGGCCTTTAATACCGCAACCTGTTAATAGCAAACTTGCACCTAAGGCAATAAGAATCACTGATTTGAGCATGGAACACTCCTAAAAATTGCGCTTTTTACTAAAATATCACGGTTTTTTATTTGGACAAGAATTTATTATATTGCTGCGTTTTTGTCACCAGATTTGATCGTAAATGGTTGCAAATAACGCATATTGTCACTGAGAACAAAGTATTGTGGCAGATTAAAATGCAAATTGCGCGCGCCGTTAGTTTCCTCACTTTGACGGGTATAAAAGCGATTGATTTCATTTACAAGCTCAGAGCGCGACTTTTTATAGCCCTTGATAATATTGACCTCATTGCGTTCATTGACAATATAGATATCCCAACCAACTTCGCCCTTAACAAAGAAGTACTGCATGATACCTAATGAAGCTTCACGATCGATTTCAGCGGGCACCTGTAAGGCAAATTCAGGACGCATACCAAAGCGCGAGAGCACGCTAACATCAAATTCTGAGGACGAATTAAAGGGCGAACGGCGCAAAAGCGCCACCCCGCGCTCACCTGAGCCCTTAGCGACATAGGTATTTAAGCCGACATCAAAGCTAAACTCCTGCTGAGGATGATCGATACAGGCAAAAATACCACGCAAGGTCGACTCTAAATCATAACGGATGAGATCGCGATGGGCTTTAGAATAAGAAAGTATGACCTCAGGGCTAAATTTATCCTGACCGCGATCTAAAGCTAAACGCCTAATGCGCAAGAGGGTGGCTAAGAGCTCAACTACGCCCTCCTCGCCATCAGGGAAAGCGGTAGACTCAATCTCACCCCAAGAATTGACAGTAACCAGATCGATTGAACCTATAAGGCAATCGCGCGATCTGCCACTGCATAGAGCTGAGCCACTGTCTAATTCTTTAGAATTACTGCGATAATTTAAAGTGGCATCGCGTTCAAAATTGACCACGACTAAAGCTTTGCGAGTATAGCGCGTCTGTTGCAGATCGTTCTCTGACACTACCTCCTGCCGACTGCCTAAAAAGACCTTTAAATCCTTAGCTAAGGATAAAATCTTAGAGGCATCGATGGTACCTGGATCGCCTCCTAGGGCAATTTTAGTACGCGCAGTGAGCACATGATTAAAAGTGGCCCACACTACGGTCTGACATAAACGCAAGGCCGTATAGACCGAGCGTCTTTGTAAAATTTCCAAAGAATCGATAGCGGCTGGATACAGATGCCAACCGCGATTGCAGATAGAATTTTTCGAGGGTTTAATAAAGGTTAAATAGGGTTCCTCTAAATACTCACGAAATTCACGGTTTAACAATAAAACCTTGCCGGGGTAAACATCAAAGGCCGCATAGAGCTTACGTGACAGTACGCCCGCATCGGTGGCGGTAATTGCGTATTCAATGCCGTGTCCGACACTAAAGCGCAATAGCGAGCGATAACTTTTATGCAGGGAGGAAAAAAGATCATTTTGTAACTTATCGACAAAATTGACCTTCCAATGCTCGCGGGATTTTAATTCCTCACGAAAAACTGAGGTCCAGCCCCAATTGCGGCATAAACGCGATAAGAGCTTTTTGCGCATATTGATGACAGTAGTATCAGCAACACCTACAAGCGAGCGCTCGAGTTTTAGATAAAAGCATAAACGCACTAAGGTCAAACGCACCTTATCATGCTTTTGCTTTAGGTAAGTCGATACCTTTTTAAACATCAAATAATAGGCATCAAGGCGCAAAGAGTAGCCATTTGAGGAATACATGCGCTCCTTTAACACTGAGGAGAGCAATTTTGTGCGCGGATATTCATTAGCATAAACCTCCATGAGCAGAATCTTCATGGCGGCTTTAAAGGGATGATCAATACCCTTATACAATAACCATAGACCTGAGCCGAAATACTCAGCGGCCGAACTCTTTACAACAGAACCAAAATCAAACCACAGCTGATTGTCGACGCGACCACTTTCATAAAGAGACTGTACCGTGCCGTAATAATCGCGATCTTCTTCTGCGGGGGTCACCATATACCAAATAATATAGCGGCCACATAATCTAAAGGAGCTACGATAAAATTCATCTAAAAGGAAGAGACTTTGTGCTGAACCACAATCCTCAGTATCGAGGGTGCCATGCTGACCGCTAATAAATCGATCTTCAGCGGTAACAAAGAGATTGATATCTGCCCCTAAGGTCTTAAAAAAGGTGGAAATGAAGTGACATTTTTCGGTTAGAAGCTCGACCTCAGCTTTAGGAATATTAGCGCTGATAGCCACCCAAATATCGAGATCGGACTCAATGCCCTGACAGATAGAGGAAGTACTACCCATAGCATAGAGGCCTAAGATCGAATAGCGGCCGCGGGAGCGCTCCTCTGGATTGATACCCTGATTTTTAAGATAATGGCGTTGCCAGGCATTAGGCACAAAGCCGTCGATACCAAAGGGTACATTAGCGCTACGAGCTCCGGGCAAGCGTAGATCGTTATAATGCAATAATAATGGCAGCATATTCAGCATTTGACGTGTATGCGGACGCAAAACACGCAAAGCGCGACGCATACGTTCTTCATTTAAGAGCTTGTATTGCGTAAGTCTTAAATCAAAATCAGCTGCGTTCTTGTCCATAAAACTCCAAGAGCTATACCCTAAATTCTCTCTTACTTACAAATTATAGCTTATGCCTATAAGCATAATTTGAAACAATTAAGACTTTCAATTAGCTCAAACTTTTCTTTAGTATTAAATCAAACTTATAAGCGCTAAAGTTTTGCTTGTGCAAAATGTGATCTAAACGGATCCTTTGAGGCAATCCTCACATACAAAACTAAGTGGAATTTATAAAGCATGATATTATAAATACTTGTGTAGTTAACTTTTTCTACCCAATTTGCTGAGACTGGCCTGATATGAAAAAAGAAGATACAAACGTGAACCAAGTCGCTGAAAACACCAAGAAAGAACACAATCCTGCACCTGCCGCTAAGAGTGAGGCTGCTAAAACTGTAACTCCTGAGGCTAAGAGTGTAGCCCCTAGCAAGACTGCAAGCGCTACTAAGGCTGATACCACTGCCCCTAAGGCTGTGAAAGAAGAAAATAAAAAAGCTGACAGCACTGCTGACAAGAAAGTAGCTGACGCGCCTAAGGCTTCTGACACTAAGAATACTGCTGAAGCTAAAAAAGCTCCGGAGAGCCCTAAGAGTGCTGAGAAAAAACAGCCTGAATTTAAGCTTAATGAAATTCAACAATCTTTAGAGAACGTTAAAAGACGCTCTAAGATCTTCAATCTTCTCGTCGCCGCGCTCATTGTCGTCTGCGGTGGTTATATCTGCTATTTACAGAGCACGAGCACAGATACTCTCAAAGCTGTCCGCGCTGAGGCTGACAATTATGTTCAGGACCTTAAGGTTGCTGCAGAGCGTATCGATGCTAATAAGACCATTATCGAAAGCCAGATTAGAGATATGCAAAAGCTGTTAGACAGCAATTTAGCTCTTAAGGCTCAAAATGACGAATTAGTCGCTTCCTTAGAAGCCATTAAGAGTCAGGTTGGCAATGAAACTGATCTCTTAGATAAGGTCAATACCCGTTTAGATCGCTATGAAGCACGTAATCCTGATGATTGGCGTTTAGCTCAAAGCTACTTCCTCGTCAGCGCCGCCTATAGAATGGCAGTCTTCGCCCGCGATCTCAAATCCGCTTTATGGTGCTTAGAGAGTGCCGATAAGCTCTTAGTTGATATCGAAGATGAAAGCGTCATTCAGATCCGCAAGGCTCTGAGCGATGACATCATGGCTGTCAGCAATATCCCGCAGTTAGATTTACGCGGTTTAGTCAATAAGATCGACAGTGTTTATGGCAATCTTGAAAAGATGACCTTACTGGAAATCTCAACCCCTGAGCAACGCGCTGAGAGCTTCAAGAAAGCTGAGACTGCTGCCGATGCTTCTTTTGCTGATACCGTAACTGATACCCTAGTCAAATGGAAGGACAATTTCGTCGCCTCCTTGAAGGACTTCTCCTCACGCTTTGTTGAAATTCGTCGCCGTGATGAGCAGGCTGTAAATCTCTTCTTATCTGCAGATCAGGCCAAACTCTTACTTGAAAATCTGAAGTCGCAGCTCCTCTTAGCGAAGATGGCTGTTTATGAGCAGGACGAAACTGCTTTCACTAACAGCATCGAGCAGACCATGACTTTAATTAAGGGCTATTACAATCCTGATACTCCGGCTTATAAAGCTAATATTGAAGCTTTAGAAAGCTTAAAGAACAGTAAGATTGCCACCGCTAAGCCTGAAGGCTTACAGAGCTACAATTTATTTGATAAATATGCACGCCAAATCTTACGCTTCAACACCCCTGACGTAGCCTCAGCAGAATAATAAGGAGACATTAAGATGTTAAAAATCCTTTTTTGGCTGTTGCTTGTTTGTGCGGCCATGATTGTAGGCCCGTCCTTAGCTGATAAGCAGGGATTTGTGCATATTTCTGTAGGCAATTACATTATTGAGGCTTCAGTCACTACTACCGTAGTCTTAGCTTTAATTACCATTGTTGTTGTCCATGTGCTGTGGAACTTCATCAACAGTCTTTTACATGTACCAGGCGGCACCGCCCGTTATTTTAAAAGACGTCATGAAAAGAAAGCCCTCAGCCGTCAGGATTTAGCCTATATCGCTTATGCTAAAGGTGATTTTAAGAAGGCCTTAGATTTGATTTCTAAATCAGGTCCACTTAAGGAGCTCCCTATCAATGCCCTCTTAGTCTCCGCTAAATCTGCCTTCAATGTCGGTAATTTTGATTATTGCCGTAAAGCCTTAGATGAAGCGGCAAAGCGTGGCCCTGAATGCAAGGCAGCTACTACCATTATCCGCGCTAAGCTCAACTTAAAGGTCAACAATACTAAGGCCGCTTTAGAGTACTTAGACAGCCTCAATGGTAGTTGCCGCAATACTCTCATCTATAAGCTTTATTATGATTGCTATAAGGCTAATACCGATATCGAGAAGATCTACGGCGTCGCCTCTAATCTTGTAAAGGGTAAGGTCTTAACTGAGGATAATTGCCGCGAAATCTTCTGCAATTATTTCGAGGAACGTCTGCAAAAAGCTCAGACTTTTGAGGATATGGAGAATGTCTATAAGATCTTAAATAAACAAGATCGCTATAACTCTCAGTTTATTGCTCCTTATATCCACAAGCTTCTGTCCTTAAATCTCTTAGACAAAGCTAAGAGCTTAAGTTTAAGCTTCTTAAAGCATAACGATGATCCTGAATTCTTAGAGAGCATCTCTAAGTGGGATATCGCCATGCCTGAGGTACTGAAAGCTTTACAGAAGATGGCCGCACGCAATGCTCTCTCTGCAGATAGCAATCTTCATCTCATCAAAGCTTTAGCTAACTTAGAGTTAAAGCAAGGCTTATTGCAGGAAGCTTTAGAGAACTATAAGAAGGCTTTAAAACTCTCTCAAACTCCGGACATTTATGCAAAGATTGGTCAGATCCTGTCCATGCAACAAAATTACACCGAAGCTACTGAGTACTTCTCTAAGTCTTATGCTCTCACCGAAAACACTGCTGCCTCTAAGGTAGTCGCTAAGGATGAAGAGAAAAAGGAAGAAATTCCGGAAGCTGAGATTATTGAAACTCCGCTGAAAAAAGAATAAAAATATAAATATCTTTCAAGGCATGATTTTTTAATCATGCCTTTTTTATTTAAACGCCATAAAAAAAGCTGTCAGTTAGGAGCTGACAGCTTGCTTATTTACAGTAAAGAGCTAACTTTAGCGCAGTAACTGCTGATAGGAAGTATTAGCCGTAACTTCCTCATAGGGATAGCCAATCTTCTTGATGAAGTCCATAATGCCATCCTCACGATCGGCGATATTAAAGCCGCACAATACTGAGCAGAACTCTAAACCGGTAATACGGAAGTGGAAGAGCGTAATACTATAAGAATCCCCTAAGGTCTCTAAGAAGCGGACGAGCGCATTAGAGGTGGCCGGGAACTCAAATAAGAACAGCTTCTCATTGAGTTTACGGTTAGGGTGACCTCCGACCATATAACGGACGTGATCCTTAGCAATACCATCATCGGTAAGATCGGTAACTAAATAGCCGTTCTTCTTTAAGGACTTAGAGATCTCATTAAGCTCTTTCTTGCCATCAGTAAGTTCAACTGAGGCAAAAACGCGGGCTCTATCATCGGCACTATAACGATAGCTAAACTCAGTTACAGTTCTAGAACCTAAGGACTTTGTGAAGTTTAAGAAGGCCCCGCGAGCTTCTGGAATCTCCACCGATAAAATACCCTCAGTCATTTCACCGACGTCGCAACGCTCAGCGACCATACGCAGAGTATGGAACTTCACATTAGCTCCTGAGAGCACGGCGACATGATTGCCAGAGTGAATATTGTGCTCACGCACATATTTCTTCAAGCCTGCTAAGGATAAAGCACCACTTGGCTCGGCAATAGCACGGGTATCATCAAAGATATCCTTCATGGCAGCACAGATCTCATCGTTAGAGCAGGTAACGATATCATCAAGATACTTGCTTAAAACTCTGAAAGTCTCGCTACCGGCTTTGCGTACCGCAACACCATCGGCAAAGTGCGAAACATAACCGATATCTACAGGCTTACCGGCTCGTAAAGCCGCCTGCATGCTCGCGCTACCCTCAGCCTCAACACCGACAACCCTAACATCTGGCAATAAGGTCTTGATATAGACGGCAATACCGGCAGCTAAACCACCGCCACCGATCTGAACATAAATGGTGTCAATAGAATCAAGCTGACCTATGATCTCATGGGCAATGGTACCTTGACCGGCGATGACATCGGGATCATCAAAAGGCGGAATCATGGTCAGGGATTTCTTCTTAGATAAGGACTGTGCATAAGCATAGGACTCATCGAAGCTATCACCATAGAGCACTACTTCAGCACCATAATGACGTACAGCATCCACCTTTAAATCAGGAGTAGAGGTCGGCATGACAATGACAGCCTTAATACCTAATTTCTGAGCGGATAAAGCTACACCCTGAGCGTGATTTCCGGCAGAGGCGGTAATAATACCGGCCTTAAGCTGCGCCTCAGAGAGGTTTTTAATCATGTTATAGGCGCCACGTAGCTTAAAAGAGTGGATCTTCTGATAATCTTCACGCTTTAAATGCACATTTACGCCTAATCGATCGGACAGAGTGTCCAAATGCTGCAAAGGGGTAACCTTAACTAGATCGTAAATACGAGCTAGCAAGATTTTTTGCATATACCCCTGAGCATCAAGCATCTTTTCAGCCATATTGATTACAGTCCTTCTAACTTAGAACGATCACGGACACCACCCTTATCGGCACTAGAGGCAAGCTTACCAAAGGCCTTCAGGGCGAAGGAAACCTCGCGATCACGATGCTTAGGCTGCCAGGCTTTCTTGCCTAAAGCTTCCATAGCTTCACGACGCTTAGCTAATTCTTCATCGCTGACGCACATCTTAATAGTACGGTTAGGGATGTCGATCTGAATCATATCGTTCTCTTCTAAGAGGCCGATATTACCACCGTTAGCAGCCTCAGGTGAGACGTGACCGATGGAAAGGCCTGATGAACCGCCGGAGAAACGACCATCGGTAATGAGAGCACACTGCTTACCTAAACCTACAGACTTAATATAGGAGGTCGGGTATAACATCTCCTGCATGCCCGGACCGCCGCGCGGACCCTCATAACGGACGATGACGACATCACCGGCCTTAACCTTACCGCCTAAGATGCCTTCAACAGCTTCTTCCTGGCTTTCAAAGATACGGGCCGGACCTACAAACTTTAAGATGGACTCATCGACACCAGCAGTCTTAACGATACAGCCATTAACAGCTAAGTTACCGTAAAGCACAGCTAAACCGCCATCCTTAGAATAGGCGTGTTCAAAGTCGTGGATACAGCCATCAGTTCTGTCAGTATCAAGCTTGTCGACATAATTGCTCTGTGAGAAGGCCTGAATATTGTAACGACCACCGGCACAAGCGGAATAGAACTTCTTAATCTCTTCGTCAGTAGTGGTCTTAATATTGTACTTGTCGATCTGCTCACCGATGCTCATGCCTAAAA